>Ga0102940_1001434_pt1 | contig 15306 bp, 14 predicted proteins | sample SalPonR2_C_D1_MG_FD_78215 | JGI IMG/M metagenome (GOLD analysis project Ga0102940, IMG submission 78215) | Salt pond soil microbial communities from South San Francisco under conditions of wetland restoration - Salt Pond MetaG R2_C_D1_MG | ecosystem: Environmental > Aquatic > Marine > Intertidal...
CTCGATCGCCGGCTTGATCGACGCCATGAGAATCCAGACCACCGGGTATACGAAGATCAGCGCGGCAAAAATCGAGATTCCGTGGCGCGCCACGGTGCGTCGAACCCGTTGAGCTACCGTACCTCGCAGCGCCATCAGGATGTCTCCTTTCCGAATTGTGTGTACCGAACATATATGGCGACAAATATGAACGTGACCAGAAACATCACAACCCCGATTGCGGATCCACGTCCGAGCTGATTGCGACCGTCGCCAAAGGCGGTGCGGAACATTTCCAGGGCAATCAAGGATGTAGCACCGCCGGGTCCACCATTGGTGAGCACGAACACCGTTTCATAGGAGTTCAAGGAAGCAATTGTTGCGAAGATCAGATTCACACTGAGGATCTCTTTCATCATCGGGATCTTGATTGAGACCAGTTTTCGCCACCGGCTTGCCCCATCAATGTCGGCCGATTCGATCAGCTCCTCTGGAATCGTCTTCAGTCCTCCCGACATGAGCAGCATAGAGAAGCCAAGTCCCTTCCAGATATACACCCCGATAACTGATGCCTGCGCCATACGAGGATTGCTAATCCAGCGCACTGGTTCTTCCCAACCGATGCGGGAAAGAAGGGCGTTGAGAATTCCGGTGTCTGACTCCAACAGCATGAGTTGCCAGAGAATTCCAATCACCAGGCCACTCACCACCCAGGGAATAAGAAACAGCATGCGATAGACGTCTCGTCCCCGATAGTCACCGTCGAGCAGCAACGCGAGTCCCAAACCAAGGGTCATCTGCCCTGCAACTGTGGCGACCAGAAACAGCGCGGTGTAACTCAAAGAGCGAAGGAACGCCGGGCTGGAAAAGATGATCCGGAAGTTCTCCAGACCGACAAAGGCTCCGGAACTGCCGAGTCGCAGATCAGTCATCGAGAGCCACATCTGCCATACGAACGGAAACGCTCGCATCACCACTAGCGCTACGAGCGCTGGGACGATGAATGGCCAGGGACTCTTGACGAACCGCTCAAGAGACGATTCCTGATGAATTGCGCTGCCACTCATTGTTGTATCACTCACTGTCTACCCTCAAAGAGGGCCCTGGGGGATTCACCCCCAGGGCCGCGATTTGGATGAAGCCTAACGCCCCGGTCAGAGATTCTCGTACTCCGTTTGAAGCTCTTCATTTGCACCTTCAAGTACGTCGCGGGCGGCGTCATCCCCCGTGATATACCGGCTCAGCGCGTCACTTACCACCTGTGAAAAGATCGATGACACGGGTACCAGCGGGCGTACCGAGGAGTTTTCCAGAGCCTCGGCGGTGGCTGCCATGAACCGATCCTCGCTAAAGAACGTATCAGTTGTGAATACGCTTTCCCGGGTCGGCGTCCATCCACCGGCTTTGGTCGTCTGACGCATCGCAGAAAAACCGGTAGCGTGGATCACAAAATCGATCGCAGCCTGTTGCAGCGTTGGATCGTCATCGATCTTGCGCGCTGAATAGACCCATCCACCACTCAGGCCGCGGCCGGTGGGGTGGCCTTCATAGCCAAGGACCGGTGTCGCTTGCCACAAAGCTGCTTCCTCTTCGGGTAGCTTGGGATTGATTTCGCGCACTCCGTAGTTACTGTTCCCCACAAAACTCGCGACGTCCCCGGAAAGAAGGAAGGGAACCACGCCGCTTTCACGGGCTGCGGCGGCGCTCTCCGGAATGAAACCGTCCTCGACGAGGGCACCGTAGCTCTCGAAGATTTCTACCCAGATGTCGAGATTGTCACCTTCAAGCAGGATCGGTCGACCGGAGTCATCAAGGACTTCCCCACCCATCGCAAGGAAGTTTCCGTACATGTGGAACATCGCGTCGGTGTGGCCGAGGGACAGAAAATAGGGCGCGGTGATGTCGGGGTTCTCGTCTCGGACATCTTCCAAATCTTGTCGCAGTCCGGTCAAGGTTGTCGGTGGATCGGAAAGGAGATCCTCACGGTAGAAGAAGAGCCGCACGTCGGTGTTATGCCACAAACCGCCAAGCTCACCATTGACCGACTTCAACGCCTCGATCGTCCAGGGAAAGAAATCATCAAGGTCCTCCTGGGACATGTGCGGCTCGAGATCGGCGAACGCGCCCTGCTGCTGCAGCGTCGGATAGAACGGGTTGTTGATCCACACGACTTCGACCGTTCCCTCCTGTATCTGATTCGCCACATCGACATCATAGCTACTGGCGGACGAAATAACTTCTTCCACCCGGACGTTGGGGTTGGCGGCCTCAAACGAGTCAATAACACTCTGAAACGCCACTTGCCGTTCCACGCGCACATCCCCGGTTGATGCCCACCGCGGCGTGAGCACGCGCACGGTAACGGTCTCACCACCCTCGGCATCAGGTGCCGGAGCTTCCCCTTGGCCACCTGCAAACACCAGTCCGGTGATCAACACCAAACTGACCATGATCGACACGACTGTTCTCATATGCGTCATGTATAAACCCTCCTTCGGTTATTTTCCCTAGATTAAAACATAGGTTTATAACGGCGTCAAACATAATTTTATTGAACAAATACCATAATGTATGTACCATCGTGTGCATATGCTCGTTCAACCCAGGCAGGCGGCCCACACGCTCAGCGGTACGCCCCAACTCCTGCGCTTTTGGGTCCCACTGGCGCTCATTGGGCTCATCATGGGTGTCGAGCAACCGACAATCGCTGCGGTGGTCAGTCGCCTGCCCAATCCGGCACAGTCCCTCGCGGCGTATGAGGTCGCCTTTGGGCTCGCCGCGTTGATCCACAGTCCGATTCTGCAGCTGCTGTCCGCCGGTACCGCGCGTATCGTTGATCGGCCGTCGTATAACCACATGTTCCGGTTTTTCCTTATCACCACCGGCGCGCTTACCGCCATTCACCTACTTATTGGACTCACCGGTTTGTTTGATCGTATTGCCGGCCAGATCATCGGCATCCCCGCCGACCTGGTTGATCCCGCCCGGATCGCATTCCTCGCCCTGGCGCCGATCTCCGCTGCGGTCGGATTTCGTCGACTGCTGCAAGGCGCGATGGTCCGCGCTCGAACGATCCGGTCAGTCGCCGTGGTAACCCTCATCAGATTGGCTGCAACAACGCTCTTCCTCGGATCAGTGTTGTGGGCGAACCAGGCCGGGCACCGTCCCGTACCAGGCGGTGGCACCATCGCCGCAATTGCGTTCACCACAGGGGTGGTAGCCGGTGCAGTCGTCGCGGGTCTCCGGTTCAAGCGGGTGGTAATCCCAACTCTTGCAGTGGGCACCAACGAGTTCAAGACCGATACTACCAGCGTTGCCGAGACCATGCGGTTCTACACGCCCCTGGCACTGACCGGCGTTGTCATGACGATCGGACGGCCTCTACTGGTTTGGAGCATTACGCGCTCAGACCAAGCCGTTTCCTCACTTGCGGCCTGGCCACTTGTTCTGAGCTTTGTTGGGATTTTTCAGGCGCTGGCAATGTCATATCAGGAGGTGGTGGTCGGGCATGTCAGTGAGCAGCGGGATGCAGCAGAGCTCGTCCGGCGGACCGCTACGGTAATCGGTATGGGGCTCACCGGCGTTGCGGCGCTGATCTTTCTCACGCCATTGCGGGAGGTCTGGTTCAGGACGGTGGTGAACGCCCCGGAAAACCTGATGCCGCTCATTCTGCCCGCAATTGTGATCGTGACCCCAATGCCGTGGATCGCCACCCGCATCGCGATGTTCAATGGTATTCTCATCGCCACGGGACGGACCGCGTGGGTTACCGCGGCGATGGCGGTTCGCATCCTCGGCTACGTCGCGTTCGGTCTTATGCTGCCCCTAACAACGTCGCTTCCGGGAACGGTGGTCGCTGCAATAACGCTGGTCGGTTCAGGCCTCATGCAACTTGCCTTGGGCGTGATAGCGTACAGAACACAGGCGCCGCTGTGATGGTGACATCATTACCCATAGCTCAGTAAAACCCGTGGCTGGAGGGTGGCAGATCGTCAAGGATATCCCACATGTTTCCCTCAGCGTCGTACGTAACAGGTGCAATAAAGCAGTCACGGATACGATCCACTCGTCTATCACGGTAGCGGCACCAGACGTGATACCACAAGTTCTGGTACACGAAAAAATCACCATGAGCATACGGACTTTCCAGTTGCCAGCCGGTGCCGACGGTGCCGCGGTATGAATACGGGCCGTAGACATTGTCCGCTACCGCATAGTGCCCCGAACAACTCAGGTAGTACCGATCATCGTGTTTGTGAAGCGAGTTTTTGTCCATGTGAGGAAAGGCACCCGTGCGGTCCAACGCGATAGTATGCGGTTCCTCCGCGAGCTCGATCATGTTGTCTGCCAGCCGGGCAATCTTGTACTCGCCCATTCCATAGATCAGGTACGCGGTGCGATCGTCATCAATGAAGATCGTGGGATCAAACGAGTCCACCAATGGGCCTCCGAGTGGGTCCCGATACGGACCTTCCGGCCGGGATGCTACCATGACACCGGTCTCACGGTTGCCGTTTGAGAAGAACCAGTAATAAGTACCGTCAACACACGCAATATCGCCGGCCCAGCACGCCGTGCTGCCGGCTCCCATATAGTTATCCGCCGGACTGATGGTACCAACGTGGGTCCATGTGAGAAGATCGTCGGAGCGGTAGATTCGCCAATCCGGCATCACCCAGTCATGGACGCCAACCCCGACATCGTGTCCCGTGAACAGATAGCAGGAGTCGCGAATCACGAGGGCGTGCGGGTCTGCCATGCCGGGTGTATCGATAAGGGGGTTGGTCAACCTCATGATCAGAGTGTAGTCGCACTGAAGTGGCGTTGCCAAGGTGAAATCCAGCGCGTGGCCCCTCAGGCAGTATGGCCGGTACGTCCGTTTCAGTGCCGCACGTACAGTGCCAGGCGGGATCCGTGGTTACCCCTGGTGTCTGCGGCGCCAGCCGTGCGGAGAACTCCCGTACGTGTCGGTAAACAACCGGGTGAAACTGCTGTGACTGCCGAACCCGCATCGCATCGCGATCTCTCCCACGGAGAGGCGGCTATTCAGGAGGAGTGCTCGGGCAGCATCAAGCCGGTGCGTTTGCAGCAGACCACGGAACGTCAATCCGAACTCTTCTTGTACCACGTGACGGGTACGGTCCGGGCTCAGGTGAAGGTGGCGGGCTACATCCTTTAGCGAGATCTGTTGACTATAGTATGCTCCGAGATAATGCCGAATCGAGGCAGCCCTCGAACCGTGATCCTGCCCGACCACGGCATCCTGTGGCGGATTGAGGCTGCCAAGACGCGCTCCCAATTGTAACAAGAGCAATCGAACGGTACGCACTCGATCACCGGTTGCGGGAATGTCCGGATCATTATGTCTCTCATGAGGCGCATACGATGGACGATGTTCGTCCAGGTCCAGGACGGTGTCTTTCAGATGACTCATGGGCCCCGCGAAGAGGACGTATATGAGTCGCCCATCCTCTCGCACCGGGACGGCGACCTCAACAACGCCGGCGTGGCAGCGGTGTACGCGCCCATCAGGCCATCGCTCGTGGGCCGCGCGAAACCGTTCCACCTCGAAGTGAATGCAGCGGTGTCCCTCGGTTCCGAGTTTCACCTCAACGCAGACTGGGTGAGCGTGGCGAAACCGTGATTCCGGCAGTTCATCCCACAACCGGTGCTGGAGGTCATGCACCGTCACCCGTAACCCCGTCACACGTTCGAACGCTTCGATTGCATCAGCCGCATGACCCATACAGGCAAAGATATCACCAATCAATCGTCTTTTGTAGCCGTTCTGGAACAGAAAGCAGCCGAACCGTGCAATCGCCTTCCTTGGCTACGAGCTACACTACCAACATGGAACACAACGAATACTACGCATACCGTAGAGATCTACCCGTCTCGGGTGAGTGGGATCTGGTTGTCGCCGGCGGAGGCCCTGCTGGCACCACGGCAGCCTTGGCAGCAGCACGACACGGTTTGAAGGTATGCCTGATAGAGCAAACGGGAGCGCTTGGCGGAATGGGCAGCAATGGCTATGTCAGTAGCTGGTACTGTCTCGGAAATAACGTCGAAACGATGGTGGGCGGTCTTGCCCGCGAAATTCCTGAGCGCCTCTACGAAGCCGGCGGGGTAGAACCGGGTCGCAGCCCCGAAGAATGGCTGGTAACCAAGCGGGGATTCGGCTTCGATCCGGAAACGCTCAAAGTGTTACTGGACCGGATGTGTGCCGAGAGCGGCGTGACGGTGTTCTTCGCCAGCAGAGTCGTCGATACCGTTGGCGGGACGGTGCCGGGCTCGCTTGACGGCCTGGTACTCAGCGGGCCGGAAGGATTACGGGTCGTGAAAGGGACGACCATCATCGACGCCACCGGCGACGGTACGATTTCACGGATGGCAGGATTCCCGGTGCGCCGAGCCGGTCGCGACACGGAACGCATCATGGCCCCGACGCTCTGCGCTCGCATGGTGGGTATCGACTACAAACGATTCGACCGAAAGCGTGACCAGCAGGCTCTGGTGGACCAGGCTGTGAAGGACGGGTTCTTTTCGCAGCCGGACCGTCACGTGCCGGGCCTGTTTCGCACGGGTGAGCAGAACGCGATCATGAACGCGGGGCATCTGTTCGATACGGACGCCCTCGAGACGTCAAGCCTGTCCAACGCCTACGCCTGGGGACGTCGTCTTGCCCACGAGTACACCCGGTTCTTTCGGGAACGGGCTCCCGGATGCGAGGAGATCGAGCTGGCCGCAACGGCGAACCTCATGGGAGTACGCGAGTCGATCAGGATTCTCGGTGAGTATGATCTGACCTGGGACGATTTTCGAATCCGACGGACGTTCCACGATCAGATCGGAATTTACTGTAAGCAGGTCGACATCCATGTCTACGACACCAGCCCGGAAGAATACGCCCGATTCCAGGCGGAGTTCGAGTCGGAGGGCGATGCAAAACCGGCTGACGGAGAATACTACGGCATCCCCTATGGCGTACTCGTTCCCAAGGGATCAATCAACACGTGGGCCGCCGGTCGTTGTGTCTCCACTGACCCAATGGTGAACGGCTCGTTGCGTGATCAACCGGGCTGTATGCTGCTGGGAGAAGCCGCAGGAACTGCCGCAGCGCAACACGTGAGGACCGGTCAACCGGCCCACGCCCTCGACACCACGGAACTCGTCCGAACGTTGCGGGGGGCCGGATCAAAACTACCGCAGAGGGAGATACAACGGGAGATGACACGAGGGTAAGATCTCACGACACGGTTGAGAACGCGGTAGAGGAGTGCCCGGCACCGCCGCCTGGGCACGGGACTCATTGCGCAGGCAACCTCGTTGTTGCGATTTCGACTTGACCGGAAAGACCAAATAAGTGACTCTTTTTAGACTGGAGGCACAATGAATTTGCATACCGATATTCGACCGATCTCTTTCGTTAAATCGAACGCTGCGGAAATGCTTCGTCAAGTAAATGAATCCCACAGCCCGATCGTAATTACCCAAAACGGCGAGGCCAAAGCGGTACTTCTGGATACCAGGTCATATCAGGAGATGAAGGACGCCCTCGGCATCATGAAGCTGATCTCGCAGAGTGAATACGATATCCACCACGAAAACACGGCATCTCATGCGGACGTGATGGCTATGGTCAGAAAGCGGGTCGACAGCCATACGTAGAGGAGCACGCTATCCATGGTTCGTATCGTTTGGTCGACCAGCGCCGCGCAAGATCTCGATGATATCGTTTCTTGGATTTTGGCTCACCATTCAACCCACCACGCGGAATCGTTTGTAGACATGATCGATACGTCGGTCACACAGCTATTACAGCAACCTGAATCAGGACGAGTGATTCCGGAACTGGAGCGGCAGAATATCACAAAGTATCGGGAAGTCGTTACACCACCGTGGAGACTGTTCTACACAATCGACCGCGATCGTCTCTTGATTCACGCGATAATTGATGGACGACGGAATATCGAGGATATTCTGTTGCGGCGCGGTATCAGGTAATACTGACCCTCGCGCCGGGCAACCCAGCTACCAACGGAAGCGAACCGATCATGGCCGCTTCTCAATCCGCCTCCGCGAACACCTCAGCCAGTGACACCACCAGCCCCGGCACCGCCCCCGCCGTGACGGTGTCTTCCGGGCCATAGACGCCGCTACGCCGATAGGATCCGCCGGTCGATGAGGCCGCTTTCGGGGGAGACGATTTCCGCCACCAGGTCGGGGGGGCCGGTCATGCCCTGTTCCGTGAGCTTGGAGCGATCACAGGTGACGGTTATGTCGGGTTGGACCGCCGTAGGTGCCTCGTCATCCTCGTCGGCGCTGAGTTTCACGTCGAAGGGGGCGTCGTACACGCGACAGGGATTTCCGCTGAGGGCATTTGCAGCTTGTCGAAAGATCTCCCCGCTGATTTCCTGATGCCTCCGTCGGGGCGCGGGACTCATCGCATAGGCGACGCCGTCGATCAGTTCGTATCGTTCACCTTCCGGCCAGGCGAGATAGTCGGACCAGCTGTAACGTTCCTCTTCTTTGGGCAGCGGCATAGGGTAAGTATGTCGCGGGAGATGGAGTGGAAGTCAATCCCACAGGATCGTCACACCGGAATACTGCCCAATCCATCCGTCACCGGTGACAAGAGTCGCCTCTTCGTCGATGGCCTGGGCAATAAGGATTCTGTCGAAGGGATCACGATGCAACGGCTCGAGCTGGGATAGTTGATCGGTGTGGGAGAACGTGATCGGCAGGAGCTGTAAGCCGTTCTGCACGACCTCGCGATCGACGATGGTTGGCCAGGGTGTGTCCAGTTCCAATCGGCCGATGGCAGTCTTGATTCTTACCTCCCATGCGGAAGCGGCACTCAAGATCATTTCCGATGTTGCATCGGTGAGCGCCTGTCGAGCACGGTAGGGCAGACGATCCGGGGCCGTTGTCCACCACAGAAAGGAATGGGTGTCGAACAGCAACTTCATCGCTCGAACTCTTCCAGGATTTGGTCCGGAAGCGGCCCGTCGAAATCATCTCGAATACGCGCCTCGTCTCGCGACAGTCCGGGGGTGCGCGTCCCCTGGGGCGCAACAATTGAAGTCAGACGCACCACCGGTTTGCCGTTCTTGGCGATGATTACCTCCTCCCCGGCAAGCGCCTTGGCAACCAATCGAGAGAACTGAGTCTTCGCCTCGTACATATTCACCTGCATAGTCAGAATTTAGACTAGAAATTCGGTGCAGGCAAGCGTGATGGCCATGCAAACGGATTGTGCTCCTTGAATCATACACCGGATCTCTCCGCCTCCTCGTTGCACCGGCGGCGCTCCCTCGGCTACGCTGACGTGCATGGCAGATAAACCCGACCGCGCCGCGGGGACCGGTGGGGGCACCCGAGGCAGTGACGGCACCGGTAACAAGAAATCATCCCGCACGCCCGGGCGACCACCCAAAGATCCCAACCAGGGGCGGCTGCGGATCGGTAACCAGTGGAACGCGATTCGCATTATCGCCCTCTCGCAGAATAACCCGCTCAAGGCGATTGCAGAGTTCGTGGAGAACTCCATTGACGCCGAGGCTCGGAACATCTCCATCGTGCGGGGAAAGGCGAAAGGTGAGCAGTACCTGAAGGTGATCGACGACGGCACGGGAATCAGTGATTTCCGCTACGTCGCCACCCATATCGGTGACTCGATCAAACGGCGGCTCAAGGAGCAGGGCCGCGAGGGGATTCAGGGTGAGTTCGGGATCGGCCTCTTGAGCTTCTGGACGGTGGGAGACGAGCTGGTACTCACCTCCTGCCCGCCGGAGGGCGAGGCGCAGCGGCTGCACCTGATGAAGGACTCCCCGGACTTTGCAATTCGCCCCTCCCGGGAGCTCTTTGAGCGCGCCGGCACCACGCTCCACATCCAGCCGCTCCTCTCGGGAGTGCGCAATCTCTCCGGAGAGAAGATTCAGTCTTACCTGGCCAGTGAGCTTCGTGATCGCATCTCCCGCTCCGGGGTGTCGATTCGCATCGTGGACCGGACCGCCCGCAAGGATCTTCTGGTTGAACCGCGACGATTTCACGGTCAGCTGCTCCACGGCCTCCCGGAACCCCGCACGCCGCTGGGCGAGATCTACACTGAGCTGTACCTCACCGAGCCCGGTTCCGGCGCGGGTGTGGCGCTCCACAAACAGGGCACGCGGGTCCTGCCGGATATCACTCACTCCGATGCGTTTCGCCGGCCGCCGTGGACCAGCGGCTACGTGGAGGGCATTATCGACTGCGCGTTCCTACAGCTCACTCCCGGTACGCGCGACGGCGTGGTGTACGATGCCAACTTCGACTCCTTTGTGGATGCGATCGCCCCGATCGAGGAGGCGCTGCTGGAATCGATCGAGGAGCACCGCCGCGCCGAGGACGAAGAGGCGAGCAAGGCGATGCTTAAGCGCATCACCAAGGCGTTGAAGGAGGCGTTTTCCATGCTTCCCGCCGATGAGTACGGCTGGCTCAACGCCGGCGAGCGGGGCCGCACCGGCGACCGCCGGGGCAAGCAGACCGGCCACGAGGACGCCGACGGCCCAGGTGACGGCGCGGGGGGTGGTCCCGGCACCGGTGGCCCCCTCGAGGCGGGAGACGCCTCGGCAGCTGAGGGCGGAGCAGCGGCAGCGGCGCAGTTCGATCCAGATGCGATTCCTTCCGCCGACGATCCGGGAGTGTACCGCGACGAGACGGTGGCGCCGGGCACGGCGATCGACGATCCCTCACCGGCGGGCGATCGCGACGGCGGACAGCGGGCGTTTTTCGAGTATCCCGGCCCCCTCTACCGCCTGGAGATCCGTCCCGCCAAGGCGCGGGTGACGGTGAACGGCGAATGCCGCTTGCAGGCGACGCCCCGGGACAAGTCGCGGCGCACGGTGGATTCCGATGTGGAGATCACCTGGATTGTTGAGCACGGGAGCGGTCACCTTGATACGGAGTCCGGCGAGTACGTCACCTACCACGCCCCGGAGGAGCCGGAGCTGGCTGTGGTGCGGGCGCACGCGCGGCAGGATCAGGTGGAATGTGAGGCGCGGGCCACGATTACGGTAACGGCCGAGCTCGGTGGTGCCGGGGCGGGGAGCGCCGGCACGGGAGCGGTGGGGAGACAGGGTATGCCCGGCTACACCTACCGCTACGCCCCGGGGGAGTTGTGGCGATCGCGCTATGAGCCGGATCAGTCATTGGTGATCGTGAACTCCGGCCACGCTGACTTTGTGTATGCTGCGCGGCAGTCGGCGAGCAAGTTGCGCTACGTGGGGCGCTTGTTCGCCAAGGAGATCGTCCTCGCCAACTTTCCCGGCGCTCCCCGGGATGAGCTGTTGGAGCGGATGATTGAGTTGGAGCTCTATATGGATCGGGGGTTGCGGTAGGGCGTGTCGAGAATCGTGGTGCACATCTCAGCAACACGCTTCTACACACTGCCGTTTGATCCCCTCAGCCAGTGCAGTCGGTAACGCGCGTCGGCATCGTATTTCGCCGATTGTACCTCCGGGTTGAAGTAGCGGTCCTGCCGGGGATCGGTGCCGACACCCACGGTGTAAGTCCAGTTGCCGTAATTGCTGGCCGGGTCGTAATCGATCAGCTGCGATTCGAAGTACTCCGCCCCCATCAGCCAGTTCACTTTCAGGTCCCGGGCGAGGAAGCTCGCCACGTTCTGCCGACCCCGATTGCTCATGTACCCGGTGGCAGCGATCTCCCGCATGTTCGCATCGATGAAATCCTGACCGGTGGTCCCTTCCCGCCAGGCGGCGAAGCGCGTCCAGTCGTTGCTCCAGCGCGGGTAGCGATTCATCGGTCCCTCGAAACGAAACATGGCACTGCCGAACTTTCGCAGCAGAAAGGCGAAGTAATCCCGCCAGATCAACTCGAAGACCAGCCAGTAGGTGGAGCTGTTTTTCACCCGCTCCGCCTCGTATCGCCTAACCTCAGCGACGATGCTGCGAGGACTAAGCGAACCGTTGGCCAGCCACGGAGAGAACTTAGAACTATAGTCGGAACCGAGCAGGCCGTTGCGAGTGTGCTTATACCGGCGGAGCTGATCCCGCTCCCAGAAGTAGGCGTTCAGCCGCTGCCAGGCGGCTGCCTCGCCACCGGTGAACTGGATAGCGGCTCGGGAATCGGTGGGTGGTGAAGGGCTTCCGGAGAGTGCTTCCACCGTGGGAGGTCCGACCTGTGCGCCGGGCGCCGGGGACGCACTGTGAGCGGCGGCCCGCTCCTGGAGCGCCGTGCGAATCTCGGCGGCCGATGCCGGCAGGGGCGGCAACTGGGCGGGATTCGCGGTCGTAGTCAGCGGCCGCACGAAAGCACCCTTCTCCACCGCCTTTCTAAAATCCGTGTATATCAGGGGCATTTCTTCTATGGTGAAGGGGAGATCCTCCAGGTGATACAGCGTCTGGCCGTGGTACGGGCACAGTTGTACCGAGGAAGCGCCACCGTGGTCCGTGGAGTTGGGCGTGGGCGTGGGCGTGGGCGTGGGAGAAGATCTACTGTGCAGTTTGCTACTCGCGCCACTGGCAGCCAGCGCCGCCGTGAGCTCAGCAACGTCCGCCGCTTCTTCCGTACCGGCTTCATCCTGGTACCAGATCTCATCGACGCCGAATCGCCACACCAGCGCTATCAAAATCTGTGCCGGCGGACCCTGAGCTATAATCAGATCGGATCCTCGCCGCTGCAGCGCGCGCTGCAGATCCTCCACTGTTTCCACCAGGAACCGTGCTCGGTGCGGGCCGACCTTAGGAAAGCCGAAGCTGGTAGTACCAAACAGCCGCGGCGGAAAGACGAAAACCGGCAGTAGCTGCGGGCCGGCCTGGGCGGCTGAGGCTCGGCTGCCCCCCCGCTGTCATCACCGGAAAACGTCAGTCCGGGATGATCGGTCACTCGTAAATCATTGCGAAACCACACCAGGCGGATCATTGGTGCGGTTCCGGGATGCGTCGGTTTTGATCGTCACGATCGGATGGGATACTATGAGAAAACGCGGCGCCCCGAGTGATACGAATCGGCCCCCGAATCTCTGCCGGGTGTACAGTTCGCCCGCGTTGTGTGATCCGCACCGTTCCTCGGTGAGCCAGGCGCCGGGCTGCTCGCCGGGTGTCCTCCATATGACGGCGGAAGTCGGATCCAAAACGCGCCCGTGCTACCTCGGAGGGACATATCGAGCTTCCAGGATCTCGATTGGCCAGGAGGCCGGTAATTCCCTCCTCGAGCTCACGATGAATGCGCGCCCTGGCCGTGTGCCGACACGCAGCGCTGCAGTACTTCCGCGGTGTTCGCGTTTTTCCGTTATCATTACGCATATATCGCCCACAATGGTGACAAAACTGCGCCATCTTCAAAATATACCTGCTCCCAGTCAACCGCGACAATGAAAGCTGCCACTATTCCGTCGGCGCCAACCTCGCCGCCGCCTCGCTGAGCGCCTCACCCCGCGAGTCCCGCTCAACCACACCGGAATCAAACACGCCGATCCGCCGCAACCGCTCGCGCGTGTCCGCCGTGGCCCCGGCAACGTACACCGGCTTGTCTGCAGCGGAGGCATCACGAATCACGTTCTCCAGCGCCAGTGCCACCGTGGTCCCCAACATGGAAACGTCAGAGAGGTCCACAATAAGAATCTTTCCCCGCTGGTCCATGGCGGCGTGCTCTCGAGCGATCGCTTGTGCCACCCCAAAGATCATCGGCCCGCTCAAATGAAAGAGCACGATCTGCCCACCTGCGGCCTCCAGGATCCTCCGCTCCTCCTCAGTGAGGATCGGCTCACCGGCGGGGTCCACGGTGGTTACTCTCGTTGACGGCAGGTTGGACAACCGCTCGATGGTGAGCACATTAGCCACAAACACCCCCACACCCACTGCGACGATGAGATCCACCAAGACCGTCATCGCCAGCACCATATACATCACCACCGTGGCGGAGGTCGAAATGCGGTGTGCCCGCCCGAGGAAGCTCCAATCCAAGATATCCACGCCCACTTTGACCGCGATTCCCGCCAGCACCGCCATGGGAATCACACTGAGCATCGGCGCCAGCGCGAGCACCGCCACCAGCAAGACCACCGACCGGATGATTCCCGCCACCGGACTGCGCGCCCCGGACTGGATATTCACCACGGTACCCATCGTGGCGCCGGCTCCCGGGAGGCCGCCGAACAAACCGGAAAAGAGATTTCCCAGCCCCTGCCCAATGAGCTCGCGGTTGGAGTCGTGGCGCTCGCGGGTGAGACTGTCGGCGATCATAGCAGTGAGCAGCGAGTCGATCGCCCCCAGGACTGCCAGAATGCCCCCGTCGATCAGGATCTGGGTCACGCGTCCCAGGGTGAATCGCGGCACCACAACCTCCGGTAGCCCCGTGGGAATCGTCCCAATCGCCCGGTAGCCGCCTTCCGGTAGCACAATTACCGCGATCACCGTCCCCACCACTACCGCCAGCAGCGGTGGCGGCACGATACGCCGAAGGCGGCGCGGTATCGCAAACAGTAGCAGCAGTGACACCGCAGCCAGCAGCACTTCTCGCAGCTCAATGGAGGCCAGCAACCTCGGCAGCGCGGCTATCAGGCCAACCGCACCCCCAGCGGGCGGCGGATGCCCCAGCATTGGCGCGATCTGGGTCAGAATCAGGAGTACCCCGATGCCGGACATGAACCCAGAGATTACGCTATAGGGCATCAGCGTGATGTAGCGACCAAGTTTGAGCGCCCCCAGAATCATCTGGAATATCCCCGCTACCATCACCACCGTGAACGCCGTCGCCAGACCATGCTCTGGGTTGGTCGCCACCACCCGCGTGATAACCACAGTCATCACCACCGTCATCGGTCCGGTGGGCTCCGAGATGAGCGTCCGCGAACCCCCGAACAGCGCCGCAAAGAGCCCCACTAAAACCGCCCCGGTAAGCCCCGCCTGCGGCCCCGCTCCGGACACCGCACCAAACGTGAGCGCCATCGGCAACGACACCACGGCCGCAGTGAGTCCACCAAACAGGTCTCCGCGTACGGTATCGGTTTTTATTCGGTCAAGAGCCGACATTCGTTGAATATAGAGAGAGTTCCAGGTTGTTGTCGAGGGGTTGAACTGTCGGGTTGTGCGATGACCAACCCGAAGAACCGTTCAGCGGTTCCCGCCGGCGGGGCGTCTGTGCCCGGCGCCATCCCAACCTCGATGCATCTCAACGCATGCTTGATGTGCCTGCACTTAATGGTTACATTGCATTCAGGAAGTGATGCATATGCCGCAATACACCATTCGTAATGTCTCCGATTCTATCGACCGCGAGCTTCGCGACCGCGCCCGGCGGAGCGGCACGAGCCTCAACGAAACGACC
>Ga0102940_1001435_pt1 | contig 15303 bp, 12 predicted proteins | sample SalPonR2_C_D1_MG_FD_78215 | JGI IMG/M metagenome (GOLD analysis project Ga0102940, IMG submission 78215) | Salt pond soil microbial communities from South San Francisco under conditions of wetland restoration - Salt Pond MetaG R2_C_D1_MG | ecosystem: Environmental > Aquatic > Marine > Intertidal...
GAAAGATTTAAAGGGTTAAGGGTTAAGGGTTAAGGGTTAAGGGTTAAGGGTTAAGGGTTAAGAAAGGCAGTGACATTGTGGTACTGGGTCAAACTGTTTATCTTTTGTAATCACCTTCATCAGGCAACACTTCTTACCTTACCCCTTAAACCGATTCCTCCCCGGCCCCCACAGGGCCGCCACATACACCAGAAGGGGCAGGCCGGTCTGTAAAAACGCGTACACGGCCGCCACTCGACGGTCTCCGCCGGCGGCCAGGGTTACGGCTTCGGTGGTCAGGGTGGAGAATCGGCCGGCTCCGGCGAAGATGGTGGGCAGGTATTCCCCGGCGCTGACGGAGAACCCCACGGCGCAGGCCACGCACACCGGTGGCAGCAGCATGGGCAGCTTGACTCTGAAAAACACCCTGCCCGGGGAAGCCCCCAGGCAGGCGGCCGTGCGGGCATACCGTTTATCCAGTGCCCGCCACGGATCGGCCAGGGACAAAAACATGTAGGGCAGCACAAACAGCAGGTGGCTCCAGATCAGAGCGACCCAGGTCCCCTGCACCCCGCTCAGAATAAAGAGAACCTGGGTTCCGAACAGAAAGGAGATCTGGGGCACGAGCAGAGGAACGTACAGCAGAACCAGAGAGCGGTCCGGTCGGGGCAGATTCAAACGATCCTCGTTCTCCAGACATCCCAGAATCAGCACCAGAGCCAGAAGAACAGCCCCTCCCCCGACAAACAACGTGACCAGGGTCGGATCTCCCAGCCCCCCGAGCTGCCCCTGCCAGACGCCCAGCGAGTATTTTCGGGGCAGAACATCGGGAAACCGCCACCACCTGGCCACAGACCAGATACCGAGCACGGCAAACCCGGCCAGGGACAGCACACCCATTGCTCCCACCACTCCAAGACTCACCCACCGCAGCGGCCTGCCGCTTCCGCCCCTTTTTCCGGATACCAGCGTCCCGCCCGCCATACGCCCCAAAAGCAGCTCCACACATCGCCACAACACAATGCACCCCAGCACCACCCCGAACAAAACCATGGCCCCGGCCGCTCCCGGAAGCTGCATAAGCGGCCGCTTGTCGTTGAACAGCCGGAGCACGAACACGGCCAGGGGGGGAGGCGTATTGGGAGCCATAATCAGGGCCACATCCACGGCGGACAGGGCAAAGGCCAGTACGGCATAAACCGGCAACCGGATCTGTCCGTACACCAGGGGAAACACGGTCTTGAGCCAGGCCGTTACCGGGCCGTAGCCAAGGGATCGACTCACGGCCAGGGACCGCTCCGGACGGACCTGACCAAGGGCGGCCATAACCATCAGGATGAGATAGGGGACCGCCTTCAGCAGAATGGCCAGCACATAACTGAGCCCGAACTCGTCCTGTACCGTGATCACATGGGGAGGGCGACTGAACCCAAGAGGCCCGGCGGCAAACCGAAACAGCCAGCCGCTGGGAGCGAGAAGAAAGGCCAGTCCTATGGCCGACGCAGAGTGCGGCACAGCCAGCAGGGGGGACAGGAAAACCCGGGCCCTGTCAAAGGCCCGGGTTCCGGAAAAGCAGGCACAAAAGAGAACCGCGATGGCAAAGGCCAGCAGGGCGGAAAGCAGACCGACTCGTACCGTGAGCCACAAAGAGGTCTTTACGCCGGGAAGAGTAAAAAAAGTTCGGAAGGGCCCCAAACCCGGCGACGTCTCCCCCAAAGCGGGATGCACCCCCAGAGCCGGAAGCAGCGTCGCACCCAGCCCGGCCAGTACCGGCAGCAGAAACACCACCAGGGTCACCACCGGGGCCAGCCCCACGATCCGATCCCCAAAGGTTCTGCTGCGCACTCTCTCTCGCCCGCTTTCAGTCTTCAATCTTCTTCCTTACCCCTTGACCCCAATGGCATTACGTAACGTAATTCAGGCCGTGCCAGATATCCCCCTACCCCCTCAAGGGAGGACCTTCGAGGTGCAGCTCCAGTCTGAAATTCTACCTCCCAGGAATTGCTTAACGCCATTGCACTTAACCCCTAACCCTTTACACTTAAAACCTTTTCCTCAATCTGCATACCGCTCATGCCATTCATCCACCAGCCGGTTCAACCAGCTCGGGTGCGGTTCCGCAAGAGGCGTTCCCAGCTCCTTTGCAGACAGGGTGGCCGGGCCGAGATCCATCTCCGCAAACTTCCTGCGGTACTCTTCGGGCAGCCGGTCCATGTCCAGCACGGAAAAGGTACCCCGTACCGTCGGATCCTGACTCAAAAGCTGGGCCTCGGGGGACAGCAGAAAGTTGATGACCACCATGGCCGCCTCCCTGGATGAGGAGTTGTATGGAATGGCCAGGAAGTTGGCATTGCCGATTGTTCCGATATCCATGACATAGGTGCGCACGGTCTTGGGGAACATCCCGGACCTGATCATCTGCGACGCCTCGAAGGGCCAGAAGGACAGGGACAGATCCACTTCGCCGTCGGCCAGAAGCTGATTCTGGATCTGACCGGATTCCGGGAACCGGGTTCCCCTGCTCCACAGGTGGGGACGCAGTTCGTCATACCAGGCCCACAACGGAGCGGTGACCCGATCAAAATTCTCGTCCGTGGCAGGGGCCAGAAGTTCGGAACGGTCTTCCACCATTTCGTACAGGGCCTGCTTCAGGAAGGTGTACCCCATGAAATATCGAACCTGCGGATGGGTGATCCGCCCCGGGTGCGCTTTGGCATATGCCAGCAGCTCCTGCATGTTTTTGGGAGGATTCGGAGTAACCGCGGTATCATATATAAATACCACCTGAGACAGCCCCCAGGGGGCCTCAAATCCTTCCACGGGCACCGTAAAGTCGTGGGTGAAGGACGGGGTGGTCATATCCACGTATTTTCGAACATTGGGCAGATCCGACACAAAGGGGCCGAAAAGCAGCCCGTTCTCCTTCATGGCCAGAAAATTTTCTCCGTTGATCCACAGCAGGTCCGTGGCCCCGTCGGTGTTTTTTCCGGCGGTCTTTTCGGCCAGGGTGCCGGAGACCAGTTCCGACGGGTTGGTTATCTTGACGTGGTGCAGAACAATCCCGAACCGGGCCCTGACCTCCTCAGTCACCCACCGGATATAGGAATTGGTGGCCTCCTGCCCGGCCCATGCCTTCCAGTACACCTCCTGGCCCGCGGCCTTGTCCACGATCTCCTTCCATCCGGGGTCATCAACCGGGTCCGCACTCCACGCAGTACCAATACCAGCCGTCAACACACACCATACCAGACACAACCTGAACATCATCCTGATCATGAATCCTCCGCAGAAAGGGTTTCTATGACGACTACCGGTCCGCCGGCCGCCCGGGCATCTTCGGGGTCATGAGTGACCATGAGCGCGGGCAGCCGCCTGCTCCGGACGTGCTCGAACACGAACGCCCGAAAACTCTGCCGCATGGCCACATCCAGCCTGGAAAAGGGCTCGTCCAGAAGCAGGGCCCCGGGACCGGACAGCAGAGTACGCATGACCGCCACCCTGGCCCGCTGCCCCCCGGACAGGGTGGCCGGATCACGGTCGAAAAACCCTTCCAGTCCCGCCTCGAACAATGCGGCTTCCCCCTTTTCCCGGCGATATTTCCTGCTCCCGCCCGGGGGCAGGGCAAAAAGCAGATTTCCTCCCACGCTCATGTGGGGAAAAAGGAGATCATCCTGAAAGAGGATGCCTATCCTGCGTTTTTCAGGCGGCAGCCCCAAAAGATTTTCTCCACGGAGTGTAACCCGCCCCCGAGGGGAAAAAACAGGCGACAGAGTGCCGCAGATCAGGGCCAGGAGCGTTGATTTTCCGGACCCGGACGGTCCCATAACCACGGCGGTCTCTCCCGCCCGAACCCGGAGGGCCAGGGGAGAAAACAGGGAGGTGCCGTTGATATGGATGGAGACATCCTCGAGTTCGAGATCCAAAGAATCGTTCATGCAGGGTCCACTCTATCAAAAAAGGGTCGAAATAATTCAACAGAATAGAAACCCCACGAAGTAATGTCAATCAGCCGCTGAAACTACAGGGTCCATTGCTGCACTGTCCGTAACCCGGTTTTCGTTACATTACGAATGCGGATTTTCAATGGAATCCGGTCCATCAGTCCCAAAGGATCAATGGGCCGCCCTCAACTCCCCATATCTGCAAGGAAAAACCGATGAAAGATTCATCCCGGCAGAAACAGCCGTGCCGAACCGGTTCCGGTACATCCCGACGTCGTTTTCTCGAAGCCGGCCTGGCCTCTGCTGCCCTGCTGGCGGCCCGCCGGATTGCTCCTGCATCGCCGGAACAACATCCACGTCCACCGGCCCGGACGGAAACGGTTCTGTACCGGAGCGTGAACGGCTCTCCAGCCGGAAACATGCGTCATGTCCTTGCCGCAGGCCGCTGTCTCAAGTCGATCATCTCGGAAAAAGATGTGGTGGTCATCAAGCCCAACGTCCAGTGGTGGAATCAGGGCGTTCCCAACCTGAGTGCATGCGCGGCCCTGGTGGAGTCCATCATGGACAGACCGGGCGGATTTTCCGGGGAAGTGGTTCTGGCCGAAAACTGCCACCGGGGGCACAGCCCCGGAATCACGGGCACCTCCGGCTGGACCGTCCCATTTGCCAGAAACAGTGATCTCCAGGCAGTCTCCTCCTACGCGGAGCTTTGCAGGATGCTCAAAAACCGATACCAGGACCGGTTCAGCGTGGTGCACTGGCTGGATGTGGATTCAGGCGGACGACGGGTGGACGGGGAAAGCGGAGAAGCCGGATACGTGTACTGCGACGGGACCATGCACGCCCCGCTGCTCGAGGCGGACAACGAACGATCGGGGCCGGACCTGCGCCGGGTGATCATGACCTATCCGGTCTTTCGCACCGACCAGGGGACACTGGTGGACTTCAGGCGCGGGCTTCCGGAACAGGGACGGGATTTCAAATTCATCAACCTGGCGGCCATCAACCACCACAGCACCTATTGCGGGGCCACGGGCGCGGTGAAAAACTATCTGGGCATCAGCGACATCAGCGGCGGAGCAGACCCCGACTCAGGCGGCAGGCTGACGGACACCCATCACAATTTTCATTCCTTTGCCTTTGACAAATGGTCCCCGGGGCCCAGACCGGGCATGCTGGGCAAGGCAGTGGGCACGTTCCTGAACACCGTTCGCCGGGCCGATCTGAACATCGTGTGTGCGGAATGGGTCGGCCTGGCATCACGAACGGAACCACCCGCCACCCATACCAGGGCAGTACTTCTCGGGTTCGATCCCGTGGCCGTGGATGTTCATGCAGCGGCCAATTTCCTTTATCCCAATTCCGGAAACCCGCTCCACGACCCGGGCAACAGATCCGGTCCCCTGCATCAGTACCTGCGCGTCTGCGCCGAGACCGCGGACTGTGTACTGTCCCCGGATCGGATTCAGGTCCGATCCATGGACCTGACCTCGGGCCGAGCATTGACGCAAAACAGTGATCTCCGTATTTTCGGCGAAACCGTCATAGGATCGAGTTTCAAGACCCTGGCCAAGCATGTCTACATGCGCTACCTGCGACAATTTCTGCCGTAAGGACGCCCCGGTACTGCTTTTCATCCGGCACCCTCCATGCTAGAAAAAATACGAACAATCTTGGAATGGAGGTATCATGTCCAGAATTCCGATTTTCTCGACTCTGCTGGGAGTCATGCTTCTGCTCGCAACCCCGGCCCTTGCCGATCATAAAACGGCTTTGCAACGGACCGTCTATGTGCCCGTCTATTCCCACGTATTCAGCGGAAACAAGGCGCACCCGTTTTACCTGGCCGCCACAATGGCCATTAGAAACATCGACCCGAAGCATTCCGTGACCCTCCACTCTGCGGACTATTTCGACTCCGACGGCACCCTCATCGAGCACCACCTTCCCGAACCGATCACCCTCCCGCCCATGGGGTCCCATTTCCTGTTCGTCAGGGAACACGACAAAACCGGCGGTCCCGGAGCCAGCTTCCTTATCAAATGGTCCGGAAAAGCGTCCATGAACCACCCCCTCATTGAGGCGATCCTCATCGGCAGTTCCGGCGGCCAGGGCATCTCTTTTATCTGTCCGGGCCGGGAAATCCAACAACCCGGCAACTGAAGCACCATAACAGCACCAGATCCACGATCCATGGCCATGCCAGCCCTGAACATCCGCCAGAAAATCCTTTTCGGCATCCTCATCATCGCCCTGTGCCTCGGCACCATCGCTGCCGTGTCGTATTCCAACCTGAACCGGATCGACGGTAAGGTGCTGCATGTGGGCAAGGTGGAAGAGCTGGCCGGGCTGATCCTCGAGTTGCGCCGCCACGAAAAAAACATGATCCTGCACGGCCTGCGGGACTGCATGGAAGAGGCTTCCGTGACCATCGATACCGCCGGGGAATTGCTGCACGAAATCAAGGCATCCCGGTACACGGAAGCGGCGCAGATAGAACTGGTCAGAACCATGTCCCGGGAACTCCAGGGATACAGGCATATTCTGGCCGAGAGCTGTTTATACCCGGCGCAGGAAAAAGGGACAACCTCTTCGCTCACAAGACTGCGGGACAAGGGCGGACTCCTGAGCCGAACAGCCCGGGAAATCGCCGACCTTGAACGGGATGCCATCCTGTCCATCAACCGGGAACTACGGGCAGGCCTGCTGCTCTCCATTGCCGGCGTATTCGCCCTGCTCACCGGCCTGGTGGTTTTAATGATCAAACGGATTATCACCCCTCTCGGTCTGCTCGAGGAAGCCACGCGCCAGGTGGCCAAAGGGCAGTTCGAGACCATGCCTGTTCAGGGCACCCACGACGAAATCCGCCGAGTCCTTGAGGCCTTCAACACCATGGTCATCGAACTTGAAAACCGGCAGGAGCAGCTGGTTCTGGCTCAGAAACTCTCCTCCATCGGGAGCCTCACCTCAGGCATCGCCCACCAGTTGAACAACCCACTGAACAACATCTCCACCTCCAGCCGCATCCTGACTGAGGACTTGCACGAACACCCGGCCACCACGGATCTCACCTACCGGATGCTGCACAACATCGACACCGAAACCATGCGCGCGAGAGATATCGTCCGGGGTCTGCTCGACTTCTGCAGACCGGGAGAGCTGGACATCACCCCCTGCCCTCTTCTGGCCTCCGTGGACATGTCCATCCAGCTCGCAGCAGGCCAGCTGCCGGCCGGCATTCGAATCGATCGCGAAATTCCCGAAAACCTGACTCCGCTTATGGACCACCAGCGTATGCAGGAGGTCTTTATCAACCTGCTCATCAATGCAGGGCAGGCCATAGGAGACAGCCCCGGGACCATCACCATTCGGGCCCTGGCCGAAGAGCGCCGAGCTCTCATCGAGGTCTGCGACACCGGCTCGGGGATTTCTCCCGAAATCATGGAACGCATCTTCGACCCGTTTTACTCCACCAAAGATGTGGGCTACGGCACCGGCCTGGGGCTGTATGTGGCCTGGGGCATCATTCGTGAGCAGGGCGGCACCATCGAGGTTCAAAGCGTGGAGGGCAAGGGAACCTGTTTCAACATATCCCTGCCCCTGGCCGAAGCAGATCATTCATAATCACTGAAGGACCCCATGAACAAGCCGCATATATTGATCATCGACGACGAACGCATCACCAGGGAAAACCTGAGCCACCTGCTCGGCAGGGAAGGGTACGACACTACTGCCGTAGGAAGTGGAACCGAGGGACTCGCCCTGCTGGAGCTGGAAGAATACGACGTGGTGCTCACGGACCTGATGATGTCCGAAATGGACGGCATGGAGCTTCTCAAGCGGGGCAAGGAGCTGCACCCGGCCACGGAGTTTATCATCGTCACCGGATACGCCACAGTGGACACGGCGGTGCAGGCCATTCAAAACGGCGCCTACTCCTATCAGGAAAAGCCCCTGAACCTGGACAAACTCAAGATCCAGATCCGCAGGGCTCTTGAAAAACGAATCATGGCCGTGGAGATCGACTCCCTCCACAAATCTCTTGCCTCCCAGAAGGACAGGCTGCCGCTTATCGGCCAGAGCCCGGCCATGGCCGGGTTGAAAAAACGAATCCGTCAGGTGGCGGACACGGAATGCAATGTGCTTATCCAGGGCGAAACCGGGACCGGCAAAGAGCTGGTGGCCAGAAGCATCCACAAACTGAGCCCGAGGTCCGAAAAACGGTTCATGGCCATCAACTGCGGCACCTTCACCGACGACCTGATGGACAATGAGCTGTTCGGACACGAAAAGGAGGCCTTTACCGGAGCAGGCAGCCGCAAAAAAGGGATGCTGGAGGCAGCCGACGGGGGGGTGATTTTTTTCGACGAAATCAGCGAGTTAGGCCTTGCCATGCAGGTCAAGCTGTTGCGGGTGCTGCAGGAACGGAGCTTTCTCCGGGTCGGCGGGGTCCGGGAGGTGCCCATCGACATCCAGATCATCGCGGCCACCAACAACGACCTGAAGGATATGGTCAAACAGGGTGCCTTCAGAGAGGATCTCTACTACCGTCTCAACGTGGTTCGGCTGACTGTGCCTCCGCTGCGCGAACGGCTGGACGACCTGCCCCTGTTTCTGGCTCACTTTATAGAAAAGCACGCCTCCGCCGGACACCGCATCGAGACAGTTACGCCGGAGGTGCTGGAGATTCTGCACAGGCACGACTTTCCTGGAAATGTCCGGGAACTGGAGAACCTGGTCCTGCGAGCCCTGACCCTGGGCAAAGGAGGTGTGTTCGACACCTCCTGCCTGCCACGGGATCTCCGCTGCAGACACACGGACTGCCCGGCGCCCGACGAAGCCATGCCCACCCTGGCTGTAATGGAGAAGCGCTACCTGGCCAAAGTGCTTGCCGCCGCCGAAGGTAACAAAACCAGGGCAGCTGCGATACTGGGCATCGACCGGGTGTCGCTGTGGCGCAAAGTCAAGAAATACGGGCTGTAAACCTTTTAAAATATGCACTGCTGACTGATCTCAGGATCTTCCAGCAGTCATCTGTTCGCTTTTGCAACACCGTTTAAAAAGCGTTTCAAAAAGCAACACACATCAGTAACCAATTGAACTTTAAAATTTTTTATAGTTGTTTCTCTCCAACCCCCTCGACCTTTTGTTCACAATCGTTGCAAACTGCAACGCCCCTCCGACCTTGTGCTTGTGAACTCAGTCTCTATCATTTATTTCAACAGGTTAAAATAAATACAAAATCTGGCATGGTCCGTGCTTGATAGGACAGCATCAGGCCGAGGCATCCCGCCCCGCCCCAAACCCCAAGGAGTAAACAGGCATGACTGCTGTCGTATCTTTTAAAATCATGATTGATGCCTACTACACCAAATCCGTGAACGCCAACTGCAACACCTGCCACATCGGTTCCTGGGCCATCAACCGGGAACCCGACTCCTCCAAAGAACGCCGTGGGGCCTTTTCTGATTCCATCTCCTCCCTCCTGAAGCGCCTCTCCTCCCTGGGCCGCCACCACCATTCCGCCGCACACACCATCGCCGGATAATTCTCTTCCCCGCATTCGGGAGCGCCGGGCGCCAGCCCGGCTCGCCTGATACAAAAATAAGCCCTGCTTTCTCTTCCTCCTTTCCCGGCTCTGCCATCCTCTTCTGTCTTGACAACCGAAGGTACGCACTCCGCCGATACCGGCCGCATGAATGCCAGTCATTCCCGTTTTCACGGGAATGACTGCTGGAAAGTACAGGCATTGCGCAAAAGGACACCAGTCAAGGCGATATGCGTAACTTCAGTTAGTAAAAATGGTATTATTTGCATCTTGGAAAACCACACAAAATCTGTTCAACTGCCTTCCTCATTCAATTCTTTCAACATCACGCACAATTGCCCTTTCCCAAGGAGGATCGATGACCCCGGAAATCATGCTTGTAACAGCCATGCTGCTGCTGGCCATCATATTGTTCATCTTCGAATGGGTCCGGGTAGACGTGGTCGGATGGATCATGATGGTCCTGCTTCCCCTGCTCGGACTGGTCACCCCGCAGCAGGCCATCAGCGGCCTGAGCAGCAACGCCGTGGTATCCATTATCGCGGTGATCATCCTCGGAGCGGGGCTGGACAGAACCGGGGTCATGCACTCCATGGCCGGAATCATCCTCAGGTTCGCCGGAAAGAATGAAAACAGGGTCATGACCCTCATCTCCGGCACTGTGGCCATAATCTCCGGGTTCATGCAGAACATCGGTGCTGCGGCACTGTTTCTCCCGGCCGCCAGGCGCATCGCGGCCAGAACCGGCATCCCGGCCGGGCGCATCCTCCTGCCCATGGCCTACTGCGCCATCATCGGCGGGTGCCTGACACTTGTCGGATCGAGCCCCCTCATCCTTCTCAACGACCTCATGGTCGTCGGCGGAACTCCCCTGGCTCCCTTCGGTCTGTTCAGCGTGACCCCCCTGGGGGTGATGCTGGCGGCAGGAGCCATCGGCTACTTCGCCCTCCTTGGGCGGTTCATCCTTCCGGCCTCAAGGGCTCGCGCTCCCCGCGGTCCCATGTCCGACATGCTCGACGCCACCTACCACGATGTGGGGCAGCTCTTCGAACTCCACCTGCCTGCAACATGCAAAAACGCGTGCTCACTGGCCGGGCTCGACATGCGCCCCACCTACTTCACCTCCATCGTAGCCATCCGCCGGGCCTCGGACGGGCAGAAGATCTTCGGACCGGAAGCGGACACGGAACTTCTGCCCGGAGATCATATCGCGGTCATCGGTCCGCCCCCCTTTGTCCGGGATATGGCCAAAGACCTGTGCTGGAAACTGCTTCCCGAGCTGGACACCTTTGCCGAAGATCTTTCCGCGGACAACGGAGGAATCCGGGAAGGACTGATCACCCCGAGATCCAAACTGGTGGGGGAGACATCCGGAAGCTTCGGGCTGCGGCGCAAATACCATGTCACCCCCCTGGCCGTTTTTCGCAGGCAGCAGGTGTATGTGGACAACATCTCGGAAATCGAGCTTCAGCCCGGTGACGCCCTGCTCCTGCACGGACAATGGAAAAATTTCAATCTGCTGCGCGACCGGGCCGACCAGCTGGTATTCACCGAGCCCATAAAGGGCGATGTCCTGCGCCGGGAAAAGGCTCCCCTGGCCCTCAGCTGCCTGGCAGCCTCCCTGGCCATGATTCTTGTCTTCAATATCCAGCTCTCCATTGCCCTGCTGGCCGGTGCCCTGGGCATGATTCTGACCAGGGTTCTCAGCATCGACGAGGCGTACCGTGCCGTTGACTGGATGACCGTCTTTCTCCTGGCCGGATTGATCCCCCTTGGGCTGGCCTTTGAAAATACCGGAGCGGCCGGACTGATCGCGGACACCCTCATGAGTGCACTCGGCACCCCCTCGCCCCTGATTCTGATCTCCTCTATCGCGGTACTGACCTCTTTTTTCACCCTGGTCACTTCCAATGTGGGAGCCACGGTGCTCATGGTCCCACTGTCCTTGAACATGGCCGTGGCCACCGGAGTCGATCCCCGGATGGCGGCATTGACCGTGGCCGTGGCCGCGTCCAACACGTTCATCCTGCCCACCCACCAGGTCAACGCCCTGGTCATGCGCCCGGGCGGCTTCCACACCCTCGATTATGTCCGGGCCGGAGCCGGTATGACCATACTTTATCTCCTGATCATGATCACCGGCATGGCGGTCTTGTACGGCCTCTGACACCTGGCGTGGTCCGGACTACCGGACTTGCTCAAACAGGCCTTTTCCAGGCCCATCTCCAGGCCCTGCTTCCCAACGAGCAGGGCCTTTTTTGTTGACCTGTACCACAACATTTTGGACAGACCATTACAGCCTATAAAAAACCATTAAGCCCTAAAAACGGCTTCAAACCCTGAACAAGAACTATAATGGTCGTACCTTTTTTCAAAAACAGGTTGACAAGCCTTACGTCTCCCCCTAGGAATGGTCTGACCATTTCGAGGGAAATACACAAAAAAACCCGAAAAAGAGAATAAAAACAGAAAAAAGATCATACCATTTTTATGTGAGGTTTTCGTATGGCTGATGTTGATTTTTTCATTCCGGCCCAGGTCGGCCGGGCCAGCGAGGATGTCGCCCTGCAGATCGAGGCCGCCATCATCGAGGGAAAAATCGAGCCGGGGAAAAACCTTCCCAGCGAACGCGAGCTGCAGGGCCTTTTCCAGACCGGCCGGGGTGTCATTCGGGAGGCATTGCGGGCTCTGAAGCAGAAGGGGCTCATCGAAGTGCGCAAGGGCGCCAAGGGAGGGGCCTTTGTCAAACAGATGGAGGTGGCCAATGCCAGCGAATCCCTGGCCCTGTTCCTGAAGCAGAACCACATCCCTCCCGGGCAGGTCATCGAATTCCGGGAAAGCCTGGACAGGACCATTACCACCCTGGCCATTGCCAGGGGCACGGAGGCGGAAAAAAAGGGGCTGCTCCGCAAGGCGCTCAAGCTGGAGGAACTCCTCCGGCAGCCGACCCAGGATCCTGCCTGCATCTCCGAACTGGACCGGGAGCTGAACATCGACCTGGCCATGATGACCGGAAACCCGATCTTCGAATGGATCATGCGGGCGATCCAGCTCGGGTTCAGTTCCTACGACTATACCCTGTACGACGACCCGGAATACCGGACCAGGACGGCAACCAACTGGACGGAGACGGCTCGGGAAATCCTCCGGGGCGAACCGCTCCGGGCCCTGGGATTCAGCACGCAGCATTACGCGCTGCTGCAGAAATGTATCGAAGAAAAAAACGGCGATCTGCTCACCGGCAATGCACTGCTGGAAATGGAGGAGAATCGCGAACAACAGACTGCCGAATAAAAAACGGCAGCATCAAGGAGTACTCTCATGGCGAACAAAATATTTGACTACATCATCGTCGGCGGCGGCTCCGCCGGATCCGTTCTGGCCAACCGCCTCAGCTCCAATCCCGACAACAAGGTTCTGGTGCTGGAAGCCGGACTGCCGGACTACAAGCTCGACTTCCGCATCCATATGCCCGCGGCTCTGACCTATCCCCTGGCCGGAAAGACCTACAACTGGTGGTACGAATCCGACCCGGAACCGTTCATGAACAACCGGCGCATCTACCAGCCCCGAGGCAAGGTCCTGGGCGGATCAAGCTGCATCAACGGGATGATCTACATCCGGGGCAATGCCAACGATTTCGAAAAATGGGCCAAAAACGACGGACTCGAAAACTGGAGTTCCGCTCACTGCCTGCCCTACTTCAAGCGGTTTGAGAACCGCCGCAGCGGCGGCAATGAAAACCAGGGTACGGTCGGCCCCCTGTACCTGACCTCCCCGGACAACGAATCTCCCCTGTTTGATGCCTTTTTCAAAGCCGTGCAGCAGGCCGGGTATCCCATCACCAAGGACGTGAACGGATACCACCAGGAAGGATTCTCCAAATTCGACCGCAACACATACCGGGGACGGCGCTGGAACGCGGCCCGGGCGTATATCCATCCGGTCAAGAAACGGGAAAATCTGACCGTGACCTGCCGGGCCATGGTCACCAAGATCCTGTTCGAAGGCAAAAAAGCAGTGGGTGTGGAGTACACCAAAGGATCATCCTCCAAACGCGCCTATGCCGGAAAGGTCATCTGCTGCGGCGGAGCCGTGAACTCCCCCCAGCTGCTGCAGCTTTCCGGGGTCGGCAACGGCGAGGATCTGCGCAGCCTGGGCATCCCGGTGGTGAACGATCTGCCCGGCGTGGGTGAAAACCTGCAGGATCACCTGGAGCTGTATGTCCAGTACGCCTGCAAAAAACCGGTTTCCATGTACCCGGCCCTGCAGTGGTACAACCAGCCCAAGATCGGCCTGGAGTGGCTCTTCAACCGGACCGGATCGGCCGCGACCAACCACTTCGAGGCCGGCGGCTTCATCCGCAGCAACGACCAGGTGGAATATCCGAACATCCAGTACCATTTCCTCCCCATCGCCATCCGCTATGATGGCTCGGCTCCGGCCGCAGGACACGGATACCAGGTCCATGTCGGCCCCATGAACTCCGATGTGCGGGGACGAATCAAGCTCAAGTCCGCCAATCCCAAGGACCACCCGAGCATCCTGTTCAACTACCTGTCCACGGAACAGGAACGCAAGGAATGGTGCGAAGGCATCCGCTGTACCCGGGAGATCATGACCCAGTCCGCCTTCGACGAGTTCAGAGGCGAAGAGCTGGCTCCCGGTGCTCAGTGCCAGACCGACGAGGAGATCCTCGATTTCGTGGCCCGGGAAGGGGAAAGTGCCTACCATCCGAGCTGTACCTGCAAGATGGGCTACGACGACATGGCCGTGGTTGACGGCAACCTCAAGGTCCACGGTATCGAAGGGCTGTACGTGGTGGATGCATCGGTCATGCCGACCATCACCAACGGCAACATCTACTCCCCGACCATGATGATCGGCGAAAAGGCCGCGGACATCATCCTCGGAAACACCCCGCTGCAGCCGGAGCAGTGGCATCCGGAAAATCAGGAATAAGCAGGAGACCTTTCCCGAAAAACCGGGAAGGTCGAGCGGTCACCGGTCCGATGACATCCGCAGAAATACAAATGTCATAACGCACTAAAGCACGGACGTGAATCCGGTCTCCTTTACCGGTCCTGTGTAATCTGATACCTGCTATAAGAACTGATGATAGGGGGAGCATTCTGCTCCCCCTTCTTCAATACCCTGCAAGATCGATTCCCCGGATACCCGGCCCGGAGTCGTATCTTCGAACCGCAGCAAAGGAGTTCAAATGATCAAACGCAACATGCAGAAACTCATCCCCGTCGTGGCCGTGATGGCCATACTTGTCTTCGGAGGACTCTCCCCGGCTTCTGCCGAGCAGGAAGTCCGTTTCGCCAGCGTGAGCTGGACCGGCGTGACTGTGAAGACGGAAATCGGCGTGGAGCTCCTGAACACACTCGGCTACGATGCCACCAACACCATGCTCTCCGTGCCCATCGCGTACAAGGCGCTTTCCCTTAATGAAGCGGACGTTTTTCTGGGCAACTGGATGCCGTCCATGAAGACCCTGGCCAACGAATACTTCAATAACGGCTCGGTGCAGAAGTACGTCGCCAACATGCCCGGGGCCAAGTATACCCTGGCCGTGCCCTCCTACGTGGCCAAAGGCGGCCTGACCAACTTCAAGGATATCGCCAAATTCGGCGACGAACTGGAGTGGAAAATCTACGGCATTGAGGAAGGCAACGACGGCAACGAAATCATCCAGTCCATGATCGACAAGGACATGTTCGGTCTTGGAAAATTCGAACTTGTTCCGTCCAGCGAAGCCGGAATGCTTTCCCAGGTCATGTCCTTCTCCAAAAAGGACAAATGGGTGGTTTTTCTCGGATGGGCTCCCCA
>Ga0102940_1001437_pt1 | contig 15291 bp, 11 predicted proteins | sample SalPonR2_C_D1_MG_FD_78215 | JGI IMG/M metagenome (GOLD analysis project Ga0102940, IMG submission 78215) | Salt pond soil microbial communities from South San Francisco under conditions of wetland restoration - Salt Pond MetaG R2_C_D1_MG | ecosystem: Environmental > Aquatic > Marine > Intertidal...
GCGCGCTAGCGCCCTCCAACAGCCGAATCGAGCGAAGCGCCGGATCGAAGCCTGTTGGAGGCTGCTTGCAGGCGAAGGGTGGCGCGGCCGGTTCGCGCGGAAATCCGCCCTCCCACAGTCGAAGTCAGCGAGCCACGAGGAAGCGCCGGCAGGGGCGGCGAGGCGCGGCCAGGGCAACCGTCTCACGGAGTCCTAAAACCCCGACCGAACTCCAACCTGAGAAGGCCGATGGATCGCCGCCTCTGCCGGTGATGACGAGTGGGGAGAACCCCGGAGCGCACTTCAAGTGCGTGAGGAGGTCGAGCCACGAGGAAGCGCCGGCAGGGGCGGCGAGGCGCGGCCAGGGCACTACAAAGCCTGGTCGTTTTCTTCGCCGGTTCTTATCCTCACCACCCGCTCGATGCTCGTCACGAAGATCTTCCCATCCCCGATCCGCCCGGACGAGGCGGTTTCCTGAATGAGTTCGACGACGCGCTCGACCTGGTCGTCGGACACGGCGATCTCGAGTTTCAGCTTGGGCAGGAAGTCGACGACGTACTCGGCGCCCCGGTAGAGCTCGGTATGGCCCTTCTGGCGGCCAAAACCCTTGACCTCGCTGACGGTCATGCCGGTGACGCCGGCCTCGCCGAGCGCGTCGCGCACGTCGTCGAGCTTGAACGGCTTGATGATCGCGGTGATCAGTTTCACGGTCGCATCTCCGGTGGTTCGATCCGGCTAGCCTACCCGAAGCACCGGGCCCGCCGTCAGCTGCTTTCGAAGCCGTCGACGAAGACGACGCCGAGGCTTTCATCGGCGCCGACATCGAAAGTGAATCCGCCCGGAACGACGTCCACGCCGCGCGCCTGGTCGTCCAGGTCGGCGAAGGCCGGCGCGCTGACGCTGTCGTCGCAGAAATCGATCGCCGGTGAGTCGATCTGCAGGTGGTAATCGTCGGCTACGGCGTCGACGAACAGCGGATCGGCGACGCTGCTGCGGCTGGCCGCCGGAAGGCTGGTCAGTTCATGGGCGACGAGGCAGTCGGCCTGGATGTCGTCGAGCGAACCGCCCCCGGTATCGACGCCGTAGACCGGGCGTCCGGGATTCCAGGCAATGTTCGACCACAGCCGCGTCGTGGCCGGGGTGGAGGTCGCACCCCGGACTTCGATCAGCGGCGGCGTGCCGGTGTCGGGGACGTTGTCGGCGAAGGTCGACCAGCGCACGGTCAACGCGCTGTCTCCGAACTGGCGCAGCAACTGGTTGCCCGGATTGTCGAACAGCACCGACGAACTGATCGTCGCTGCGCCCGACGTGATTTCACCCACCGAGCCGTTGAGGTCGGCGGTGTTGCCGGACAGGAAAGTCTGGGCGATGTCGACGATGCCGTCGCTGACCGCAAAGCCGCCGCCGACCAGTCGTGCGCGGTTGTCGCGCAATCGGGGACACGGCGCGTTGCCGCTGCCGGCCTGCCCGCCGCCGCAGTCGTTGCCGTCGCCGCGGCGCATGAAGAAACTCGCGCCGGTCGACACGTCGACGCCGCCGCCGCGATCAGCGGTGTTGCCGGCGATGATCCCGTCGATGACCTCGACATCCGAGCCTTCCAGCGCCCAGACGCCGCCGCCCCGACTGTCGGCGATGTTGTCGACGACCAGCGCGGCCGACTCGCCGCCGCCGAGTACCTGGACGAAGCTGTTGCCCAACGCGGCGATGCCGCCGCCCGAGGTGGTCGCCTGGTTGGCGAAGATGCCCTGCAGGAAGCCGCCGGCACGGGTTTCGACGGTGCAACTGTCGGCGAAGACACCACCGCCGCGAGCGGCCGTGTTCTGGAAGATCGACCCGCGGTCGATGATCAGCAAGGCCGGACCACTGCCGCCGATGCAGGCGATGCCGCCGCCATCGGGGGCGTCGTTGTCGGTAATCAGCGAGTCGCCGGAAATCGTGACCGACGAGCCGGCGCCGCGCACCTGGATGGCGCCGCCGTCGGTGGCCGACGCATTGTCGCGCAAGGACACGTCGACCAGTTCGACGTCGTTGCCGTCTTCGACCTGCAGTCCGCCGCCGCGCTCGAACGGGCTGGTCTCGACGCCGTTGACGATGTTGAGGTTTTCCAGCCGCACGCTCCAGGTCGAGGACGTGGCCGAAAAGACGTCGACGACCGTGTTGCCGCCGTTGCCGGTTCCGTCGAGCGTCGACGAGAAGTCGGGCGAGCTGGCACTGCAGGCCTCGAAGCCGCCGATCACGCTGAGGTTCTTGTCGACGATGCCGATGTTGACCCCGGAGAAGGTGACGTTCACGAGCCTGATCTCGGCGCCCGACGGCGCGTTGTTGATCGCGGTGGTGAGGCTGGACTCGGTGCAGTCGACGCCGGGTCCGACGGTGATGATCGGCGTGCCGCGGTCGGCATCACCGGCCGGGAAGGCCGGGTTCGGACACAGCGCGATGGAGGCGAGGGCGAGCGGGAAGAGAAATCGGGAATGCGGGGAAGGTCGATATGTCATTGCGCTCCTGGGGGGATGGATTTCGAGCGTTCATCCCTGGCTACGGCAAGTCGCCGACGCGCACGCCAGATCGACGCGCTTCGATACACTAGCGGACCGTCCGAACCGGAATCCGCCGCCGTGGCCCGTCCCGATCTGAAGACCCTCGACGAACTGACCCGCCGCCTGGTCGAGGCCCTGCCCGACGACTTGAGCGCGGCCCGCGACGACCTGCGCGAGCGGCTACGGCCGGTGCTCGAAGCGCAGCTGGCGCGGATGGAATTGGTCACCCGCGAGGAGTTCGAGATCCAGAAGCGGGTGCTGGAGCGATCGCGCGAGAAACTGGAGCAGCTTCAAAACAAGCTCGATTCGCTCGACGACTGACGCACCGGCTGGCGCCTGCCGGGTCGATTTCCTACAACGATTTCCGCATTCTTCCGACGCGCCGACCGTCGGCCGGTCGCCAGAATCGAGCGCTTGTCCGAATCGGGTGACCGCCGATGTCGCTTGCCGTTGTCCACACCCGCGCCCAGCTGGGCGTGACCGCGCCCGCCGTCCGGGTGGAGGTCCACCTGGCCGGCGGCCTGCCGAGCTTCAACATCGTCGGACTTCCGGAGACCGCGGTGCGCGAATCGCGCGACCGGGTCCGGGCGGCGATGGCCAATTCCGGGTTCCAGCCGCCGGCGCGCAGGGTCACGGTCTCGCTGGCCCCGGCCGACCTGCCCAAGGACGGCGGCCGCTTCGACCTGCCGATCGCGCTCGGCGTGCTGGTCGCCTCCGGCCAGGTCCGCACCGACGCGCTGGATGACTTCGAATTCCTCGGCGAGCTGGCGCTGGGCGGCGAGCTGCGCCCGGTGGTCGGCACGCTGCCGGCGCTGATCCGCGCACGCGAAGCCGGGCGCACGCTGGTGTTGCCGGCCGACAATGGCACGGAGGCCGGCCTGGTGCGCAACGCCGACTGCCGCCTGGCCGATCGACTGGCCGACGTGGCCGCCGCGCTGCAGGGGCGCGCCGAACTAAGACGCCCGGCCCCAGTGGAAACGGCGTGCAGTGACGACGGGCCGGACCTGGCCGACGTCCGAGGTCAGGCGCGGGCGCGCCGGGCGCTGGAAGTGGCCGCCGCCGGGGGCCACAACCTGCTGCTGATCGGCCCGCCCGGCACAGGCAAGACGCTGCTGGCTTCGCGCCTGCCCGGCATCCTGCCGCCGCTGGAGGAGAACGCGGCCCTCGAGGCGGCGGCGATCGCCTCGGTCTGCGGCGCGCCGCTGGACCCGCAGCGCTGGCGAATCCGCCCGTTCCGTGCCCCCCACCACACCGCCAGCGGCGTCGCGCTGGTCGGCGGCGGCACCCGGCCCCGGCCCGGCGAGGTCTCGCGCGCCCACCACGGTGTGCTGTTTCTCGACGAGCTGCCGGAGTTCGACCGGCGAGTGCTCGACGTGCTGCGCGAACCGCTCGAATCGGGCCATATCGTGATCTCGCGGGCCGCCCACCAGGCCGAGTTTCCTGCCGACGTGATGCTGGTCGCCGCGATGAACCCCTGCCCGTGCGGCTACGCCGGTGACCCGTCCGGCCGCTGTCGCTGCACGCCCGACCAGGTCGCCCGCTACCAGTCGAAGGTATCGGGGCCGCTGCTCGACCGGATCGATCTGCACGTGGAGGTGCCCCGGCAGCGGCTGTCGCAGCATCCGACCGGCGAGGCCAGCGCGGTGGTCGCCGAGCGGGTCGCCGCGGCCCGGGAGCAACAGGCCCGGCGCGGCGCGATCAATGCCCGGTTGAGCGCGTCCGCGCTGCGTGAACACGCACCGTTGTGCGACGACTGCGAGGCGATGCTGGAGCAGGCCGCCGAACGGCTCGGGCTGTCGGCGCGCGCCCACCAGCGGATCATCCGCGTGGCGCGGACGCTGGCCGATCTCGAAGGCCTGGAGGCGATCGGCCGCGCGCAGCTGGCCGAAGCGATCGGGTACCGCCAGCTCGACCGGGTGCCGCCGTGAGGATCGCCTCCGACGACTGCGGTCTTGATCTTGTTTAACCAATCCATCTTGCCGAACGCGGTACAGTCGTAAGATGCATTCGATTCGGCCATCCCTGTGCCTCGCGATCGCGGCCTTCGGGCTGGCCGGCACACTGCATGCCGCCACGGTCACGACCGACATCCGCGGACTCGACGGCGACCTGCTGACCAACGTCCGCGCCTCGCTGAGCCTGGTCCAGGCAGAGTCGATGGACGAAGTGTCCGTCTGGCGCCTGCGCCAGTGGTCGCAGGAGGCCGAGCAGGAAATCCGCCTGGCCCTGCAGCCCTTCGGCTACTACACGCCGAGCATCGCGGTCCGGCTGGAGCAGCCCGACGACCGCGACGCCGCGCCCTGGCGGGCCATCGTCGAGGTCGAGCCGGGTGAACCGATCCGGATCGAACGGGCCCGGCTGACCATCGAGGGCCCGGCCGGCGAGCTGCCGGCGTTCACCACCTGGCTCGAGAACTGGCCGCTGGTCGAAGGCGCGGTCCTGCATCACCCCACCTGGCGGCAGCAATTGCGCCAGCTCGACGCGCTGGCCCGCTCGCATGGCTTCTTCGAGGCGCGTTACGTCGACCGCCGGATCGAGGTGCAGCCGCTGCGCAACGAGGCGGCGATCGACCTCGACTACGACGGCGGGCCGCGCTACGCGATCGGCACGATCGACAACGGCAGCGACACCTTCAGCGACAAGCTGATGCGCCGGCTGACCGTGCTCGAACCGGGCCAGCCGTACGCGACCGCCGATCTCGATCTACAGCGCGAGGTGCTGGTCCGCAGCGGCTACTTCGAAAGCGTGATCGTCGAATCCCGGCGCGATGCCGAGCGCGACGCCGTCGACCTGACCTTCAGCACCGAACCGCGTCCGCCGAACACCTACCGCGCCCAGGCCGGCTTCGGCACCGACACCGGCGTGCGGGCCCAGGTCGGCTGGCAGCGCCACTACCTCGGCCCCGGCGGCGACCGGCTGGACATGCGCCTGGGCGCCCAGCAGACCGACCAGGAGTTCGTCTTCCAGACCGATTACCAGCGCCCATTCGGCCGACGGCCCGGCAATTTCCTGACCGCCGGCGTCCGGCTCCAGCAGGAGAAGGATCGCTTCCGGTTTCTCGACGAGGATCGGATCGAGCCGGTGTTCGACTCGTTCAGCGGCACCCGGCGCCAGGGCAGCCTGACGGCCGGACGACTGCGCGAGCGGCTGCTGTTCGACGATTTCAGCCCGCTGCAGGAGCAGGTGTTCGTGACCGTCTTGCAGGAACAGTTCGATGCCTTCTCGGCCGGGTCGCTGACCGATGAGCAGGCCGCCCTGCTGGACGTCGCGCCGGGCCTGCGCGGCTTCCTCGACACCGACACCTTGACCGTGGCCGCCGGCGCGGAATGGACGCTGTTCCGGCTGGTCGGCGACGGCTTTGCGCAGCAGGGCCAGTACGCCCAGCTGCGGTTCATCGGCGCCTCGGAATCGGCCGGCTCGGACGTCAGCTTCGCGCAGGGCTACGCGACCGCACGCTGGCACTGGCGCTTCCTGCCGCGGCACAAGCTGCTGCTGCGCGGCGAGCTGGGCTACACCGCCGCCGAGACGACGACGTTCGACCTGTCGCTGCCCGGCGACGACCGCCAGCTGGAACTCGACATCACCTCGCTGCCCGACCCGTTCCGCTTCCGCACCGGGGGCGACCGGACCGTCCGTGGCTACGCGTTCGAAGACCTGAGCACCAACCGCAACGGCGCCAACAACCTGGTGGTCGGCTCGGTCGAATACGAATTCAATGCGTTCGGCGACTTTTCAGTGGCCGCGTTCTACGATGTGGGCAACGCATTCAACGACTGGAACACCATGGAACTGAAGGCCGGCACGGGCGTCGGGGTCCGCTGGTACACCGTGATCGGGCCGGTGCAGCTGGATTTCGCGCGCGCGCTGGCCGATGACGACCTGCGCATCCACTTCACCATCGGGACCAAGCTGCTGTGAAGCGTTTCCTGTTCATTCTCGCCGCGCTCATCCTGGTGCTGCTGTTGATCGCCACGCTAGCCTGGTGGTGGCTGACCGGGAGCCGGTCGGGCGCGAGTTTCGCACTCGGCCAGGTCGACGCCCGCGTCGAGCGTCTCGATTGGAGAACACTGAACGGCAACCTCCGCGAGGGCCTGGTCCTAGACGGCGTGGTCTTCGAACAGAGCGGACTGTCGGTCGGGCTCGACCGGCTGGAACTGGCCGTCTCGATCGGCCTGCTGCCGCCCTTCCCGGTCACCGTCGAGCGACTGGCCGTCGTGGAACTGGACGTCCGAACGCCGCCGCCCGACCCGGACGCGCCGCCGTCCGAGCCGTTCCGTCCCGGCGACTACAGCCTGCCGCTGCCGGTCGCCATCGAACAGGCTCGCGTCGACGGTCTGACCGTGCGCTCGGCCGGTGATGGCGAGCCGCTTCGCATCGACCGGATCGAACTGGCCGGCTCGGCGTTCGAGACACTGGACCTCGGGCGCCTGGAGATCGACGCGCCGGCCGGCAGCGCCCGCCTGTCCGGTTCGGCCGGGCTCGCCGCGCCCTGGCGGCTGGACCTGGCGTCGCAGCTGACCACGACCGTCGACGACGTCGACCAGGCGGCAGCGATCTCGCTGGCCGGACCGCTGGCCGACCTCGACCTGGGCCTCGAACTCAGCGGCGGCCTGCGCGGCACGTTCGACGCCGCCCTGCAGGGCCTTCCGGACATCGACGCGCTCGCCGGCCGGATCGAGGGCGAAGCCGCGCTGCAGCGCTGGCCCGGCGTCGACGGGCGGATCGAGGCGGTCCGCATCGCTCTCGAGGGCCGCATCGCCGACTGGCAGGGCACGGTTCAGGCCGAACCGGCGCTGAACGGTGTTCCGCTCCAGCGGCTGGCGATCGACGCCGAAGGCAGCCGACGCACCGTGCGTCAGGCCACGGTCCGCGCGAACCTGCTCGACGGCGAGGTGGTCGCGAACGGTCGGTTCGACGCCTCGCAACCGCCGACGGGCCGTGCATCGGTCACGTTCCGCCAGCTCGACTTCACCACGCTGTATCCCGACTGGCCGGACCAGGCGCGCGTCCAGGGGCGTTTCGACGCCGAGGCCAGCGACGGGGAGGTCCGGGTGTCGGGCCTCGAGATCGAAGCCGAACCGACCCCGCTCCGGGTCACCGGCGAAGGCCGCTACCGCCTCGACGACCAGCACGTCAGCGTCGCCCTGGACTGGACCGACCTGGCCTGGCCGCCGATCACCGACGACACCGAGCCGCTGGTCCGCAGCGACTCCGGCCGCTTCGAGGGCCGCGGCACGCTGGATGAATGGCAGGCCGAACTCGGGGCTTGGCTGCAGCTGCCCGATCAGCCGCGCACCCGGATCGAGGTCGACGGCAGCGGCGACCGCGCCGAGGCCCGGATCGAGCGTGGCCTGGTTCGCCCGGACGATGCCGGCCAGCTGCTGATTGCCGGCCGCGCCGGACTGCAGGCGCCCTTCAGCGCGGCGCTGGACCTGCAGCTGGAACGCTTCGACCCCGGCGCGCTGGTTCGCCAACTGCCGGGCCGGATCGACGGCCGCGCCCGGCTGGCGCTGGCGCCGGAAACCGCCGACCTCGACATCGAGTCGCTGTCCGGCGAACTGCGCGGCCAACCGGTTCGCGGCGGCGGCCGGATCACGGTGCGGGAGTACCAGGTCACCCGTGCCGACGTCGAACTGGCCGTGGGCGACAATCGCGCCGTGGTCGCGCGCCCCGACCCGTCGTCCTGGAACGTGTCGGTGGACGCGCCGGGCCTGAGTCAGCTCTGGCCGGGCCTGACCGGCACGCTGGCGGCGGAGGCAACGATCCGGCCACCCGAGCGGGCCCTGGACTGGACCCTCGATGGCAGCGGCCTGATGTACGGCGGCCGTCGCGCGGCGCAGCTGGATTCGCGCGGCACGGTGAACTGGGGCGAGCGACCTGCAGCCACCGCCCGGTTGACCGCCGAGGACATCGACCTCAACCCCTGGGAGCGCCTGAGCCGGATCGAACTCACGCTGACCGGCGACTGCAGTCAGCACCGGCTCAGCGCGTTCGCCGCCGGCACCCGGGCCACGCTGGACCTGGCCGGCGGCGGCGCGTTCGCCGACTGTGGCGCATTGACCGACCGCTGGACCGGTCAGCTGGACCGCCTGCAGATTTCCGAGACCGCGATCGGGCCGTGGCAACTGAGCCGGCCGCTGGGCATCATCCGGACCGACCAGGGCATCCGCGTCGACGCCGCCTGCCTGTGGACGCCCGGTCATCCGGGACGGCTGTGCCTGAACGGACTCGACGCCGCCGCCGAAGGCCAGGCCCGGATCGCGTTCAACGGAGTGCCGATGGACCTGGTTCTGCTGCCGCTGGACCCGGCCTTCTCGATCGGCTCGGAACTGCGCGGCCTGGCCGCGCTGGAGTGGGACGGGGACGGCCCGAGGCGCATCGATGCCCGGTTGTTGATGAACCGGGGCGAGGTCCAGCTGCTCGGCGTCGAGGACACGCTGCTGACGCTCGATTCGATCGACCTTGCGGTTCAATCACCGGAACCGCGCGTTGCCCGGGCCACCCTCGATTTCCGCCTCGGCGGCGCCAACGAAATCACCGGCGAGGTCCGGATTCCCGACATGCATCGCCCGGCCGAAGCCACCGTGGACGGAAGATTGGCACTGAGCCTGCCGCGGCTCAACGGATTCAATCGCCTGGTGCCGCAGCTCGATGCGCTGCAGGGCCGGCTGGATGCCGAACTGCGCGTGCAGGGCCCGCTGCTCGGCCCCGAACTGGACGGCGAGGCCCGGCTGTCCGACGGGCGCATCCACCATGCACCGCTCGGCTTCGACCTCGAGGCCATCGAGCTGACGCTCGCCGCCGACGAGCAGGGCGGGCGGCTCGACGGCGCGTTTCGCGCCGGCGAAGGCACCGGCCGGGTCGAGGGACGGCTGGCCTCCGGCGAACGCGGCTGGAGCGGCCGGATCGGCGTGGACGGCGAGGACCTGGCGCTGTTCGACGCCGGCTGGCTGAGCCTGACGATCACGCCCGATCTCAGCGCGGAGTTCGATCCGGACCACCTCGCGCTCGACGGCATCCTGACCGTGAACCGTGGCCGACTGGGCTTTCCGCCAGGCACGGCCGACCGGGTCGAGCCCTCGCCCGACGTCGTCGTGGTCGGCGCCGATACCGCGGAAGTGGCCGAACCGCCGCGCGCGCCGCGACCGGTCCGGGGCCAGGTCTCGCTGGTCCTTGGCGACGACGTCCGGCTCGAGGCCGCCGGCATGCGCACCCGCCTGGCCGGCGGGCTCGACATGCGCTGGAACGGTGAGGAAGCGATTCCAACGGCCAGCGGCCGCATCGATCTGGTCCAGGGCGCCTACCGCGCCTACGGCCAGAACCTGGACGTCCAACGCGGCGAAGTCCTGTTCACCGGCAACCCGATCGACAACCCGATGCTCGACATCGCCGCGGCGCGCCAGATCTTCGGCGATCCCGTCGTCGAACGGGCCGGCGTCCAGATCCGCGGGCCGGCGCAGAACCCGGACATCGAGCTGTACACCGAACCACCGACCAGCCGCGAGAAAGCGCTGGCCTACGTGCTGACCGGCGCGGAGTTCGACCATGCCGCCGGCCAGGGGGCGTTCAACGTCGGCTTCTTCGTGCTGCCCGAGGTCTTCGTCAGCTACGGCGTCGGCCTGTTCGACACCGGCAACGTGCTGGCCGCGCGCTGGGACTTCGCCGAGCGCTGGGGCCTGAAGGCCACCTCCGGCGAAAGCGACACCGGCGCCGACCTGAGCTTTATCATAGACCGCTGAACCCACGCATCCGGCTCATCGCCGAGGAGTTCGACCATGCGCACCGCACGGAATCTCCGCCTCTACCTGACCGCCCTGCTCGTCCTGCTGCTCGCCGCGCCGCTGACCGCCCAGCAGCCGCCGGCCGATGAAGGCCCGAACATCTATCCGAATCTCGGTGCCCGGCTGGTCGAGCTCGGCGTGCCGACGCTGGACGTCCGATCGGCCGAAGAGGTCGAGGAAACCGGCCTGGTGGCCGACGCCACGCGCATCTCGCACGACGAACTCGACGCCATCGAGGCCTACCTCGGTGAGGACGAAAACCGCGCCGTCGTCATCTACTGTGGATCGGGCCGTCGAGCCAGCCGGGTGATCGAGGCCATGCGCGAGCGCGGCTACGGCGGGCTGGTCAACGCCGGCGGCTACAGCGACCTGACCGAAGCCCTGAACGACACGGACTGACCCGCCCGGCCGGCCCGGGAGGGGCCCCGGCCGCGTGCTATCCTGCCCGGCTTGCAACGACTCGAACCGGAATCATGACCGAACTGAACGAAGACCAGAAGCAGCAGCTCGAAGCCCACAACCAGGCCACCGCGGCCTTCATCGACCTGGCCAACAAGCTGTCGAAGGACACCGGCCAGGACGTCAAGATCGTCTCCGCCGCGCTGATGGCCGCTTCGGGTATCTACGCCACCTTCATCGCCGCCGGCAACGAGGGCTACCTCGGCCCGGGCGGCGTCGACAAGGTCGCACAGCTGTACAAGAACAACCTCGGCTACATCCAGGAACGCAAGAAGGCCGAGCTGAAGATGCAGGGCAAGGAAGCGCGCCCGCTGGGCGAATCCGACACCATGATCACCGCGCCGAACGCCGAGGCCCTCGCAAAGGAAACCGGCAAGGGCGCCAAGTCCGACTGATGGTTCCTCCGCCGGGCCTGCAACGGGCCCGGCAGATAGCTACCGGGTACCGGGCCCTTAGCTCAGCTGGTTAGAGCAGCCGACTCATAATCGGTAGGTCGCAGGTTCAAGTCCTGCAGGGCCCACCAATTCCCTGAATCCTATGGGGTTTCCGGGAGGTGACTCATTGATTTCTGGGTAGGGTGGTCGTGGGCGGGGATCGTGGTGGCTGTGAGGGGCGGGACGCTCGAGCTTTCACGTGGGGCGTGGCCCTGAAGCAGGGGCACGGTCAATCGGATCAGAACCGACCACAAGCCGAAAAATCAAGCTTGGCCCGATGGTGGCGTCCAAACATGCCCAATAACTTCCTGCTTCGGAACTTGCTCTAGCACTCCGCAATTTCTTGCCTCAGGCGCTCAACAATGCGCTGGTTATCTAGGGGAAAGCGGCTCCAATCCCAGATGTTCAAGTAGTGAGATAGAGACTGACCCCGCGAGTCTACTGCGCAAGCGTCAGCTCCATTCTCGACCAAGTAAAGTAGCGCATCCACCCTCCTGGCCACAGCCGCGTACATGGGCGCCGTCACGCCTTCCAGCGCAACCTCATAGCGCGACTCAGACCTAACCACCACAGCGTTTGGGTCTGCACCATGGTCGAGCAGAATACTTATATTGTTCAAACCGCCTTCAATCGCTCCGAACAGGGCCGGCTTCTGCGTGCTACGGCCCCGGAGATTTGGATCTGCTCCGCCACGCAATAGCGCGCTTAGATAGGCAGAATCCGGGCGACCCGCAGCGATGGCCAAGAGTGGCGTTTCGCCAAGATATTGGTTGACATCACTTCCAAGCCGGATCATGCATTCGAAAGCAGCCAGCTTCCGCTCTCGAAAGGCATAGTAGAGCAGCGTTGCACCCTCGTATCCTTTGAAATTGATATCCACTCCGGCAGACACCGCCGCTTCAATCTCGTCGCAGCTGGATTTACCCACCGCATGAGCCAGCGAAATAATCTGCTCAGAGCCAAAGAGCTCTTCGGCATCCAAGTGCCGAGGAGAAGGGCCTGTGGGGCTAGACTGCGGATTCGCGCATGCAACCGCCAGGAACATTAGTGCAATTCCAATACTTAACTTACAAATCATAGCTAGCAGCCCATCGAATTACACAAACAACCCGGACACCCACGTTGTAGGAACTAGCCTACGCGATTCGGGGCGGAAATCCCGATGGTCATGATTGGGGCCCGTGGTTAGGCTGCTTCGGCGGTCTCTGGGGCTCTCGCCAGGATCCCCGGGTCGCAGGTTCAAGTCCTGCAGGGCCCACCAATTCCCGTATTCCTATGGGATTTTGGGGAGGTGACTCATTGATTTCTGGGTCGGGTGGTCGTGGGGTGACGCAGTGGGGCTGTGGGGCGCTGCCCAGGTAGCAACAAAGCCCATCGGGCGGCTCTGTCCTTGAACTCTTCCTAATCCCGCCCCATGCAGAGTAGGTGGGGAAACGAACTCAATACGGCACTTGCCACCTATGCCTGACCGAGGGACCGCTTTCTTTTGAGCACATCCCGCCAAGGTCCGCCTTCAACGATCAACCCGTACACGTGAAGGAATTTGACGATCTGGTTGTCGGGAATCGGATCGTGGACAACGGCAAACCGGGTAGGAAACAGCAGCGAGGCGCCGGCAAGTTCTCCCTCTGCGCCAAATGCAATAACGAGACGGGGAAGTTGTACGGAGACGCCTACAAGAGTTGGGCAATTCAAGGGCTGCGCCACTGTCACCACGCCACGACAGCACCAAGTCTCGCCTTCAATTTCCAAATATACCCGCTGCGAGTAATCAAGCAGATAGCTTGCATGCTAGTCAGCGTGAATCCGCCGGGCAGCCTTAAGGCCAACTTTGAATTGCGACGTTTCGTGATTGACCGGGAACGTCGCTTTCTCCCTGAGGGCCTGCGAATCTACGCGTACCACACTCGTTCAAAAAAATTCGGATGACAGGGTACGCCGCCCAGCTCACCACGAACAGTTTGAGTATCCGCGGCTACGGTGAAATTTCATATTTCCCTTGGGGCTACTTGTTTTGTTTTGATGGCGCCGAACCCCCTCCGGCCTACCTGGTCGACATTACCGACTTCAGCGGGTACCAATGTCAAGATTGGAAGGAGATAAATTTTCGAGCTCCGGTCTTGCCAGTGGAAACGATGTATCCGGGCGACTACAGGACCAAGGATCAAATTGAAGAAGCAGTTAGGTCCAATCGTCGAACTTCCAAGCTATAGGAAGCCTTCCTGCCCATGACGATAGGGGCTCAACCGCTTTTGTCCTTGGATACTATGGCAATTCTCGCCTCCAGGGCCAACTATATGGCTGAAATTTATCAGCCTAGCAGCTGTGATTTGTTGACTTCCCGCTGGGTTTTGCCGCAATTCGGCGGAGAGGCGATCCACAATTGGAAATCAGAGCTTATTGGATCAGCAGTCTGCTAGTTTTCTCTTCAAACCTTCGATGAAGTGTTGGATCTCGCTAGACGCCTTGCTCCAATCATAGACGTCAAGGTAATGCGATAAGGTCCTACCGGCCGAGTCTCTTGCGCAAATATCGGCGCCGTGGTCTAGCAAATAAGAAAGAATATCAGGGTTCTGAATGGCAGCCGATGTCATGATCGCCGTCATTCCCTCCATCGGGAACATCTCCGTCTCTACTGTGCTCATTACTTCGACGTTAGGGTCACCACCATACTCTAGGAGTAGTTCAACGTTCCGCTGGCCTCCCATAACAGCGGAAAAAAGGGCAGGCCTGCCTGTTACACGCGAGCGAGAATTTGGGTTAGCACCTCCAGCAAGGAGCGCCTCAAGAAAAGCTGTATCTTGCTGGGAAGCAGCAATTGAAATCAAAGGGGTCTGATCCAAATATTGATCGACATCAGCTCCCAGCTCTATGAGACAGCGAAAAGCACTGACATAGCCTTCTCTTAAAGCGTAGTACAGGAGACTCGCTCCCCCATGCCCCTTTACATCGATTTCTGCCCCTTCACTCTTCGCCGTTCGGAGACCAGCACAATCCTCTCTTTCGACAAAGTGAACAAGGTAGAGGGGACTCTCGCCATTAAAGAGTTCCGATGCTGTCATTTCTGCCGGATCGGGACCAGTCGGACTAGTCTCTACGCTCGAACAGGCGGCTAGCAAGATACTCAATAGCACAAGCTCAAAATGCCTAGTCATAAGATTCAACATCCGATTGCCTTACACATCTGCCCCATCGGATGCCACCCTGCAGCACCGACTCTGATCTGTTCCCCATAAAGTCTTCCAGCCGTCAAGATGTTTACAGGCTGCAATACATCGTATGTACTATAGATATGTGTGATTTGCACTGAATAACTTGGACACCCACAGTCCAACAACTTGTAACAACTTGGACACCCACAGTCTACTCAAGATAGTCGGCTCGCAAATACGCGCTCGTTTTAATCAAAGTCGTCTGGACTGGCCTAGAAAATCAGGACTGGCGTTGACTAACGCTCACTGGGGCGATTTCTCCTGATTCCGGGCACGTCGAAGCGCCCGTCTTCGCGGGCGTTCGAGTGCTCTTGAGGGAAGCTCCTATCCGAATAGAAGCGTGGCGGCGCTTCGGCCTTTGAGGAATTTCTTTCCGAATGCCTGAGCCATATCCTCGAGAGCCTGAACAGGCCCGATCACGCCAGGTATGCGCCGGCCCTGGGGCTTTGACAGAAACTCCAATACACCCTCGGGGCGCGCGCTCAATCGCTCCAGAATCGGCGGCAGACGGTCATTGATCGAGCCCCTCTTCCCATGGACGATCGCGCGGCCCGTCCAGTCGACCAGTTCGAGATAGTCGGTCAGCGTCACCGGAAGAGTTCCCTCTGCCCTGATTCCCGAAGCCGGCGCCAGCGGCGACAGCTTGCCGAGTGCGGTCTTCAGGTCCTCCGGAAGCTCCTTAACCAGCTGCGGATTCTGGTCCAGACGGCTCTCGACGACCCGCTGCTGCAACGACGTGTAATCCGAGGCCTCGGGCGTGGCCGCGATTCCGGCGCGGATCGGATTCAGGTCAACGTACGCCATCAGTGAAACCAGCGAAGCTTCGTCCAGAAGCGCCTGTGACTTGAACCGGCCCTCCCAGAAACGGCCGGTGACGTTGTCCTCGGCA
>Ga0102940_1001447_pt1 | contig 15225 bp, 19 predicted proteins | sample SalPonR2_C_D1_MG_FD_78215 | JGI IMG/M metagenome (GOLD analysis project Ga0102940, IMG submission 78215) | Salt pond soil microbial communities from South San Francisco under conditions of wetland restoration - Salt Pond MetaG R2_C_D1_MG | ecosystem: Environmental > Aquatic > Marine > Intertidal...
CACCAGATTTAGGTTCTGGCGCCGCAAGGCGTGGGGGTTCAAGTCCCTCCACCCGCACCATTTTCCGAGCATTGACCCAACCCTGCCCTCAACTGGGGAAGTGCGGGCGGTCGGTGTTGTAGTGCTCGGCCAGGTAGTCGAGGATCGTCTCCCGGTCCTCTTCGGGGATCGGCTGCATGCCCTGTTCCTCCACCATCCATTGCAGAAGATCATCCCAGCCTTCGCGGGTCTGGCCCTGCTGCGCGACGAGCATCTCCGAGTGGCAGGTGGCGCAGTAGTCGTAGGTCACCCCCGCGCCTTCCGCGGGATACAGTGCCCCGACGTCTCCGACACTCGCCTCGCCGCTTTCCTGTGCCGTCGCGGACGTGAGGAGGGCGGCGGCCAGAGCCGCCGCCACGATGCCTTCGTTCCGGTTCATGCCGTCACCCGTCCCCGGCCTGAACGGCGACCTTGTGGAAGGAATTGTTGAGATATCCCTTGGGATTCCACTTGATCGCAAACGGCTGCATCACGCCTTCGCTGTCGGTTGCCCGGGCCCAGAGCTCGTAATAGCCCGCCTGCGGGACGCTGACATTCGTCCGCCAGTTCTGCCATGCGCCGGCGTTCACCGGGTCGTCGAGCTCCGCTTCCTGCCAGCTCTCGCCGTAATCGGTCGAGACCTCCATCCGGTCGACTGTCCGGTCCCCGGCCCAGGCGTGGCCGCGGACCTCGAACTCGGTGCCCATGTCGGCGCCGTCCCGAGGGTGCGTGATGAGCGATTTCACCGGCATGGCGTTGATGATCTCGAAGTCCTCGAGCGGCACCTCCGTCCCCGGCGCGACCGGGTACCTCGGAACCTGATAGGACGGTGCCGCCATCTTGGTGCCGTCGTGCACCCGATCGAGCAACTCGATCCGCGTCAGCCACTTCTGCGAGCACGACCCCGGCCACCCCGGCACGACAATCCGCAGCGGCGCGCCGTTCATCGGGTGAAGCGCCTCGCCGTTCATCTCGAAGGCGATGAGCACGTTGTCTGTCATCGCCTTCTCGATCGGTATCCCCCGCGAGAGCGGGCTTCTGTCGGGATCGCCCGAGAGGTGCATGTCGGCGCCGTAGTGGCCCGTATAGATCACGCTGTCCTGCACGCCTGCGGCCTCGAGCACGTCCCTCAGTCGGACACCCGTCCATTCGGAGCAGCCGATGGCACCGTAGGTCCACTGATTGCCCGAGGCCGGCGGATCGAAGAAGGCGCGTCCGTTGCCGCCGCATTCCAGAGCCAGCGCCAGCGTCACGACCTCGAAATTGTCGCGCAGTTCGTCGATCGTCATTTCCATCGGGCTGTCGACGAGGCCGTCGACGGCCAAGGTCCATCCCTCGGCCGATGTCTCGGCCGGGACCATCCCGTTGTTGCGGATGAAGTGCCGGTTCTTCGGCGTGATCGGATCGTCGAGAAGATGCGCGGGCGTTTCCGCGTTCACCGGCCGGTCGTTCAGGAGGTCGAGCCCGATCTTCCCCTCAAGGCCCGCTCCCTGCGCGAGCGCGCGCCCCGCCGTCATCTGAAGCGGTATCGTGACGCCCAGCACGCTGCCTGCGAGCCCGAGGGTCGAGACGCCGAGAAACCCGCGACGGCCGGTGTCCGCGGGCATGTCCGTGGTCGATGTGTGGAATTCTGTGTCTTTCATCAGGATCCTCCCAACGCTGATGACGAGAAACCTCGACACGCCGGCGCGGTTCCATGTCGAACGGGGTTCGTCCGCGCCTGCACCGGACCTTCGGATTTCGCTTTCCTTCGACCTGCTGCCGCGCGAAGACGCGGAGCATGCAAAGCCTGCTCGACTTCGTCCGGACGAACGCGCCCTGGCTTGGCGCGGGGTTCCTTCTGACCTTCGCCTCGAGCTTCGGGCAGACGTTCTTCATCGCCGTCTTCGCGGGCGAGATCCGCGCGGCATACGGTCTGTCGCACGGCGACTGGGGCGCGATCTATTTTGTCGCGACGATGTCTTCGGCGGCGGTCATGATTTTCGCGGGTGGCGTGACCGACCGTTTCCGCGTGCGCTGGATCGGTGTTGCGATCCTCTGCGGTCTCGCCATCGCCTGCTTCGCGATGTCGGTTTCGGGGGCGGTCTGGGCGCTCATCGGGACGGTGTTTCTTCTGCGCCTGATGGGGCAGGGGATGATGGGCCATGCGGCGATGGTCGCCATGGCGCGATGGTTCGTCGCCACGCGCGGCCGGGCGGTATCGCTGGCCGGCCTCGGCGTTTCGCTGGGCGAGGCGCTTCTGCCGCTGACCTTCGTGGCGCTGCTCGGCGTCTTCGACTGGCGAACCCTCTGGGTCGTGGCCGGCTGCGCGCTTCTGGCGCTCGCGCCGCTCCTCTGGAGCCTTCTCCGATACGAGCGTACGCCTCAGTCCTTTGCCGCGGAGCAGAATTCCGCCGGCATGGACGGGCGGAACTGGACCCGGGGGGAGATGCTGCGCCACTGGCTCTTCTGGGCGATGCTTCCCGCGATCCTCGGGCCCGCCGCCTGGAACACGTCGTTCTTCTTTCATCAGGTGCACATCGCCGAGGTGAAGGAATGGGGGCATCCCGCGCTCGTGGCCCTCTTCCCGCTCTACACGTTCATGTCGATCGGCTTCATGCTGGCTTCGGGGTGGGCGGTCGACAGGTTCGGCGCGGGCCGGCTCGCCGGCGTCTACCTTCTTCCCGCGGCGGCGGGCTACACGGTCGTGGCCCTTGCCGGCGGCATCCCCGCCGGAGCGCTCGGCCTCGTCCTCATCGGGGCAACGGTCGGTGTCCACCAGACGATGAGCGCGGCGTTCTGGGCCGAATTCTACGGCACCCGGCATCTCGGGAGGATCCGGGCGGCGACGGCGGCGGCGATGGTCCTTGGCACCGCGCTCGGCCCCGCGATCACCGGCGCGCTGATCGACCTCGGCATCAGCTTTCCGCAACAGGGGCTCGGGATCGCGGCCTATTTCGTGCTCTCGAGCGTGATCGCCGGCGTCGGGTCGGCGCGCGCGGGGCGGCGCGTCGCGAGGACGTCGGGACAGGTGGCGGGCTGAGCGTTTGAAACGGTATGCTGGGCGCGGTCGCTTCCCGTCCTTTCGACTTGCAAGCCGTCCCGTGCCTCCCTAGAAGGGCGGCTGATTTTACAGGACTCCTGCCGCCTCCGGGCGGCATGTTGATATGAGGAACGACATGCAGGTCAGCGAGACCCTGAACGACGGTCTGAAGCGCGGCTACAAGATCACCGTCTCCGCCTCCGAGCTGGACGAGAAGGTGAACGAGAAGCTCGCCGAGGCGCAGCCGGAAGTCCAGATGAAGGGCTTTCGGAAGGGCAAGGTGCCGATGGCGCTCCTGAAGAAGCAATTCGGCCCTCGGCTCATCGGCGAAGCCATGCAGGAAGCCGTCGACGGAGCCATGTCGAAGCACTTCGAGGACAGCGGCGACCGTCCCGCCATGCAGCCCGACGTCAAGATGACCAACGAGGACTGGAAGGAAGGCGACGACGTCGAGGTCGAGATGACCTACGAGGCGCTGCCCGAGGTCCCGGACATCGATTTCAAGCAGATCAAGCTCGAGAAGCTGGTCGTCAAGGCCGACGATGCGGCCGTCACCGAGGCGCTCGAGAGCCTCGCCGAGACTGCGCAGACCTTCGATGACAGGAAGAAGGGCAGCAAGGCGAAGGACGGCGACCAGGTCGTCATCGACTTTCTCGGCAAGCTTGGCGACGAACCGTTCGAAGGTGGCGCGGCCGAGGACTATCCGCTCGTGCTCGGATCAGATTCGTTCATCCCGGGCTTCGAGGAACAACTCGCAGGCGTGAAGGCGGGTGAGGAAAAGACCGTCGCGGTCACCTTCCCAGAGGACTACGGCGCAGAGAACCTCGCCGGCAAGGAGGCCACGTTCGACGTGACCGTCAAGGCCGTGAAGGCGCCGAAACCCGCCGAGATCGACGACGACCTCGCCAAGCGGTTCGGCATGGATGATCTCGCCGCCCTCAAGAGCCAGATCTCGGAACGGCTCGAGGCGGAATACGCCGGTGCCGCGCGGCAGGTCATGAAGCGGCAGCTTCTCGACCAGCTCGACGAGATGGTGAAGTTCGACCTGCCGCCGACCCTCGTCGAGGCCGAGGCGGGCCAGATCGCGCACCAGCTCTGGCACGAGGAGAACCCCGATCATCCCGGCCACGATCACCCCGAGATCGAGCCGACGGAGGAGCATATCAAGCTCGCCGAGCGCCGGGTGCGGCTTGGCCTCCTGCTCGCCGAACTTGGCCGCAAGAACGAGATCGAGGTCTCCGACGCGGAAATGACCCAGGCCGTGATGACGCAGGCCCGGCAGTACCCGGGCCAGGAGCGGCAGTTCTTCGAGTTCGTCCAGCAGAATCCCCAGATGCGCCAGCAGATCCAGGCCCCGATCTTCGAGGACAAGGTCGTGGACTACGTCTTCGAACTGGCCGAGGTCACGGAAAAGGAGGTGTCGAAGGACGACCTCCAGGCAGCCGTCGAGAAGCTCGAGGAAGACTGAGCCGGACCCGATCCGCCCGACGGGCCGCCTCCGGGCGGCCTTTTTCGGTGTGTCAGATCCGGGTGAGGCTGAACGCGAAGAGCAGGATGCCGCCGAGCGCGACGCCCGCGGAGGCAAGGCCGAGGCGCAACAGGCGCTTCTTGCGGCGCCTCGAATTCGGTGTGCGGACTCGCCGTCTGCCAGGTGCGCTGTAATGGGTGCTGTCGTCTAGCACGTCGGACTCCGCTCATTCCGTTCCGACTCGATCCCTAGCACCCGACATCCCGGTTGTCCTCCGCGGCGATGGGCTCAGGCCGCTTTTCCTGCGGATTTCGGAACAGTCGGGTCCGTGCGGGCACATTCCGTATTTGATGTGGATCAGAGGCTCGACCCCGGACTGCGTCCTAATGTCCGACCATCAGAGTCGGGTTTACAAATCAGAGTCGGCTTTACAAAGATGAGTGTTATGGTCAGGTATAGGAAGGAATCGGAGGCCGCATGATCGTCTGCCACTGCCAGAACATCACGACCCACGACATCCACTCCGCGATCGACTGGATGCGCGCATCCGACGTCGACGTGGTGATAACGCCCGGGCGCATCTACAGGGCGCTCGGCAAGGCGGCGGATTGCGGATCGTGCATGCCGATCTTTCTCAACACCATGCGGAAGAATGAAAACCTTGAGGTTCCTCTCGAGTTGCGCAACCTTCGAGCGCGGAAACTTGGAGGACGAAACTCATGAAAGGTGACGAAAAGGTCATCGACTATCTCAATCGCGCGCTTCGGGCCGAATTGACGGCGGTCAGCCAGTACTGGCTGCACTACAGGCTGCAGGAGGACTGGGGTCTCGGCCACATGGCGAAGAAGAGCCGCGAGGAAAGCATCGAGGAGATGCACCACGCCGACAAGCTCATCGCCCGGATCATATTCCTCGAGGGCCATCCGAACCTGCAGAAACTCGACCCGCTCCGAATCGGCCAGACGCCAAAGGAATCGCTCGAGGCCGACATGGCCGCCGAAAAGGAGGCCATCGACCTCTACCGCGAGGCGCGGGCCCATTGCGAACAGGTGAAGGATTACGTCTCGAAGAACATTTTCGAAGAGTTGCTGACCGACGAGGAAGGTCACCTCGACTTTCTCGAAACCCAGCTCGATCTCTTCGAAAAACTCGGGGCCGAGCGTTACGCCCAGCTCAACGCCTCGACCATGGACGAGGCCGAGTAGCGGCACTGGCCTTACGAAAGGGCCGCGCGACGCCACCGTGGTCTCGCGCGGCGCGTGGCGTCGCGTGCGACCCACACGATACTTGCTGCACGAGTCGCCGAAGCACCTCCCGCGATTCCCGCACGAGCACGTCAACCAGTTCTCCTGCGGGCACCTCCTTCGATAGCGCCGCCGCCTGCCCGTAGAGCAAGAAGGACGCCTCGTCGTCCCCTATATCTCCGGGAAGGCCGGAAGCGTCTCGCGACTGCGCGATGATGGCATCCATGCCCGCAACCTCCAGCGGGCGGGTCTCCGCGACAGTGGTCGCCGTGCTCAGTCGGACCCCGAGCCGCCGGCCGGGGTGAGCCGGAACAGCCCGCCGTCCTCGACATCGGTGATCGCGAGGACGGAGCCGTCCTGATCCACCGCAACGTCCCGCGTGCGCCCGAGGTCTGTGTCGAGCCGCTCCTCGCCCACGACACGGTCACCTTCCATTTCGAGCCGGATGATGGTGCCGGCGACGAGGCCGCCGATCAGGACGTCGCCCTGCCAGTCCTCGAACATGTCGCCGTCATAGAAGGTCATGCCGCCCGGGGCGATCACCGGATCCCAGTAGTAGACGGGTTCGGTGAAGCCGTTGGGGGCATGCGCGGCCGCGCCCGAGCCCACTTCCGAGCCGCCGTAGTTGATCCCGTAGCTCACGATCGGCCAGCCGTAGTTGTTGCCGGGCTCGATCAGGTTCAACTCGTCACCGCCCTGTGGGCCGTGCTCGATCGCCCAGAGCTGCCCGGTGTCCGGCCGGATCGCGGCGCCCTGGATGTTGCGGTGGCCGAGCGTCCAGATTTCCGGTTGCGCACCGGCCTCGCCGGTGAAGGGGTTTCCCTCGGGGGTCGAGCCGTCGAGGGTCACGCGCACGATCTTTCCGTAGGTCTTGTCGAGATCCTGGGAGTACTGCCGCTCCGCCTCGGTGAAGTGCTCACCCGTCGTGATGAAGGCGTGCCCCTCACCGTCGAACAGGATCCGGCTGCCGTAATGCATCGGGTTCGGTGATCCCGGCGACTGCTGGAAGATCTCCTCGACACCGGTCAGGTCGGTCATGTCCTCGCTCAGGACACCCCGTGCCGCAGCCGTGGCCGACAGCCCCCCCGACAGCGGTTCGGCGAAGGTCAGATAGACCATGCGGGTTTCCTCGAAATCCGGCCCGAGCGCCACGTCGAGCAGCCCGCCCTGTCGTTCGTTCAGCACCTCCGGCACGCCCGAGATCGGCTCGGACACCTCTCCGGTTTCGCTGATGTGAACCAGCCGGCCCGGTCTTTCGGTCACGAGGTAGCCCTGATCGCCCGGCAGGACCGCGATGCCCCAGGGATGCGCGAGCCCCCCCGCGATTTCGGCCACCTCGAGGTCGTAGCCGCTGTCCATCGCCGGCGCGCGCGTCTGGTTCTCGAAAGCCGGCTCGATGCCCGGCCGGTTCTTCGCGCCTTGCTCCACCGGCTCGCCGGTCTGGGCCAGTGCGGGGCCGGCGACGGCCAGGGCGACGGTGGAAAGGAGAAGTCGATTTAAAAGCATGATGAACTCCTGTTTTCGCATCAATGCCCGACATCTGCGGTCGGTTGCATGACAACGCCGTGTGTTTGCTCATATGCGGAGTATGTGGAGCGGGGGCGCGGCGTATCTAGTCCGCGCGCCGGGAGACGGCGATGACGCTCATGTCGTCGGGTTCTCAGGCGCGGGTAAGGAGGAGTTGGGAATGAGAAAAGCCGCGCGGCCCAACCGCGCGGCTTTGCCTGTTCCGGTGTCGCGTCGCCTAGTCGCGGTCGAGCTTCTCGTCCAGCTCTTCCTTTTCCTGAACCGCGGGCTTGCCCGTCTCCTGTTCGGTCGGCGTCTCGAGTTCGTCGAGCGAAGCCGCGCCGATGTCGTCGAAGAGTTCCTGAATCTCGAACTCCGCCGCGGCTTCTTCCTCGGCGGCGACTTCCTGTATCGTCCGGCCCTGCGCCTGAAGCGCGGCCTCTTCGGGCGAGCGCGCGACGTTGAGCACGATTTCGACCTCGACCTCGGGGTGAAGCGAGACCATCAGCGTGTGCAGGCCGAGCTCCTTGATCGGCTGCGGCATGTTGATCTGCTTGCGGTCGAGCGAGAAGCCCGCCTCGTTCGCGGCGTCCGCCGCGTCGCGGGTGGTGACCGAGCCGTAAAGCGAGCCGCCGTCCGACGCGGCACGAATCACGACCAAGCGCTGTCCGTCGAGCGTCTCGGCGAGCTTGTCGGCCTCTTTCTTGGTCTCGAGGTTGCGCGCCTCGAGCTGCGACTTCTGGGATTCGAAGGCCTTGATGTTGGCCTCCGACGCCCAGAGCGCCTTCTTCTGCGGCAGGAGGAAGTTGCGCGCGTAACCGTCCCTGACGGTCACGACCTCGCCCATCTGGCCGAGCTTGGCGACCCGTTCGAGGAGAATGACTTGCATGGTTCTCTCCTTACTTCACGGCATAGGGCAGGAGCGCGAGGAACCGGGCGCGCTTGATGGCGCGCGAGAGTTCCCTCTGCTTCTTCGACGATACGGCTGTGATCCGCGAAGGCACGATCTTGCCGCGCTCCGAGATGTAGCGCTGCAGAAGCTTCGTGTCCTTGTAGTCGATCTTCGGCGCGTTGTCCCCCGAGAAGGGGCAGACCTTGCGGCGGCGGAAAAACGGTTTGGCTGCCATGGGTTAGCTCCTCTCTCAGCGACGGTCGCGGCGGTCGCCGCGCTCGTCGCGCTTCTGCATCTGAACCGACGGGCCGTCCTCGTGCGCGTCCACCTTGACGGTCAGCACGCGCATCACGTCGTCGTGGAGGCGCATCAGGCGCTCCATCTCCTGCACGGCCGGCGCGGGCGCGTCGGTCCGCAGGAAGGCGTAGTGGCCCTTGCGGTTCTTGTTGATCTTGTAGGCCATCGTCTTGACGCCCCAGTACTCGCTGTCGACGAGTTTGCCTCCGTTGTCGGAGAGCACGGTGCCGAAATGTTCGACAAGGCCTTCGGCCTGCGCGCTGGACAGATCCTGACGCGCGATGACCACATGCTCGTAAAGCGGCATGTTCACTCCAGTTCTTCTCGAGCGCACTTCAAAGGGCGGCGACTTCTTTCCGCGGCCGGCCCACGAGAGGTTGCGCTGGTTCAACGTGTCTGCGGAAAGACCCGTGGCTTATACACCGCCGCGGGGTTCGCGCAACCCTCGAACGCATTCGCGAAGATGACCCGAAGGCGTCGCAATTCGGCCCGATTCCCGGCGTCACTATTGAGAGTGTGGGGCGCCCATCCGGGTTTCGGTAATGACGGTTTATGCAGATATCCTTCCCGAGAGCGGCGAAGCCGTCGCGGCGCCCCGGCGTCTCCGGATCCACGACACGCAGTGGGGCTTCATCGTGCATGAAACCGCGCGCGACGCGCGGGGCGTCCTCGCCGAGACGTGGTGGAAGTTCATCGCCTTCGCCGCCATCTTCGCCGCCGGCGCGCAGTGGCTCCTGCCGGGATCGCTTTACACGGGGGACGTGCTCATCATGAAGCTCGGCCTGACCGCGGCGCTCGTGGGCACGGCATTCTGGGTGCTTCGGAACGCCTCGCACGAAGGCTGGCCGGAACTGCAGGTGGACGCCGTCCGCCGCGAGATCCGGGTCGCGACACGGCACGCCAACGGCTCGTCGAGGGTCCGGAGCCGGATCGCGATGCGCGACATCGAGGGCTGCTTCGTACGGCCCGGCCGCGAGGACGAGACCGAGCTTTGCTTTCGCGTCCTCGGCCAGGACGAGCCGGTGCGGATCGCAGCCGGCACCGCCGGCGAGCTCGCGCCCGTGCTCGAGCGTCTGACCCGCGACCTGCGCACCCCGCGCGAGCGTGTCGCGCTTCGCATGGCCGGCTGACCGACATCCTACCACGATTTCCGGTCCATCCCCATCGCTTGTGCGGTTCGCCCGCGCGAGCTAGACGGTCGCAACGGACACAGGGACCGAGAGGTGAAGATGAGCCGAGCATTCGTATTTCCGGGGCAGGGCGCGCAGACGATCGGTATGGGGCGTGATCTCGCCCAGGCGTATCCGGCTGCTCAAGACGTGTTCGACGAGGTCGACGCGGCCCTGGGCGAGCCGCTCTCCGCGCTGATCTGGAACGGCGAACAGGACAGTCTCACGCTGACCCGCAATGCCCAGCCCGCGCTCATGGCCACCTCGATGGCGGTCATGGCGGCGCTGAAGGCCGAAGGTGTCAGCGTCGAGGCCGCGTCGTTCGTCGCGGGCCATTCGCTCGGCGAGTACTCCGCGCTGGCGGCGGCGGGCGCGATCTCTCTGCCCGACGCCGCGCGGCTCCTGCGTCTCCGGGGCGAGGCGATGCAGAAAGCCGTCGCGCCGGGCGAGGGGGCGATGGCCGCGATCCTTGGCCTCGGTCTCGACGAGGTGCGGGCGGTGGCCTCGGAGGCCGCGCAGGGCGATGTCGTCGAGGCCGCGAATGACAACGACCCGGCGCAGGTCGTGATCTCGGGCCATGCGGCGGCCGTCGAGCGGGCGGTGGAACTGGCCAAGGCGCGGGGCGCTAAGCGCGCGCTTATGCTGCCGGTCTCCGCCCCCTTTCACTGCGCGCTCATGCAGCCCGCGGCGGACGCCATGGCAGAGGCGCTCGCCGGTGTTGAGATCCGGGCGCCCGCCGTGCCGCTCGTGGCCAACGTGCGCGCCGAGGCGGTGACCGACCCCGCCACCATCCGTGATCTTCTCGTCCGGCAGGTGACGGCCGCGGTCCGATGGCGCGAAAGCGTGGAGTGGATGGCGGGGCAGGGCGTCGCCGACTTCTGGGAGATCGGCGCAGGCAAGGCGCTGTCCGGCATGGTCCGCAGGATCGCGAAGGAGGCCGCAACGCGGGCGCTGCTTTCGCCCGACGACGTCATGGCGGCGGCGAAGAGCGTGGACGCGTGATGGCGCGGAAGAGTCACCGGCCGCATTCATAGACGCACAGGTCTTCCTCCCGTCCGATCCCGGAGACGTCGGTCCGGCGCCGGTTTCTGTGGCGAGGGGGGTGCTTGATTTGCTAGAGCACGGCGACGGATCGGATCGAAAGGGGCAGGCATGTTCGACCTCACTGGAAAGGCGGCGCTCGTCACGGGCGCCTCGGGCGGCATCGGAGCCGACATCGCGCGGGCGCTTCATGGCGCCGGGGCGACAGTCGGATTGTCGGGCACGCGGACGGAGCCCCTGGGCGACCTTGCGCGGGACCTCGGAGAGCGGGCCCACGTTCTGCCCTGCAACCTCTCGGAGGCCGCGGCCGTCGAGGCGCTGCCGAAGCAGGCCGTGGAGGCGATGAGCTCCATCGACATCCTCGTCAACAACGCCGGCATCACCCGTGACAACCTCTTCATGCGGATGTCCGACGAGGAGTGGGCGCAGGTGATCGACGTGAACCTCACCTCCACGTTTCGCCTCTGTCGCGGAGTCCTCAGGGGAATGATGAAGGCCCGTTGGGGCCGGATCGTGAACATCTCCTCGATCGTCGGCGCCACGGGCAATCCGGGACAGGGCAACTACGCCGCCTCGAAGGCGGGGATGGTGGGCATGTCGAAGTCGCTCGCCTACGAGGTGGCGAGCCGCGGGATCACCGTGAACTGCATCGCGCCGGGCTTTGTCACAACGGCCATGACCGACAAGCTGACCGACGACCAGAAGTCCGCCATTCTCGCGCAGGTGCCGGCCGGTCGCATGGGCGAGCCCGCCGAGATCGCGGCGGCCGCGCTCTATCTCGCGAGCCCCGAGGCGGCCTATGTAACCGGTGCGACGCTTCACGTGAACGGCGGGATGGCGATGCTCTGAACGCCCGGCGAAAGCGTTTGCCTTCCGGAAACGATATGCTATAGGCGGCGCAGATTTCGCAGGGCCGGCAGGCGCCATACCCCCTGCGGCCTGTGCCCGAGGGGCGACATTGAGAGGGTCGGAAAGACCCGCAAACCACACGGGCAGAGACCCCGAGGAACTGTGAGGACAAGATATGAGCGACATCGCTGATCGCGTGAAGAAGATCGTCGTCGAGCACCTGGGCGTCGAGGAGGACAAGGTGACCGACAACGCCTCGTTCATCGACGATCTCGGCGCTGACAGCCTCGATACGGTGGAACTGGTCATGGCCTTCGAGGAGGAGTTCGGCATCGAGATCCCGGACGACGCCGCCGAAACCATCCAGACCTTCGGCGACGCGGTGAAGTTCATCAAGGAAGCCCAGTAAGGCATCCGCCACACGGGAAGTCCGGCGGCGTCCTTCGGGGCGCCGCCTTTCGTTTTTGGGGGACGCCGCTTCGCATTCGGCCGCTGGCGCGGCCGACCCGGGCGGGAGGGGCGCTGCCCCTCCCGCACCCTCCCCGGAGTATTTCTTCCGAGATGACGGCGCCTTCAGCGGGACCCCTTCTCGGAGATGCCGCTCGTGCCTTCGCGGCGCGCGAGTTCGGCCTCGATGTCGTCGAGCGTCACCCCGCGCGCGGCGCACATGACCAGGAGGTGGTAGAGCACGTCGGCGGCTTCGCAGGCCAGACGGTCCCGGTCGCCCCGCACGGCCTCGATCACGGCCTCCACGGCTTCCTCGCCGAACTTCTCCGCCGCCTTCTCCGGCCCCATCGCGAGGAGCTTCGCGGTCCACGAACTGTCGGGATCGGCGTCCTTGCGGGCGGCGATCGTCGCCGCGAGCCGTTCGAGCGCGCTCACGAAAGCCTCACAGGGATTCCGGCGGCGGCCATGTGCTCCTTGGCCTCGCGGATCGTGTGGTCGCCGAAGTGGAAGATCGAGGCGGCGAGGACGGCCGAGGCATGTCCTTCAGTCACGCCCTCGACAAGGTGGTCGAGCGTGCCGACCCCGCCCGAGGCGATCACCGGGACCGGCACCGCGTCTGCGATGGCGCGGGTGAGGGGTAGGTTGAACCCCGACCGCGTGCCATCGCGGTCCATGCTCGTGAGGAGGATCTCGCCGGCGCCTTTCTCCGCGACCGTCCGCGCGAAGTCGAGCGCGTCGACGCCCGTCGGCCGGCGGCCGCCGTGGGTGAATATCTCCCAGCGTCCCGGTGCCACCGTCTTCGCGTCGATCGCGACGACGATGCATTGCGAGCCGAAGCGGTCCGCGGCGCGGGCGACGACGTCTGGATCGGCCACGGCGGCGGAGTTGAAGCTGACCTTGTCGGCCCCGGCGAGGAGGAGGTTTCTGACGTCGTCGACGGTGCGGACGCCTCCCCCGATGGTGAGCGGCATGAAGCACTGCTCGGCGGTGCGGGTCGCGAGATCGTACATCGTCCCGCGGTTCTCGTGCGTCGCATGGATGTCGAGGAAGCAAAGCTCGTCGGCCCCCGCCTCGTTGTAGGCGATGGCGGCCTCGACGGGATCGCCCGCGTCGATGAGGTCGACGAAGTTCACGCCCTTTACCACGCGGCCGTCGGCAACATCGAGACAGGGAATGACGCGGGTCTTCAGCATGGGCCGCGTCTTAGTGCGGAACGCCGGTCTGTGGAAGGAGATTCCGGTCGAAGGGGCGGCGGGGGCGCGGTAAGGGAGCGGGATGGATGGCACGTTCGAGATATTCCTTGCGGGCGCGCCGGGGCTGGAGCCGCTTCTGGCCGAGGAGGCGCGGGGGGCCGGATTCGCACAGGTCGCGGCGGTGCCGGGCGGTGTCACCGTCCGTGGCGGGTGGCCGGAGGTCTGGCGGGCGAACCTCTGCCTGCGCGGCGCGAGCCGGGTTCTGGCGCGGTCGGGGGAGTTCCGGGCGTTTCACCTCGCCCAGCTCGACAAGCGGGCGCGGAAGTTTCCGTGGAGAGCGGTTCTGCGCCCGGACGTCCCGGTTCGGGTGGAGGTCACGACGCGGCGCTCGAAAATCTATCACGCGGGTGCGGCACGGGAGCGGATCACGCGGGCGATTTCGGAGGAGCTGGGCGCGACGGTCTCGGAGATGGCCCCGGTCCGCGTGATGGTGCGGATCGACGACAATCTGGTGACGGTAAGCGTCGACACCTCCGGCGAGCCTCTTCATCGCCGCGGCCTCAAGCAGGCGGTGGGCAAGGCGCCGATGCGCGAGACCATGGCGGCCATGTTTCTGCTGGCCTGCGGATACGACGGGACGGAGCCGGTGCTCGACCCGATGTGCGGATCGGGGACGTTCGTGCTGGAGGCGGCGGAAATCGCGGCCGGGCTGATGCCGGGGCGGGCGCGGCGCTTTGCCTTCGAGGATCTGGCGAGCTTCGACGCGCAGGCGTGGGAGCGGCTCAAGGCATCCGGTCCGGCTGCCGGTCCGGGTGTCCGGTTCGTCGGATCGGACCGCGACGACGGCGCCGTCGCATCGGCGCGGGCGAATGCCGAGCGGGCAGGGATCGGCGGGCTCTGCACCTTCGAGCGGCGGGCGGTGAGCGATCTTGCACGGCCGGAGGGGCCGCCCGGCCTCGTCATGGTCAATCCGCCCTATGGAGCGCGGATCGGGAACAGGAAGCTCCTCTACGGTCTCTATGGCGCGCTGGGCGAGGTTCTGAAGTCGCGCTTCGCGGGCTGGCGCGTGGGGCTGGTGACGAGCGACGCGCCGCTCGCGAAGGCGACCGCGCTTCCGTTCGGCCCCGCTGGTCCGCACGTGCCGCACGGGCCGCTCAAGGTGCGGCTCTGGCAGACCGGGCCGCTTTCCTGAGCCCGGCCCGTGGTCAGGCATGCCGGGTCCGACGGCCCGGTCGCGGCAAGTTGATCCCGGCGCGGGAACCGGCTGCGGACAGAGACGCCTGTCTGAGTTAGCGTATCCGTAATCGATAAGGAGAGTTCACATGGTCAGATCAATCGCGGCGACGCTTGCCTTCGTCCTGTCGGCCCTTCCCGCGTCGGCGGACGTCATGGAGGTGGCCGCAGCCGGAACGGTCTCCGAGACCGCCGACCGCCTTGAGGCGGCCATCGGCGACGCCGGCGCGACGGTCTTCGCGCGGGTGAACCACGGGGCGGGCGCGGCGTCCGTGGACATGGACCTGACCGATGCGGAGTTGGTGGTCTTCGGCAATCCGAGGCTCGGTACGCCCGCGCTTCAGCAGGATATCCACGCGGGTCTCGTCCTGCCGCTCCGGGTTCTGGTCTACGCGGACGACGACGGCCAGACCTGGCTGGCCTACGAGAGCGTCGATGCGATGTTCGAGGATCTGGAGATCGCTCAGGATGCGGGCTTCCGGGATGTGATGGCCGGCGCTCTCGACAGGCTCACCGCCGCGGCGTCGGGCAACTGATCGCGCGTCAGGCGCGGAGCAGCTTCAGCGCCTCGGCAAGGTCGATCGCCCCGTCGTAAAGCGCGCGGCCGGAAATCGCGCCGGAGATCACACCGGTCGCCCTAAGCGCCTTCAGATCGTTGAGTGAGGAGACGCCGCCCGACGCGATCACCGGTATCGTGACGGCGCGGGCAAGGGCTTCGGTGGCCTCCACGTTTGGCCCCTGCATCGCTCCGTCGCGATTGATGTCGGTATAGATGATCGCCGCAACGCCGGCGTCCTCGAAGCTCTTGGCGAGGTCGGTGGCGTCCACGCCGGTTTCCTCGGCCCA
>Ga0102940_1001451_pt1 | contig 15194 bp, 2 predicted proteins | sample SalPonR2_C_D1_MG_FD_78215 | JGI IMG/M metagenome (GOLD analysis project Ga0102940, IMG submission 78215) | Salt pond soil microbial communities from South San Francisco under conditions of wetland restoration - Salt Pond MetaG R2_C_D1_MG | ecosystem: Environmental > Aquatic > Marine > Intertidal...
AAGGACCATTAACAAGAAGATGGACTTCAGATGTTTCATTTGAGAAGCAAGACTATGAAAGAGAATTGGCATGGGTTAGGAAGTTTACAAATATACCAAAAGGCTCTGTTCATTTAACTAAATTAGCTGAATTAACTAGACATGGTAAAAAGAATTTTGCTATATTCACTAGGGATTCTATATTAATATATCAAGGAGCAGAAACTGGTACACTTTACCATGAGGCGTTTCATAGGGTCAGTCAAGGGTATTTATCAGATAAAGAGAGAAAGTCCATATATAAGCTTGCTAGGCAGGTCTATAAGCTTTCTGATGATATTACTGATAGACAAGTTGAAGAAGTACTTGCAGAAAACTTTAGAAAGTTTGTAATAGCCAAAGAAGAGAATAAACCTACTAATTTAGTTGGCAGGATAAAAACATGGTTTCAACGTATGTATGATTTCATACGTTACTTCTTCATTAATAAAAGAGGTAAGGGATTATCTGTACAATCAATAGATGCTTTATTTAATCAAATATATAGAGGTAGATTTCAATTCTCTAAAATAACAAAAGAAAATTATAACAGACTTGCTGGAGATGAGTTTGAATCTAAATTTATAAGTAACAGAGAATTCAATACAATACATAGTACTAAGCAAGCTGATCATATTGTAAATGTATTATTAAGTCTACTAGTTGACCCTAAAAAGGTAAATGGATTGAAGGATGCTTCTAGTCTTAATTGGAACAATGTAATAGATTATTTCCAAGGTACTGATGAAAGAACTGGATTATTAGATAAATTTAATGCACTACTTGATAATGAAAAAACTACTCCAGAATTATTTGATGAAATAAGTACACTAAAAGCTCAATTTGAAGAAGTGCTAGAAGATGTACTTAGGATAAAAGAAGGGGGTCGCTCTGCATTTGTAACTAAAGTTGAGTCAAAATTAAGAGAGCTTGGTATTAAAAAAGTAAGAAATGCTGAGACATTAGAAACAACTGGTGATATAAATGAAGATGAATCTATTGTAGGTAAGAGACTTAAGTTTAATGACAAAGAGCCATACGAAGCTGATAGGAAAGATTCAACTATGGCTAGTGTTAAGTTTTTAATAAAAACTTTACGTAAAGGAAAAGCAGTAAATCAATATACTCAAATAAAAGAATTTGTTGATTATAATGAAGTTTGGGCTAACTTACTTAGAGAGTTATCAGATAAGACTACTGTTTCTGATATGATAGAGGGAATACGTTATGTTGCTACAAGGGTAGAAGATAGTGCTCCTTATATTCAATTAGCCAATCTACTTGCTGATGAAAATACTGATGAACAAGTTAGATTACAATTCTTAAAAACATTCAACATACATAGACATCATTTTATAAATTACTTATTTAGTCGTTCTAGAAGTGATGGTATCATGTTTGAAATATATGATACTGCTAGAGAGCAAGGAGAACGTGCTGGATCAAAACAATGGAATGAGGCTTTCTTTTCTGACCCTAATATTGTTACAGTTGAGGATGATGGAACTAAGTATTTAAATGAACAATTTTTCCAAGAAATAAGGTCTGATTTTATAGAAATACAACAATTAGTAGAAGATAGAAATCCAAATGACAAAGATGAATTATTTAAACGAATTACTGATATTTTAAATAGATTAAAAATTGATGTAGATTCTGCAACAATTCAAGCACGATTTGATAATTTCACAGAAGGTTCAGATGTATCTAAAATGCTTGCCTTGGTTAATGATATATCTGGTATTGTTGGAAAAGAATCTAACTTAATGAAGGCTGCTTTTGAAAATTCAGATAAAGAAAATATTGCAGACATTGATAGATTTTTTAGAAAGATACCTGCTATATCATCATTGAGTGCTGCTCATTTAGATGCACACCCAGAGTTAATTCCTTCTTTTATATTAGGGCCACAAAATAATAGATACTTTAACTATGCTCCTGACAACATGGTGACTGATATAGAAAAGAGAATGAAGAATAGACCAAACTACATCTCAGAGCATAAAGAAAAAATTGGTAATAAACATTCTCTATTATTTGATCAGTTTTCTCAGGAAGATGCGAACATGGAAGATTTCAGAATTTTTACTTTTAGTAAAATGGCTGAAAAAAACAGAGGAGATAGAGGTAGAGCTTTTGATAAAGTAATTCCTTTAGAAGACTATCTGGTTAAAATTGCATCTGTGGAAAATGGATATATACCTATGCCAGTTTTTGCTGATAGGAAAAGTCATTATCTAATGTCAGGACTAGATGTTCCATCTAATGTTTTAGAAGAAGTTAGTATAACAGAAAACGGCTTTGAATTTACATGGTCTGATGAATTCGTTGATATATTATATGGGTATTATCTAGACGAAAAAGAACGTATACAAGCTGCTACTGATTTGAAGAAGCGATATGACAATGCTTCAGCAAAAGAAAAGAAGGTAATTGAAAATACTGAAATGTATGAAAATTACCATTATACAAAAAACAAAAAGACTGGTGAGGTAGAAGCCTTTAGCGAAGATTCAAATGCTTTAAGGTTTATACATTTCGATGGATTTAATATTAAAGATTCTGCGGATAAAGTAAAAGATCGTATAAAAAAGACTCTCGATGGATTAGTTATTAAAGAAGCTGACTATGCATCAGAGATTGATGTCTTACATAAGGATGGAACTTTCTATAAGAATAGACTTATTTCTACTAAGTTTTTAGAGAAAAAAGAAGTAGACTATGGAATAGATGAATCAGATGATGTCACCAATGGCGCAATCTTAAAAGAGATTGCAGAGTTAATGGGTAAATCTATGATAGGTATTTTTGAATCTGAGAAGGTATTTTTTACAGATCCTGCATTCTTTAAGCGTGGTAAAAATGGTGGTGTTTTTGAAGAAATGTACAAAAGATGGGCAGGACCTAGTGCTACTGGTGAAAACCTAGCTACTTCAACTACTTTACATCCAGAAACAACATACAATGTTTTAACTGTTAATACTCAGCATTTTAGGAGTGAAGCTTTAGCTGGTATTTTAGAAAAGCAGATAGAACGTTATAAAAAGATGGACGTTAAAAATCCAGAAGAGTTGGCAAAAGCAGCGGTAGAAGCTGCCTATGGTAAAGTAGATCCAACAGATGGTCAGATGTTTATAACACCTGAATTATATAAGTCTATATCAGATAGGCTTGGGTTATGGGATGATGCTAAAGATGAAGCATTTAAGTTATTACAGTCTGATAAAAAATTAACAGTTGAAGAAGAGACTAGAGCTTTAGGTATCGTACTTAACCCTTTAAAATTAGTACATATTGGTAAGGAAGACGATCCACTTTTAGATCCTGTTATATACGATAAAATGTCTATGGCTACTTTATTTCGTAGACAAGTGAGAGATACCCATTTAGAAGATGTTTTAGATATGATGGAGGAAATGGGGGCTCATGCTCTTAAATTTGATACTGTTACAAAAGTTGGTAATAGGCCAGGCATAGATTTGTTCACTGATCCACAAGAAAGAACTGAGTTAAATGATATAACAAAAGGTACTTTACATAAACAAAGGTTTGATAATCTTAGACATCAGTTAATAACGGACCCACATGAAACAGAATCTCAAGACTTTGGTACTCAGGTATTCAAAGTTAGTATGATGAATGTAAATAAAGAAGCTGAATATGGTAGATATGGAACTGGTCAAGATATATTAAATAAAATTACAAACTCTAGAGTTGCTGCAAGTAACATTGGAGTTATGGAATTGACTGCTAAGTTTGGTGTACGTGCAGGACAGATAGATGATGTTAAGATAATACAACTACTTAGTCGTGATGCTCTATCTGCAGGTAAATCTCAAGATTTTCAAGATGCACTTAAGATAGAAAATGGTAAAATGTATTTACATTTTGACTCATTTCCAGATAAAGATTGGTTGTTTCAAAGATTAACAGGTATTGTCAATAGTCACACTGTTGATATTTCATATCCTGGTAATCAATTAATTCAAGTAACTGACTATGGGTTAAACTCTAAGGGTAAACAAATTAGTGAAAAAAATAAGGTATTTGAGCGTAAAGAACTTAAGTTTCTTAGATATGAAAAAGGAAAAGTTTATTCGATGGAAGCTAGAGTTTCTGTCAAAGAACTTAGACATATTATACCTGGTTTTAAAAAGAAAAGCTATTCTGAAATAAAAGCAATAGTAGAGAATGAACCAATAGAAGCAATTGCATATAGGATACCAACTCAGGGACAAAACTCAGTTGTTGTTTTAAATGTAGTAGATGTTTTACCTGAGAATGCTGGTGATGTAATACACTTACCTTTGGAATTTACAGCGCTGACGGGAGCTGACTTTGATATTGATAAACTATTTTTCCACACTCATCATTATTTTACTAACAAAGAAGGTAAGATAAAAAAAGTTCCTTACATATATGGTGATGAAGACCCATCTTTAGAACTTAGGTTTAAGAAAAAGAAGGGTGAGATAAAAAGGATATTTGAGAAGGATCAGAAACTATTAGGAGAAAATATGCCTTCTTTTGAAACGTTTAAAAGTTGGTCTGAAGAAAATCAAAATACACGAGAAGCTAATCACAATAGGATGCTAGATGCATTTATTGAAATTTTAGGAAATGATGAACACTTCTTGGAAGTATCTACCCCTCTTGGTAGAAATACTCAAAAATTAAAAGATTTAGCTGATTTGTATAATGAATGGAGTGGAGAAGATCAAGCACCAGACGCTTTATCTACAACTACTTCAATGTTTCAGTCAAAAACTAAATCCAAGTTTGCTAGGGCTACTACTGGTGTAGGACCTTTTGCTTTGGGCAATGCACATCATTCCTTGACTCAGCAAATTGATTTAGAAATGCCAGCTTCTATTTCTATCCCAGGTATAACTTACGATAGAGAAGCAGAATATTCTGGTGATCTAAAAACTGGTAGTTATGTTAAATTAAATAGAGTATATAGCAAAGACGGTAGTAATACTAGAATATCAGACTGGATGTCAGCATTAATTGATGCACACGTGGATGCTGCAAAAGATCCATATATCATCAGTCTTAATGTAAACGAAGCTACATACAATGTAACTAACTATTTATTACGTATAGGTCTCGGGGAGAAAACATTTGGGTTCTTGTCGCAACCTATTATTAAAGAATATGCAAAAGAATTTTTTAATGCTAATGGCAGAATTACTGCTTTCCCTGATGAAGCCGATGGCGCTCATGCTACTGCCTTCAATTATATTAAACAAAAATGGTTAAATAAGATAGCAGATGACGATACAAGAAAAGAGTTGGATAAACAACCGATTAAAATGCAAGAGTCTAACTATTTTTCTAAAGCTAGACTAGAGGAAGGGATTAAGAAAGAAAATTATAACACTGCTAAACATATAGAAGAACAACTAGCAATGCTAGAATTGTTTAATAAAATAAAAAAGGATGCTGATGATTTGAATAGAGTTGTAATGGCATCTAGAATTGATACTAAAAAGTTTGGTAATACTCCAGCAGAATTAAGGTTCTTTTTAAATAATATAATGTCTCTAGAAGAAGATTTTAGTGATACTTGGATTAACTTAGAAAAACTTATTAATTCAAATGGAGAATACCAAGAAGGATATACAATGCTGTCTCCTTTAATTAACAATAGTATTAAACTTATTGTTAAAATCATGGAAGGAAAGAGTTTAAATTCTAGTGATGGCTTTAGTAAAATACTGTGGAGGATAATAGAATCTTCTCCTAATACTTCTTTCATGAAGAAGAGTACTTTTAAGTATATCACTAATGAATTGTATGCTTATATGAGCTCTAATTTCTTTACTGATACTACCAATGGTATGGGATTAACTCCTGCTAAAGTTAGGTCATTACTGAAAGGGAAGAATAGTATTTATACTACTATTCAAAAGATAAAGAGGGGAGAGCATGAACTTAGTTCTGAATTAAAAGATCCTGTTACAGGAGAGCTTAGTAATAAGTTTTTAAATGCATTGATTGTTGATATAGATGAAGAAAGTCCACTTCAAACTTTCTTTAGATTACCTTTAATATCATTTAAGAATGACCACAAAGTTGATGATTATGTTGATGATTTAAGAGATTTATATACAAATCCTAATCCAAAAATAAGGCAATTGTTTAATGATATATTTGTTACTGCTTTTTACACTAGTGGTTTAAATAGACATAAGTATAGTATACATAACTATATGCCATTAGATGCTTTTAAATCTTTAGAAATAGAAGATCCAGTCAACAAAGATGAAACTAAAAATGTTAGTTTTGATGATTACATTCGTAGATTAAATAATGAATTACAACATGGTTCAGGTGCAATCGCATATTTTGAAAAAGCATTTAAACAAGTATTTGAAAACAACTGGAATAATCCAGACCTAGTTCCAAGAATTGATAACGAAGAAGCCTTTGAACCATACACAGCAAATGGTGGTAATATATATGGATATAAAGTAACAGGTGCTGCTAAATTAGGTTTATATAAAGGAGATAATGATAAAGATAATGCAATCTTTGCTCCATATATTTTATTTGTAAGTGGGCCAAAAGATAGGAAAACTTCAGAGTTACTTAGATATGTAGGTGTAACTGATAGGAAACCTGTATATAAGGTAGTTAGGAAAAAAGGAATAAGTACAGCTAGGGGCGTTGTATTAAAAGAATATGGATTAGATAATGTTAAATCTATAATTGATCCAGTTAATAAAGAAAAAGCAGAACAATTACAAAAAGATTTAGTTGAAGCAAAGAGATTTGATTTAATATACAATCCAACTTCTACTGCTTCTGATCGTAGCTTTTTTCAATTAGTACAAAGCAAGGAAAAGAAAACAAACAAACGAGCGAAACTTATTGTAATACCTTTCGTAGAACAATATGCAACCAAGCGTGCAATTAGAGTTGCCCCTGAAGAAGATTCAATGAATATTGATTATAGGGGTGGATTAAACTTAAATTTAGAGCAAGGCACAGAGAGCACTAATGAAAAAGTTATACAAAAACCTAAACAAAATATAGAAGAAGCTGTGAACAAAGTAGGTAATATAGATTTTACAGTTATTCCTAGTTTATCTTATGCAGAAAGAACTAGAGTTAATGCTAGAGAAACAAAAGCAACATTAGCTTTTGCATATGACTTTGAGACTACTGGTGAAAAAGTTACAGCTCGGGCTGCTGGGGATAAGTTATTTCAATTAGATTTAAATAATGAAGTAACAGATGAGGCAATAGAAGATATGGTAACCTTCCTTAATATGAAGGAAGCAGATAGTGTCAATATTGCTGGTAATGGTATAGGTACACTAGGTGATAGAAAGATAAGTCAGGAAATTATTGATATTAAAATATATAATATATTAAAGAAAATTGTAGAACATCCTAATTTAAAAACACCTATTACTTTAATTCAATCAGGTGGGCAGACTGGTGTAGATGAAGCTGGTTCAAAAGCAGGAAATAAACTGGGCATACCAGGTAAGATAGTTACTACTGCTGATTGGAAGTATAGGATAGGTAAGTGGAGTAGAAGTGATGTATCAAATAATCAGAGAGGTTTTATGGAAAGATTTGGTGAAGTTGATAAGTTTACAGAAGTAAACGTAGAGACAGACAATGCTTTTACTAACACTGCAATGAAGCCTAAACCAAATAAAGTACCTAAGCGTAGTAGATCTGATGTAGGAGCTACTTTTACGAATGACTTTGAAAAAATATCAACTCCTCAAGATCCTATTTACACCTACGTAGATGGTTCTATTTTAAACAGCCAGTCTGATAATCCAATACCTGGAGTTGGTTCTCACATATATCACGCAGGTAAAGAATATGTCATGTCTTTAAATTCTAAAGAAGTTATGAAATACTTTGATAGATATAAAGAAAGCGAAGAAGATAAACTTAGTACAGACTTTGTAGAACTATTAGCATTGTACACTACTCTAAAAGAGTTTGAAGAAACATCAGAGCATTTACACATTTATCAGGATAATCAACAGGTATCTAACTATGGAAGAATTTGGGATAGAGCTGTACAGACAGATGCTAAGATGCCTAATAGATACAAGAGTAGTAAACCAGTAATTAGAAATCTATTAACTGATGTTGAAAAACTTATAGATAAAATAGAAAACAATGGTGGTTCTTTTAAAATAGAATACATACCATCTACTTCTCCAACTTCTAGCCAAAGAGCTTACGCTGAACGACTTAATGAAAAACGTAAGAAGTTTCCGATCAAACGATCTCAAATAGAAGCATTTTATAAAGGCAATAAACGTGCTGATTCCTTAGCTGCTGATCCTAAAAATAGAAATACAATTAGAAATATAAATGCGCAAAAGGTGAATAAAGCATTAGTTAAACCTACTGCTGAAGAGCAAGATTCAACACATAAAAACAACTGTAATAACGATTAATAACTATGGCTACTATTTGTCCAAATCTAAGTGATCCTCATACCGCTGACCAATTTGAATGGTTAGTTGAAATATTACAAAGTGAAGAAGCTGCTTATACTATCTGGCATAATAATGCTGGTGATATAGAAGCTATTCATAACGAAATGATGCGTCGTAAGGAAAACGAAGGTAAACCTATTCATCCAAATCCAACTATTCAAAGTGATTTTGAAAAGTATGGTAGGAAGAATGTAACCAATATTAACAATAGTATTGTTAGACGTATAGAAAAAAAGTTAGGTACTGCTAAATATGAAGGCGATAAGAGAGGTAAATACACTGTGTATACTGGAAAAGAAGCAGATGCAGTTATAGCTGAAGTTAAAAAACTTGGTGCAAATGCCATAAAGAAAGAAGTATATATAAAAGATAGGTATATACCAAATCCATTTATTGTCATATCCTATTATAATATAGGGGAAGAATATCAGGATAGTAATTTGATACCTGTTAGTGATACGCATATGAGTATGCCGTATGATTTACCTTCTTTAGAAAACTATGTAGATATAGCAGATGAAGGCACAAGCTTATTGAATTTATTAGATATGATTAGAAATAATGAATCTGATATATTTGAAAATAGAAAAGACTTAAGAGATCTGTATACTTTTGTAATGAAACAAAGGCGTAAGTTTTCTAAAGCTAAAGTCTACTCTTCTGCTTTTAATGGTGATGGTTATATGAGGCATAAGCAAGGAAATATTGCCATGCATCCAATAAACATAAAGGCTAGACCTAACTTAGAATATTTCATTGAATCACTATTGCATGAAACAGTTCACACAGCAACAGTAGAAGCATTGAGAAATCCACTAACTCAGATAGATAGATCTTTTAATGAAGCAGTGACTAGTGCATTCAATGCTGCAATAGATAGTAAAGCAGTAGATACCTTAGAATATGGGTTAAAGGATAAATATGAATTTGTAGCAGAGGCACTGACTAATCAAGACTTTGCAGAAAAGTTAAAGAAAGTCAATGTACCAAATGAAAACAAATCTATATTACGTTCTTTTATAGATGCTATTCTTAGGTTTTTAGGAATTCGTACAGATAATACAGAAAGTGCTTATTCTACTATTGTTAATAATTTTGAAACATTTATTGCATCTGAACAAAACACTAGGGGTTTTGAAGAACTTACTCATACAGGTAGAAGATTGGATCGGTACTTTGCAGATGGGCAAGATAGAAAAGTTAAGACACCTAGACCTGAAAGTAGGCGAGAGACTATCAAAATACTCACAGATATGAATAACATGGTAGATAAAGATCTACTGAATTCAGAAAAACATGAGTATTATGTAAAAGATTTAAATAGGACTTTCACTTCTACATCAAAGTATTTAGAACAATTTGGATATGGTATTTCAGAGGAAGTAAAAACTTCATCTTCAAGATTCTTTTTAGATCCAGCATCTAATTTGGGTACAGCGATCCATGCTAATCTTGAAGGTACTGTAAACGATATAGTAGAAGATATTGGCTTAATGACTGGGTATGAAGTAAATGAAGAATCAAAAGTTCAACTAACTAGAGTAATAGAGGATATTAAAAAAAATACTAATGCTAAGAGTCTTAAAATACTATCAGAGCTTAGTATATTTGATGTTGAAAAAGGACTAGCTGGTACAATTGACTTAGTTACTATTGATGAAAAGAATAGGATTAGGATATATGACTTTAAAACAAGTGAATCTGGTTTCGAAGATTATGAAAAAAACTATAGGAATAGAGGGAAAATCAGTCCTTCTTCTAAAGAGAAGTATAGAATGCAGTTGTATACTTACAAAACAATGCTTGAAAGGATTTTAAACATACCTATTGTAAGTCAAACTGTTGTTATGTTAAAACCAGTTGTAGATTATGAAGCATTAGCCATAGATAAACAAACTACAATTGGTGATCTTAAAGCAAACTCTTTAGATCCTAGTGAAGACCTTGTTATTAAACGAACAGGTAAGCTTTTTATATCTACTAAATTATTTAAATTTATTCAACAAGGTGCTGGTTTAGAAGTACACATGGGTGAGAATTTACAAGAGGGAACTAAACTACCTTTACGAATTAATAAAGCAGAGTTAAGTAAAGAGCATAAAGGCTTTTTAGAAGTAGATTATACTTTAGTTCCAAATGAAGTTGTTAATATAGCTTTAGATAGATCTGCTAGTGATACAGGAATGGATACTTTCAAAAAGATGTCTCCCAAACAAATGAGAGAGTTCAGATCTAATATATATAAAGAAAGTAAAAATCTTAAGTTTAATGATAATGTAGCTGGCAATAAGGAAGATAGTGAGAGGTATGATAGAGAAATGCGTGACTGGCAAGTATCTAAATCACAATTAACTGACTTAGAGCGTATTGCTGATCAAGCTGAACAAGCTATGTTACGGAGATTAGCTATAGTTCAAGCTAGGTATTCTTTGACTGAAAGAGAAAAGTTTCAAGAATTCATTGATGATTTGATGAAAGAAGAAACTACTACAGGTAGTCTTGTTAATATAATAAGATATGCATCACAATTGACTAGTGAATTAAATCAAGAATATGAAGAAGCAAGATCAAATAATTCATTAAACTCGTATAAAACTGGTATTCCATTGCTTAGGAAATGGTCAGATTATTTAATTGCTTTTGATACCTTAAATGAACTACAACATTTAGTAGAGGAAGATAATACTGTATTTAAGGATCCTGAAGTAGTTAAGATTTTAGAAGAGACAGTTAAAGTTAAGGATAAACTAAAAGAACAATACTTTTCTAGAGGTGAGAAATTAATTGCACAATGGTTAACTCCATACTATGATGGGTTACGTAGAGAAAGAAAAGATGAATATGCTAAAAAATATAAGAGTTTAGTAAAAGCAAAAAAGAAGAAAGGTGCAACTATAGAAGAAATTGAAGCTGAGATAGGCACAGAAGAACAATATGTAGAGGAAAAAATTATAGATAATGAAGAAGAATTAAGTATCAATACTCAAAATCTAATTCGTAGTGAATTAAAAACTGCTGCCAGAGATATAAGTGTCGCTGCTAGGTGGATGGATAATGTTTTAGATTCATCTGATGTAGTAGTTAGTGCAATGGTTAATGCCTTTCAAAAAGAGACAGATGCAGCTAGATTAGAAGCAGTAGAGAAAAGAGGTGAGGTTTTAGATAAACTCATTGCAATGGAAAAGTATAAATCCAAGGGAGGTTTTACTGCTGAGAGTGAGTTCTACAAAAATCTATTAGAATTAAATGAAAAAGGTAAGCCAAACCAATACCTCACAATGCCTTGGAAATCTACTTTAATTGAAGATGCTGAAGCAGTACGGAAGCGAGCTTATAAAGAAAATTCAGATAGGTTAGTTGCTTCTCAAAAATATAATGCTTGGTTAGATAGACAAATAAGTAGGAACGATGATGAGTATTTCGATGCAATGGGTGCATTTTTAGATGAAGCCGTAGAAAAAGAAATATTAGAATATCAAGAAGCTAGAAATGTTTGGTCTGCTGTATTTGACAGTCGTAAAAATGTTACACAAGGTGTAAAAGACGGTAGTTTCAAAGAAGAAACAGGTGACTTATTAATGAGTTGGATACGTAATAATAGGTGGAAATATGCTAAAGATATTGCGCCTGAATATAAAAGTGAACATTGGGATAGTTGGATGAAAGAGATTGGTATTGATACTACTCAATCTATAGCAAAACAATTAGATGCAGTAGAGGCATCTGATAATCCTGAAGCACAAATGTACACTTTACTTAAAGGATTAGGTGAACAAGCAGATAATGCTTTACCGTATTCCTATAATATAGGCACAAGGCTACCAGGGGTAGCAATCTCTAATTTTGAAAGGATTAAGAAAGGTCAATCCTTTGCTACATATACAAAGGAAAATATTAAAAAAAATATATTTGTTAGACCTGAGGATACAGAACATGGAGATGTTGAATTGACTGATGAACATGGTCGTGCAAAATATTTTCTTCCAATTCATTATACTACTCAGATTGAACCTAAGAATCAATCATATGATTTAGCTGGGATATATTTTAAGTATTGGAGTGATGCAAATGAATATGCGAAGAAGAGACAAATACTACCTCAAATGGAGATGGCTAAGGAATTGGTTAAAAAGAGGTCTGCTTTTCGTAGAAATTCATTAGGGGAAGTTATAAAAAGAGCAGGTAGAAGTATAGGTGTTGGTGGTGAAAATGCTTCTATTATTGATAATACTAATTTAGCTAAACAATTAGAAGATTGGTTTATGATGGCAGTCTATGGTAAAAAACATTCTGATGATATGATAATTCAAATGTTTGGTAAAGAAATAGATGCTTCTAAGTTTTTCAATGCTTTAACTAAATTCACTTCCATAAACTTATTAGCAGGTAATACTGTACAAGCTGTGGCTAACGTAACTTTAGGTGAAGCAATGGAAGCAATAGAAGCAATAGCAGGAGAGCATGTATCACCAAAAACAATGACTCAAGCTACTGCTTATTATTCTAGAAATTTACCTAAAATGTTAGTAACCCATGATTTAGGTTCAAGAGAGATGAAAACTACTCCTAATTTATTAATAGAATTTTTTGATATAATGCATGAAGATATTAGTAGAGATACTGTATTTCATAAAAAATCTAAAGTAGGAAACCTAATGAATCAATCCTCCTTATATGCTTTTCAAAGTATGGGTGAACATTGGATGCAAGGTAGATTTTTATTTGCTATGTTACTAGAAAAAGATGCATTTGATGAGAATGGAAAAAAGATAGGCAATATGCTATCTCAGTATTATACTGATGAAAACGGTAAACTTAGAATAAATAAAGATGTTAGTTTAGAAAAATCATATTGGACAGAAGAACATCAACAGGCCTTTAAGGTAAAAGTAAAAAGACTACTTAGTAGGATGCATGGTGAATACTCTGAACTTGGTAGAGTTGCAGCACAAAGAACGGCATTGGGTAATTTAGCATACCAGTTCCGTAAGTTTATTGTGCCTGGTATACGTAGGAGATATGGTCGTAAAACATATATACAAGGATTAGATCAAGTAGTAGAGGGAAATTATAGAACTACTGTTAAGTTTGCATATGGTTTAATGAAAGATATATTTGGTCTTAGTGATTCACTTAAGACAGAATGGAGTGGGTTAAATGATCACGAGAAAGCAAATATACATAGGACAATATCGGAATTAGTATTATTTATAACTCTATACATATTAATGTCAGCCTTCTTTAAAGATGATGATGATGATTATGCAAAAGGAGATGAACCATGGCTATGGGAGTTCAGTGAATATCAAATAGCAAGATTATCCACAGAATTAGGATTCTTTACTATGCCTGGGCAAACATTACAGATCATGAGATCTCCAGCAGCATCTATGGCAGTTCTTGAAAATATAGGTCGTTTTATAAATGATGCTTTTAATTTTAATGAAGTATACGAACGTGGTCCTTGGAAAGGACAAAGAAAGATAAAAAAATCTACTATGCAATTGATACCTTTATATAAACAATATTATAGAGTTAGAGACGTAGGACAGGCTACTCCTTGGCTCAAACGCTAGGTCGGTAGATGTATTTCGCATAATACGAATTTTAAAAGAAGAGGGGATGATACAATTAAGTATCTCCCCTTTTTTTATTACTTCTTTTTGGGAGCAGGTTTCTTTACAGGTGGTTTCTTTTCATACTTATAAATGGCATCCCTTACTAAAATAGTAAGTTTATCCATTGCATACACCTTATCTTTTTTAATTGTATTAAAGATTGCATCAGTATCAAGTTTTCCTTCATATTTATCTGGAATAATACCAGCAAGCATGCCTTTTAATACTTCATCATCTTTAATAGAGAATTCATAGACCTCTTCAAATCTACCAGGTCTATCCATTAATGTTGCAGGTATACCATGTGTACTATTTGAAGTAGCAATCAGAATTACATTATCCTTACTATTAGGTCCATCTAAGAAACTTAATAATTCAGGTTCTACTCGTCCATGTTTTATCTCTGGAAAAGTTTTTTCAAATTCATCAAGAATTATAAATATTAATCTATCAGGATCTTGTTCTCTAATAGTATCAATAAACTGTCCTATATTAATTTCTTCAGTAAGTATGAGACCTAAAGCATTATACTCTTTTACTAATTCTGTTGCTAATTGTCCAGCTAGATAAGTCTTTCCTGTTCCCTGCTTGCCATTAAAAATCATAGCAAGTTTATCTTTTAATCCAAGTGCTTTTCTAGCAATTTTCATTTCCTTGGACATAAAGTTAGATATCTTTTTACGTGCTTCTTTGAATACACCACTTTCAATGATTCTACCTTTTTCATAAATACCATCTCGACATTCAAATTCTAAGGTTTGACCAAAGAAAGATCTGGTTATTTTTACGTTATATAATCCTGCATCCATACCTTTCACTAATGAATCACTAGGATTAGCAGGTACATATCTAAATTTATTATCTTTTTGTTTTATAAACATTTGTTAACTATTTTGTTAATGAAAAAGGGGTACCCCTGTCCAAAGGTACCCCCTCTTGTAGTAAAATGAAATTTAAGGCCTCTTACAGCCTTGTACACACAATAACTATGTTAAATGATACACACATACCATTTCATAGTTAAAGTCTCTTATTTCCTCTTATATGAGCTTACAGGGCATTCTACCAATCCAACTCA
>Ga0102940_1001453_pt1 | contig 15179 bp, 13 predicted proteins | sample SalPonR2_C_D1_MG_FD_78215 | JGI IMG/M metagenome (GOLD analysis project Ga0102940, IMG submission 78215) | Salt pond soil microbial communities from South San Francisco under conditions of wetland restoration - Salt Pond MetaG R2_C_D1_MG | ecosystem: Environmental > Aquatic > Marine > Intertidal...
ACGCTGGTCGAGCACGACATCGAACTGCCGACGGCCCGGGTGGATCCAGAGCGTGACTTCGGCGGGCAACGGTTCGTGCGCCACGTCGCCGCCGACGCGGCCCGATCGGACTGGCTCGTCGACGGGCTGCGCGTCCGCGACACCGGGATCGCAGCCGCCACCGGCGGACTCGCCGGAGCCGACGTGATCGAGGCGGCCGGTCCGGCGGGGGACGTGCCGACGGTCCTCACCCACGACGGCGAGTTCTGCATGTACGTCGTCACCCACGGCGAGGTGGAGTTGGTCGTCGACGACGACGACGCCCGGCCGTTGGGCACGCGCGACGCCGTGGCCCTGCCACCGGGCAGCTCGTGGCGCTGGACGGCATGGACACCCGACGCCGAGCTGCTCCAGGTCAGCCTCCCGGCCGATGCCGTGTCGATGCGATGAGTACCGTCCTGGTCACCGGGGCCACCGGCAACGTCGGACGTCCCCTCGTCGAGCAGTTGCGGGGGGCCGGCGAGGTCGTTCGAGCAGCGGTCCACGCGCCGGTCGAGAAGCGTGGCGAAGGTCGGGTGCAGTTCGACTTCGCCGACGAATCCACGTGGCATGCGGCCCTCGACGGTGTCGACCGTGTGTTCCTGCTCCGCCCGCCGGCGCTGTCGGATGTGAAGCGTTTCGTCCGGCCGTTCATCGCCGAGATGGAGCGGCGCAGCGTCCGCCACGTGGTCTTCCTGTCGCTGATGGGCGCCAACCGGGCGATGCCGCACTGGCAGGTCGAACAGGATCTCCGGGCGACGGGGATGGGTTGGACCGTGCTGCGGCCGGCGTTCTTCATGCAGAACCTCACCGGTCCGTACCGCGACGACATCTGCGACAACGACGAGATCGACCAGCCTGCCGGGCACGGTGCCTTCTCCTTCGTCGACGCCGACGACCTGGCCGCTGCGGCCGTCGAGGTGCTGACGGACCCCCGCACACATCGCGGCGCCGTCCACACCCTCACCGGTGCCGCCGCGTACCGGTACGACGAGGTCGCCTCGATGATCTCCGCGGCGGTCGGTCGTCCGATCACCTACCAACCTCGGCGGCTGCTCGCCCACCGACGACGCATGATCGCCGACGGCGCAGACCCGACCTACGCCAACGTGCAACTCGTGATCAATCTCACCGCCCGCCTCGGCATGGCGTCGAAGGTCACCGACGATCTCCCACAACTGCTCGGTCGTCCGCCGGCCTCGCTGCTCGACTTCGTCCGGCGTCACCGCCAGGTGTGGAGCTGAACCATTTGGGAGTGGCCGCTGCAGTCGGATTGAATGGTGGTAGAGGCGGGAGCACCGCCACCCGAACCGCTCCACCCGAGGAGTCGAGATGACGAATTCCAACCCTGCAACAGTCGCCGAGAGCCTCACCGTGCACGGCGTGTTGTACGACGACGAGGTCGACAAGCTGGTCGAACACTGGTCGAAGCTCGATGCCCGCTTGCGGTCGTTCGACTCCGGCAAGGTCGACATGCAGCTCTACGTCAAGGATCGCGACGCGCGCAGCCAGCACCTCACACTCGACGTGAAGATCGACGGTCTGCACTCGCTGGTGGCCACGTCGTCGACGCAGGACATCGACCAGGCCCTCAACGAGGTGCGTGACGAGATGATCCGTCAGATCGACCATCTCAAGACCAAGCGCGAGCCGCGCAACAACAAGCACCTCCGCGACACGCCCCGTCGCTGAGGGCGTCACGGCGTCGCCGCGACGATCGCCGCACCATCTCGCTCCGGAACCGGCGGACGGCCCGAGGCCGTGCTCAGCCGAGCGCCGCGGCGGCCTCCACCCGTGGACAGTGGGCGAGCACGTCCGACATGGCATCGGTCACCGCGGTGAGGTCGATGTGGCTCATGAACGTGTTGAGAGTGAGATAGCTGAGCACCCAGCTCGGGTCGAGCGCCCATGGTGGGAGGAACCGAGCCGGTTGGACCAGCCCTTGCGCACGCAGCTCGCCGAGGGCCGGCACGGCGAACAGGTCGAGCTTGCCCGAGAACAGCAGCGCGAGCGTGTCGCTGCGCCCGGCGGTGAACGCCGACCGCACGAACGTCGACACCGACAAGAACCCCGACAGGTAGGCGCAGTCCTTGGTGAAGGGTGCGCCGCCGGTGATCGGTGAACCCCGGAAGATCCGGCGCGTCGACTCGAAGGCCTGCTCTGCATCGTGGGTGCGCTCGAGGAACCACCGGTACAGCTCGATGAAGTCGGCGCCGTCCACCACCATCTGCACGGCCACGATGCGGTCGGCGAGCCGCCGGAGCCGGTCGAGGCCGAGGGTGCCGGACACGTACTCGGAGTAGACCGCCAGGCCCTCCTGCGTGCGGGTGGTGCCGGGGTGGCCGATCGCCAGGATCGGGATGTCGGTCTGGGCTCGTCCGTTGAGGCCCGTCGCCACGTGGATGAACGCCTCGTGGTTGAGCAGCTGAGCGGCGTCCTTCGACGTGAACCTGGCGTCGCGGCGCACCTTGATGCGGCTCGTGGACGCCACGGCGTTGGCCGACAACTCGTCGACGATCAGCACCTCCGGTGCGTCGTCGCCGAAGTGCTCGCTCACGGCCTCGCGCAGGTGCGTCGCCACCTGCTCGCTCGTGCGGGACCTGCGTACCGGTTGGATCAGTTCGGCGTCGGCGAGTTCGGCGAGCGACCCGTGCACCTGGTGGGCGAGTTCGAGCGGGGTCGCCGGGTCGAATCGGAGCGGTTGGTCGGGTACCCCGTAGAGCTGCCTGCTGTAGGCGTGGAAGGCCGGTGTGCCCACCGAGGCGAGCATCAGCGCTGTGGACTCGAGCGATTGCGCCTCGCGTTCGAGCCAGTCGTCGACGACGGTGCCCGGTCGCAGCCGGCGGCGGGCGGCGGCGACGCCGTCGAGCACGGGTGTCGGATCCACGGGCGCGTAGGTGGGCTCGGGCAGTCGTTGCGCTCCGCTCGACAGGAATGTGTCGCGCACCTCCGCCGACCATCCCAGCGCCGAGAGGACCCGCATGGGTCTGGCCACGTCGTGCAGGATCCGGGCGGCGTCTCGATAGCGGTCCTGGGCGGACTCGTTGGACATCGGCGTACTCTGGCACGCCGGCGTGTGCCACGGGACGTCATGTGGCGGACAGCGACGACGTCCCGTCCGTCAGCCGGTGTCGCGAGCGCGGTCGCGCCGCGACCGGATGCGTCGAGCGATGCCGTAGGCCACCGCCGCCCCGGCTCCCATGAACACCAGCAGCATGATCCACAGCGGCCATTCGAAGTCGAACCAGAGGAACTCGAATCTGGCGCTCTCGGTGTTCTGCAGGATGAACAGCAACGCCGCCAGCGCCACGAGCGCAGGCGGACCGATGCGCCGGATCTGGTCAGCGGTGCTCGGCTGATCGGGGAGCAGGTCGAAGTCGCTCATCGCGACCCCGAGCCTAGATCCAGGGCGGGAACGGTCAGCGGGCGGGTGCCCGGCCCCGTCCCGGCGTTGACGAATCCGGCCGTTTGAACGGCGGCGTTGGCGGGAACCAGCCACGTAGACCGATGCCGACCGAGGAGAGCCCCATGTCCGATCACCAGGAACGCACCGACGGCACCGACACGCCCGCCACGGAATGGTTCGGCCAGAACGTCGACAGCGACGCCGAGACCGCCGACCGGCTCACCGACGAGCACGGCACCGAGGAGGCCGAGCGCCGATTCGAGGAGGAAGCCCACGGGTCCGACGTGGAGGAACGTCGCCGCGGCGACGAGGTGGACCCCGACCTCGGCCGGCCCGCCTACCGAGAGGAACGGCCGCAGCGTGCCGCGGATGCCGACGACCCGGACACCTCCGACCCCGCATGACGCCGTGAGGCTCGCGACGTCCCCGGTCGACTCGACGGTCTCCGTGCCGTCGTCGGCCGCTTCGCCGTCTTCGTCGCATGCGCGCCGGCGGTGGAGTTCACGGCGATGGGTCACGGCGTTGCTCACCGCGCTCGTTCTCGTCGGCGTCTCGTCGGTCGTCTCACCATCCTCGGCCGGCGCCGACGTGCCCGCCGTCGTGGATGTCACCGACGGCGCCCGGCGCCTGGTGGACACCCGGCCCGGCTACGCCACCGCGGACATGCAGCTGGCGGGGATCGGACGCCTCTCAGCCGACAGCGTGCTGCGCGTGCCGGTCGCCGGTCGTGTGTCGCTCGGCTCGGACCTGCAACTCGCGGTCGTGAACGCCACCGTGGTGGATCCGTCCGACCGCGGCTACGTCACCCTCTTCTCCTGCGACGACACGCGCCCGGTCGCCTCCAATCTCAACTACACCGCCGGCATCACACGCGCGGTGCTCGCCGTCGTGCCGGTCGCCGGCGACGGCACGATCTGCGTCTACACCAGGTCGTCGACGCATCTCGTGGTCGACGCGTCGGCGACGTCCATGGAGGGCGCCGGGAACGTACCGGTCGGCCCGGCACGTCTGCTCGACACCAGGCCCGGCCGCCCGACCGTCGATGGCCGTCTCGCCGGTGGCGGCGTGCGGCCCGCCGGGACCAGCATCGAGATCCCGGTCGCCGGGCGCGGCGGTGTGCCCGCCGATGCGACGAAGGTGGGTCTGAGCGTCACAGCCGTGGACGCTCGAGCACCGGGGTTCCTCCTCGTCCACACCTGCGGCGACCCCCTGCCGACGGCGTCCACGTTGAACTTCGGCGCCGGAGAGACGATCGCCAACGCGGCGTTCGCCCGTCTCGACGCTCGGGGCTCGGTCTGCGTGTTCACCTACTCGCCGACCGATCTCGTCGTCGACGTCGTCGCAGCGTTCGGCGACGACCTGCAACTGCTCGCGTCGCCGGCGCGGCTGTTCGACAGCCGCGCCGGTCGTCCCACCGTCGACGGCGCCGGAGTCGGTGGCGGCCCCCTCGGACCCGGCAGCGTCCGCGAGATCGCCGTTGCCGGCCGGGCCGGGATTCCGGCGGACGCCGGTGCGGTCGTGCTCAACGTGGTGGCGGCGGAACCGCAGGCGCAGGGCCATCTCCGGCTGTACCCGTCCGGAACGAACCTCCCGAACGCGTCCAACCTGAACTACCGCCCGGGCAGCAACATCGCCAACGCCGTGGTGGTGGGTGTGGGCGCCGACGGGGCGGCCTGTGTGTACGCGTCGCAGACGACGCACGTCGTCGTCGACGTCGTGGGCTGGCTTCCGGGCACGGCGGCGTCGCCGGATTCGGACTGCGGGCGCCCGTCGCTGTTCCCCGGTCGGCGGATCGTGGCGCTGTACGGCAACGACACCGCGGCCGCCCTGGGCGTGCTCGGTGAACAACCGCCCGACGAGGCCGCCGACCGGCTGGAGCAGATCGCTGCCCCGTACCGACAGGGTGACCGCCCGGTTCAGGGTGCGTTCGAGCTGATCGCCACCATCGCCACCGCCGCTCCCGGCCCCTCGGGTCTGTACCGGTCGGTGTCGAGCGACGAGCACGTCCAGCGCTATCTCGACGCCGCTGTCGCGAACGGCCTGCTGCTGATCCTCGACATCCAACCGGGCCAGTCGGACTTCCTCACCGAGCTGCGTCGTTACGAGTCGTTCCTCCGCCGGCCCGAGGTGCACGTGGCGCTCGATCCCGAGTGGAACGTCGACCCCGGTCAGGTGCCCGGTGAGGTCGTCGGCCAGGTCGACGCCACCGAGGTCAACGCCGTGGCCGAGTACCTGTCGGAGATCGTCGTCGAGGAGAACCTGCCGGAGAAGATGCTGGTGGTGCACCAGTTCCAGGACCGGATGCTCACGAACCGCGAGCTCCTGCGCGAACCCGACGGCATCGCGGTCACGATCCACATGGACGGTTTCGGAACCCAGGAGCAGAAGCTGACGACCTACGAGATCGTGCAGGCGGCACCGCCGTTCAACAACGGTTTCAAGCTCTTCTTCGACGAGGACATCGACATGTTCACGCCCGCCGAGGTGCTGCAACTCGATCCTGTTCCCGACTTGATCACCTACCAGTGACCGACCGGCGACGAGTGACCGGAGGCCGGTGACCGGCGACCCGTGATCCGCCGGTCGACGACGTGCCAGGATGAGTCCGTCATGGTGAACGCATCATCGCCCCGATCCGGGGCGTTCCTGGACGAGAACGACGTCGTGGCCCGCGTGCGCCCGGGCCGGGAGGTCGCCGGCATGTCGGCGGTCCTGGTGCCGCACACCTCCGATGGCGGGATCGACTGGGCCGCCACCGAGGCGCACGTGGCGCGCACACTCGCCGCCGGCCTCACGCCCGCGGTGAACATGGACACCGGCTACGTCCAGCTGTTGTCGGCCGACCAGCGCGAGCGGGTGCTCGACCTCACGGCTGCCGTCACGGGTGGTCGGTTCGTGGCCGGGGCGTTCGTCGCCGACTCGGCGGGCGACACGTTCGACCTGTCCGGCTACCGGGCGGAGTGCGAGCGCATCTCGGCCCGCGGCGGCACCCCGGTGGTGTTCCCGTCGCACGGCCTCAACGAGCTCGACGACGACGGCTGGGTGTCGGCCCTGGAGGCGATCGGTGCCGAGGTCGACCGCTTCATCGGCTTCGAGCTGGGGGCGATGTTCGTGCCCTACGGCCGCATCCCGTCGCTCGACGCCTACGAGGCCCTGATGGGGATCGGGAGCTGCGTCGGCGCCAAGCACTCGTCGTTGAGCCGGCAGCTCGAATGGGACCGGCTCGCCGTCCGCGACCGGGTCCGGACCGACTTCTCGGTGTTCACCGGCAACGATCTCGCCATCGACATGGTGATGTACGGCTCGGACTACCTGCTCGGACTGTCCACCTTCGCGCCCGAGGAGTTCGCCCTCCGCGACCGTCTGTGGGCCGACGGCGACCCCCGCTTCCACGAGCTGAACGACCTGCTCCAGTACCTCGGACACTTCACGTTCCGCTCGCCGGTGCCCGGCTACCGTCACGATGCGGCGATCATGTTCGAGCTGCGCGGCTGGGCGTCGTCGGATGCCACACCGGCGGGTACGCCGCGACGGCCCGACAGCGACCGGGCCATCCTCGCCGACATCCTCGAGCGGCTCGGGGAACTCACGTGACGGGCGAGGCCCCGATCGACCGCGTCCGTTGGACCCAGGTGAAGAAACTCGACACGGTCGACGCCTTCCGCTCCCATGTCGCGCAGCTGGGTGTGGAGATCCCCGTCGACGACCAGGTCGATCCCGACGGGTGTCTCGCCGGTCCTGTGGAGATCGCCGACGGCGGCGGCACCACCCTCACGGCACCGAACCGCTTCGCCGTGCTTCCCATGGAGGGGTGGGACGGAACCGACGACGGCCGCCCCACGGATCTCGTCCGCCGGCGGTGGACGCGGTTCGCCGACAGCGGGTGCGGTCTGGTCTGGGGCGAGGCGACCGCCGTACGGCCCGACGGCCGCGCCAACCCGCACCAACTGGTCCTCGACGACACCACCGTGGACGACATCGCCGCGCTGCGGTCGCTGCTGCAGCCCGATCAGGTGGCGGGACTGCAGCTCACCCATTCCGGCCGATGGTCGCGTCCCGACGGGACGCCGCACCCACGCACGGCGTACCGGCATCCGGTGCTCGATGCGAGGGTGCACGCGGGCGACGAGGCGCTGTTCACCGACGACGAACTCGACGATCTGGCGGATCGGTACGTGAGCGCCGCAGTGCTCGCTGCACAGGCGGGATTCGACTTCGTCGACGTCAAGCACTGCCACGGTTACCTCCTGCACGAACTGCTCACCGGCTACGAGCGCAGCGGACGCTACGGCGGCGACCTCGACGGCCGGACCCGCTTCCTGCGCACCGTCGTCGACGGCATCCGTCGTCGTGCGCCGGGGCTCGCCGTCGCCGTGCGGCTGTCGGCGTTCGATCTGATGCCGTACGCCGCCGGGCCGGGCGGTGTGGGCGTCGCCGCCGCGTCGCCAGGCCGCAACGGCTACCACCACGCCTTCGGCGGCGACGAGACCGGCACGGGCATCGACCTGACCGAGACCCATGCGCTCTTCGACGTGTTCGCCCGACTCGGGATCGGTCTGGTGAGCACCACGGCGGGCAGCCCCTACTACAACCCGCACATCCAGCGGCCGGCCTACTTCCCGCCGTCGGACGGCTACCAGCCTCCGGAAGACCCGCTGGTGGGGGTCGCCCGACAGCTCGCCGTCACCGCAGAGCTGAACGCCGCGCACCCGGGGATCACGATCATCGGGTCGGGATACTCCTACCTGCAGGACTGGTTGCCGAACGTCGCCCAGGCAGTGGTCGACGGGGGAGGAGCCGACATGGTGGGGCTCGGGCGGATGGTGCTGTCGTACCCCGACCTGGCGGCCGACGTGCTGGCGGGACGTGGCCTCGACCGGCGTCTGATCTGCCGCACCTTCAGCGACTGCACCACGGCGCCCCGCAACGGACTGGTGTCGGGCTGCTACCCGCTCGACCCGTTCTACAAGGCCCATCCGCAACGGGTGGAGCTCACGGCGGCGAAGCAGGCTGCGAAGGTCCGGCTCCGATGACCGAGCGCAGTGTCGGAGCCCAGAGTGGAACCAGAGTACGGAATCGGGTCGCGAGGCCCTGGCGGGCGATGCACCGGCTGGCAGACTGAAGATCGGAGAAAGGAAGGTCATCGTGTCGACGGCCATCTCGATCGATCACGTGGTGAAGACGTTCGGACCGACCCGTGCGCTCGACGGTCTCGACGTCGAGGTGGCCACGGGGGAGGTACACGGTTTCCTCGGGCCGAACGGTGCCGGCAAGTCCGTGACGATCAGGGTGCTGCTCGGCATGCTGCGCGCCGACAGCGGCCGTGCCCGGCTGCTCGGCGGCGACCCGTGGCGGGACGCGGTCGACCTGCACCGACGGCTCGCCTACGTGCCGGGCGACGTCAACCTGTGGCCGAACCTCTCCGGCGGCGAGATCATCGACCTGCTCGCCCGCCTGCGCGGTGGGGTCGACCAGCGCAAGCGCAACGAACTCGTCGAACGCCTCGCGCTCGACCCGCGCAAGAAGGCCCGCACCTACTCCAAGGGAAACCGCCAGAAGGTGGCCTTGGTGGCGGCGTTGTCGTCGAACGCCGAACTGCTGCTGCTCGACGAGCCCACCTCGGGTCTCGACCCGCTGATGGAATCGGTGTTCCAGGACTGCATCCTCGAGGCGACCGGCGAGGGCCGGACCGTGTTCCTGTCGAGTCACATCCTCGCCGAGGTCGAGAAGTTGTGCGATCGGGTCACGATCATCCGCGAGGGCCGGGCCGTGCAGCAGGGATCCCTCGACGAGCTGCGCTACCTCACCCGCACGAGCGTCACGGTGGCCACCGATCGCCCGCTGGAGGGCATGGAGGCCATCGACGGCGTGCACAACGTGGCGAGCGAGGACAGCCACGTCCGTTTCGACGTCGACGGCCACGCTCTCGACGAGGCGATCCGGCACGTGTCGGGGTTCGGGATCCGCTCGCTGGTGAGCCAGCCGCCCACGCTGGAGGAGCTGTTCCTCCGCCACTACGGCGACGAGCTCGACGAGAGCGGCGGCGACCCTCCACCGGACACGTCACCGTCGGATGGAGGCACCGCCGACCCGGACGATGATCGGCAACCGGACGGAGCGGGACGGTGACCACGCTCGTCCGACCCGACGTCGAATCGGCCGGCACGTCGGCAGCCGGCGATCACCGGTCCGCGTCGTTCACCGGGCTACCGCAGCTGGTCCGTCTCGTGCTGCGCCGCGACCGGGTGCGTCTCGTGCTGTGGGTCGGCGGCATCGTGGGCCTCGTCGTCGCCACGGCGGCGAGCATCGTCGGCCTCTACGACACGCCGGAGGATCTCGAACGGTACGCGCGTCTCGTGCGCGGCAACACCGCCCTGATCGTGCAGGCCGGGCCGGGCTACGGCCTCGACGATCCGACCACGGGCGCCGTGGTGATGAACGAGATGGGGATCTGGACGCTCGTCGCCGCCGCGTTGATGAGCGTGTTCATGGTGGTGCGGCACACCCGCACCGAGGAGGAGACCGAGCGGGCGGAGATGATCCGGGCGCTGCCCGTCGGCCGTCACGCCCAACTCGCGGCGGCGATGATCGGTGTGACGATCGCCAACGTGCTGGTGGCGACCGGTGTGGCGATCTCCCTGATGGCGTACGACCTCGCCGCCGCCGGATCCGTGGCGTACTCGCTGTCACTCATCGGAGTGGGGTCGGTGTTCGCCGGTGGAGCGGCCGTCGCCAGCCAGGTGGCCAGCGGATCCCGCACCGCACTGGCGCTCGGCGGCGCGGCGATCGCCGCGTCGTTCGTGCTGCGTGCGATCGGCGACGTGAACGAGAGCGTGCTCACCTGGCTGTCGCCGCTCGGCTGGGGGCAGGGCATCCGCGCCTACGCCGACGAACGCTGGTGGGTGCTGGTGCTGCCGGTGCTCGCCACGGTCGGCCTTCTCGCTGCCGCCGTCGGGCTGCAGGCGCGCCGTGACCTGGGGGCCGGGCTCCTCCCGGAACGGGCCGGACCGTCGGTGGCCGCCCCGAGGTTGTCGACACCGGGTGCGCTCGCCTGGCGGCTGCAGCGCGGCGCGATGTTCGGCTGGATGACCGGGATCGGGCTGCTCGCGTTCTTCTACGGCATCGTGGCCGACCAGGCCGAGTCGATCCTGGAGGACAATCCGGAGATGGAGGACTTCCTCGCCCAACTGGGTGAGGGCTCGATCCTCGATGCGTTCCTCTCCACGGCCGTGCTCATGCTCGCGCTGATCGCCACCGGCTTCACCATCGCCTCGGTGCTCCGCCTGCGTTCCGAGGAGCTGGCCGGTCGGGTGGAGCCGGTGCTGGCCACGCCCACGCCCCGGTGGCGGTGGGCGGTCAGCCATCTTGCGGTGGCGGTTGCCGGCACGGTGGTGTTGATGCTGGTCACCGGGGCTCTCACGGGTCTGGGGTTGGCGCTCGCGTCCGGTGACACGTCGACGTTCTGGCCGATCGTGGGTGCCTCGTCGGCGATGGTGCCGGCGATGCTCGTACTCGCCGGCGTGGCGCTGCTGTCGTACGGGGTCTCGCCGCGATGGGCGCTGGTCTCCTGGGGCGGTTTCGCGTACACGCTCGTGATCGGGTTGCTCGGCTCCGCCCTCGACCTGCCGCAGTGGGCCCTGAACGTGTCGCCCTTCACCCATGTCCCGGCGATGCCCGCAGCCGGGTTCACGTGGACGCCGATGGTCGTCCTGCTCACGGTGGCGGTGCTGCTCGGGGCCGCCGGTGTGCGTGCGTTCGAACGCCGCGACATCTCCTGACAGTCGATCGGTACCGACCACACCGTTGCCCACGGCGAACGTTGCATCCGGTGTCGGACACCGGATGCAACATCTCGATACTGGCCGGTCAGTCGGCGAGTTCTTCGGTGAAGTCGGCGATCAGGTCGGCGATCTCGGCGGCGTGGGTGTGCTCGTGCATCGAGTGCTCGCCGCCCTCCACCACCACCAGCCGGGCGTGCGGCATCTTGCGCTCGAGGTACTGCCCGGCGCCGGTGTACTCGGGGCGGTCGGCGCTGCCGGCGAGCACGAGCGTGGGTGTCTGCATGTCGGCGAGGTGGTCCATCACCACCGAGTCCTCCTGCAGGTTGAGCGTGGTCACCTGTTCGGGGACGCCGAAACGGTGGGCGTTGCGCCGTGAACGTTCGTTCCACTGCTCGCGCTTGTCGGGGTCGCGGTAGCCGGGGCCGGTGTTGAGCACCACGATGCCCCGTGCCACGCCGGGCCGGGTGGCGGCGTGGGCGAGGGCGAGGTAGCCGCCGAGCGAGTGGCCCACGAGCACGGCGGGCCCGTCGAGCGTGGCGAGCACGTCGTCGAGGTCGTCGAGTGCCCGGTCGCGGGTGTACTCGGCGGGGTCCTCGGGCACGGGGGAGTCGCCGTGGCCGAGCAGGTCGACGGCGACCACGGTGTGGCGGTCGGTGAGCTCGTCCATGCACTCGCTCCACGTGGCCGCCGAGGTGCCGAGACCGTGGAGGAACACGATCGGCGATCCGGTGCCCCGCCGGATGGTGTGGAGCCGTGTTCCGCTCACTCGCCGTACTCGTGCTCGGGAGCCGGGTACACGCCCGCCTCGACGTCTTCGCGGTAGGCGACCGCGGCGTCGTGCAGCGTCTGGCCGATGTGGGCGTACTGCTGCACGAACCGGGGGATCCGGCCCCGGGTGAAGCCGGCCCAGTCGCTCCACACGAGGAGCTGGCCGTCGCAGTGGGGGCCGGCGCCGACGGAGATGGTGGGGATCGACAGCTTCTCGGTGACCTTGCGGGCGATTCCCGACGGCACCATCTCGAGCACGACGGCGAAGGCGCCGGCCTCTTCCACGGCATGGGCGTCGGCGAGCAGTTGGGGTGCCCCTTCGCCACGGCCCTGGATGATGTGACCGCCGAGGCCGTGCTCGCTCTGCGGAGTGAAACCGATGTGCGCCATCACGGGGATGCCGGCACGGACGATCCGCTTGATCTGCTTGGCGCTGCGGACGCCGCCCTCCAGCTTCACGGCGTGCGCCCCGGTCTCCTTCATGAACCGGATGGCGGTGCCGAGTGCCTCGTCGGGGCCGTTCTCGTACGACCCGAACGGCATGTCGGCGATCACCAGCGCCCGCTTGGCGCCGCGCACGACCGCTGCGGTGAGGGGGATGAGTTCGTCGACGGTGACGGGAATGGTGGTGTCGTACCCGAACACGGTGTTGCCAGCGGAGTCGCCCACCAGCAGGAAGTCGATGCCGGCGTCGTCGAAGACCGACGCCGACAGGAAGTCGTAGCTGGTGAGCCCGGTGATCTTGATGCCCTGCTGCTTCGCCCGCTGGAAGTGGCGTGTGCGCACCCGCTTGAGTGCAGGATCGGTGCTGTCGGATCCGTAGGGCCGCTGTTCGTCGGTCACGAGACCCACCGTAGACGGTCGGTCGTCGTGCTCCCAGGAGACGTGTTCCCGGCGAGGTCAGAGACGGCCGGCAGCCCGGGCGGCTTCCTCGGCGGCAGTGAGCTGGGCGTCCACGATGGTGAGGCCGTTGCGCCAGAAGTCGGGGTCGCCCAGGTCGCAGTCGACGATCCGGGCGAGGTCCTCCGGCCGCTGCGAGCCGCCGGCGCGGAGCAGGTCGAGATAGGCGGGGACGAACGCGTCGCCTTCCTGCTGGTACCGGGCGTAGACGGACAGCGCGAGAAGCTGGCCGTAGGCGTAGGCGTAGACGTAGCCCGGTGTGCCCATGAAGTGCGGGACGTAGCTCCACCAGGTGCGGTAGCCCTCGGTGACCTCCACCGAGTCGCCCAGCATGGCCTCCTGGCTCTCGGCCCAGAGCTCGCCGAACCGGTCGACGCTGAGTTCGCCCTCGGTGCGGCGGGCCGTGTGACAGGCGTGTTCGAACCGGTTCATCGCGATCTGGCGGAACACGGTGGCGATCGAGTCCTCGAGGGACGACGCCAGGAGGGCGAAGCGCTCGTTGGGGTCGTCGATCATCGTGAGCAGGCGGTTGCTGGTGACGGTCTCGCCGAACACCGACGCGGTCTCGGCGAGGGTGATCGGGGTCGACTGGTGGAAGATGCCCTGCTCGCGGGCGAGGTGGAAGTGGACGCCGTGGCCGAGCTCGTGGGCGAGGGTGGCGACGTCGCGGGTCTTGCCCGTCCAGTTGAGGAGCACGTACGGGTGATGGTCCGGGCTCACCGGCGCGGCGAAGGCTCCGCCTCGCTTGCCGGGCCGCAGCGGTGCGTCGATCCAGCCCTCGTCGATGAACCGGTCGACGATGTCGGCGAGCTCGGGGCTGAACGAGGCGTAGGCGTCACGGACGATGCGGGTGCCCTCCGACCATCCGATGGTGCGGTCGGCGGTGGCGACGGATGCCATCCGGTCGTAGTCGGCGAGCCGGTCGACGCCGAGCACCTGCGCCTTGAGGCGGTACCAGCGTTGGGCGATGGAGTAGTTGTCGACCACGGCGTCGACGAGGGCCTGGACCGATTCGTCGGAGGCCTCGTTGGAGAGGTTGCGCGACGACACCCACGTGTCGTAGTTGCGGAGGCGGTCGTCGACCGCCTTGTCGAGCAGGAGGGTGTTGAACACGAAGGCGCGGGTGCGCAGGCCGGGGCGGAGCCCCTCGGTGACCGCCTCGGCGACGTGGCGCCGCACGTCGCGGTCGTGGTGTTGCAGCATGGACAGTGCCTGGTCGAGCGGGAGGCCGTTGCCGCCGAGGTCGTCCGACAGGTCGACGGTGACCGACGAGGTCAGCTCGTCGAAGAGGCGGACCCATGCCGCCGAGCCGGTCTGGGCCTTCTCGGCCAGGATCGTCTCCTCCGGCTCCGACAGCAGGTGGGGCCGGGTGAGGCGGAGCTGTTCGAGGTGGTGGCGGCAGAACTCGAGCCGGTCGTCGGCCAGGACGGCGTCGGCGTGGCCGTCGTCGGCCGCAGCCCATTCGAGTTCGAGGAAGATCAGCTTGGTGGCGATCGCCGTGGAGCGTTCCTGGGCGGCGGCCATGGCGGCGCCGCGCTCGGGGTCGGCGGTGTCGGTGCTGAAGGCCAGCATGGCGTGGTAGGCGGCTCGGGCCACGAGATCCTCGATCTCGGCCACGGTGCGCATCGCGTCGGCGAGGGCGCCGGCATCGAGCTGGGCGACCGTCCCGCGCAGGGCGGTCAGGTCGTCGGCGAGGGCGGTGGCCCGCTCGAAGAGCTGGTCGGGGGTGGCGCCGTCGGGGAGGATCGTGTCGATGTCCCAGGCGACGTCGGCGGCGGTGAGATCGGCGGTGGTGGAGTCGTGGGCGTCGGCGGTGGTCGGTGACGTCATGCCCCGAGTCTGCCCGACGATCGCCCTCCCGTCTCCCCCCGCCTCATCCGTTTGCGTTGCAGTTTCGTTGGGGGGTCCCGACATTTTCGTCACGCAAACGGGGAGGTGGTTGGTCCCTCGGTCGTTTGCGTTGCAGGTTTGTTGGGGCGTCCCAAACTTTTCGTCACGCAAACGGTGAAGGCGAGGGGGGTCAGCGCAGGACGATGCCGGGGGTGCCGACGGCGGTCCGACCGACGAGCGCCGCCGTGTGGCCCGTGTCGGCAAGCTGGGCCAGCACGTCGGCGGTGGCGGCGGGATCCACGCCGAACACGAGGCCACCGGAGGTCTGGGCGTCGGCGACGAGCAACTGGTGGACGTCGCCGTGGTCGCCGGCGTCGAGGAAGTCGGAACCCCAGGCCAGGTTCCGGCGGCTCCCGCCGGGCAGCACGCCGTCGGCAGCGAGATCGACGGCGCCGTCGAGGAACGGCAGGGCGTCG
>Ga0102940_1001457_pt1 | contig 15160 bp, 9 predicted proteins | sample SalPonR2_C_D1_MG_FD_78215 | JGI IMG/M metagenome (GOLD analysis project Ga0102940, IMG submission 78215) | Salt pond soil microbial communities from South San Francisco under conditions of wetland restoration - Salt Pond MetaG R2_C_D1_MG | ecosystem: Environmental > Aquatic > Marine > Intertidal...
AGATCTCGGCCCGGGTCAGCGACGAGGCCTGGCCGGTCATCGAAGCGATTCATGCCGAACTCGAAATGCTGGGCATCGCCATGGGCGGCCGAACCCAGGCCCGTGGCGGCCCCGACTTCATGCCCATGTCCATCCACGGCCTGGCCGCCGCCGACCTCAGCCAGGACGGCACGAACTATTTCGACTACCACCACACCGAAAACGACACGCTGGACAAGATAGACCCGGCCGAAATGGCCCAGAACGTCGCCGCCTACGCGGTACTCGCCTGGCTGGCGGCGCAGTCGCCGGTGGATTTCGGGTCGGGGCCCGAACTGATCGAAGATGATTGATACCTTTGTGGGTTTCTGTAGGGTGTGTTGAGCGCAGCGAAACGCACCGTCAGGGCCCTCTCGTTGTTTCTACGCCCTGACTGCGCCGGCCCAAAAGTTTCTCGCCCATGTCAGAATTTGCCTCGCATGATGATCTGATGCATCATTTCACGAGGGCGTGCCGATCTGTCGGGAGCTAGCGTTTCGGAAGGTAGGGCAATGGACAATGTCAGTAGGTAAAGACGGATATTTTCAGCAAGCCTGACGGAATTAATTCGTACCATCAGCAAGATATCGATCAGTCGAGGCAACGACTGCTTCATAACCCGCGTCTTCGCCGACCATTTTCAAGTTATGTGCACCACAATGTTCCAACTGCCAATACAACTGATTGAGGAAGACTGAAATGTCTAACTTTGTAGATGGATTCGTTCACCCCATTCCGTTCGATAGGCTAGACGAATACAAACGCCTTGTTTCAGATGTCGCGAAGATTTGGAAGGAACATGGCGCATTGGACTATTGGGAATGCGTTGGTGAGGATTTACAGTTGGAGGGAACGCGCTCATTTTCTGATCTGGTGTCTGCCAAGAACGATGAAGCCATATTGTTTGGTTGGGTTGTCTTTGATTCACGGGAGTCACGTGATTTAGCTAATGAAAAAGTAGCAGCGGATCCTAGAATGGAGAAATTGATGGCAAATTCCAATGTGGGATTTGATGCCAGGCGGATGGCTTACGGGGGATTTCAGCCCTTTGTTTCTTAAGCTATCGAAAGTACGTCACTTTATAATGTTTGAGTACTTAACTGCACATAATAAGAAACCAAGTTCGCGCCACAAAAAAACGTGGCGCTTTACCTCCGCTGTCCACCTCCCTTAAAATCTGTCCAGGCTATGGGGTCCACTTCAGACCCATTTGTTCGGGGAAACGAAATCGCATTGGCCCGGCGCGGGAGTCGGAGGGGTTCATAGTACCGAACGAGATCGAGGGACAACATAACCCCGGTCGAGGGAAGGGACCGTGCTTTGTTCACGCAACTAGACAGCGGAGGATCAGGGGATTGCCATGTTGCTAACCACCCCGATGATGATCAGGACGCTACAGAGGAAGCTCTATACCAAGGCCACGCCAATCGGTGCATGCCCTGGCGATGAAGAACATCGGAAAGCCGTGTGCGGGAAAACCGCATGCACGGTTTGATGAGGGAGGGCAGGCGCAAGCCTGTCCTCTACTCTACCTTTTAATGCTCACCAACTATCCGGGACAGGACACTAGACCTCGAAGCCGTCTGCGAAGATCTCCTCCCCGTCGATCTCGATGAGCACGGTCTGTGTCACCTGGGCGGCGGGTCGGTAGTTGCTGTCGCCGGCCTGGTTGGCGCTGATCACGCAATCGCCGACGGACAGCGTGGTGACGGCACCGCTGAGCGCGTCGACCGAACACCGGATTGGCGTGAGGCTGGCAAAGCTCACCGCGAGTTCGCTGCTGGCCGTGGCGGTTACCAACGCGGAGGCGCCCAGGGCCAGCGGGCCGGGATTGCGACCGAAGGTGATGGCCTGGTTGGCGCGCTCGATCACCACTTGCTCGGTCTCCTGTTGCGCCGGGTTGTAGTTCCCGTCGCCGGCCTGGTCTGCCGTGATGACGCAGATGCCGGTGCCGACAATGCTCAACGCGCCGCTGTTGGCATCGACGTCGCAGACCGTCAGGGATTCGCTTGCGTAGCTGACCGCCAGACCGCTGCTGGCAATGGCCGACACCGAGCCGCCGGCGCCGTTAAAGATCAGCGGTCCCGGGTTGGCGGCAAAGGCGATGGTCTGATCGAGCCGGTCGCGATTGATGCTGACCGTGTCGACCAGCGGGGTCAGCGCCGGCGAGCCAGAGTCGAGTTCCACCTTCCAGCGCAGGTCGGCGCCGATCGAGGGAAACACGAATGGCTGATCCGGATAGACGCGGAACCATTGCTGACCGCCGTTGTTGCTGAGCCAGAAGTCCACGCTGGTGTTGGGGGGCATCATGGTGTCGGCGCTCAAGCTGACGCCAAGGATGTTGTTCTCGGCTACGGCATCCACGCGCAGGGACACCGCATCGCCCCGCGCGGTGTGGAACAGGCGACGCTGGTACAGGCGGTTGGTCTGAAAGTTGGAACTGCCTTCGGCAAGGTCAAGATCGCCGTCGCCATCCATGTCGCCCAGGGCCAGCACGCGGGTGAAACGGCGATCGTCGCTGAAATCGCTGCCGGCGCCGAATCCGCCTGATCCATCGTTGAGGTAGAGGCGGTTGGCCGTGCTGGACTCGCCAGTGATCAGGTCGAGGTCGCCGTCGCCATCCATGTCGCCCAGGGCCAGCGCGCGTGTGAAACGGACATCGGCGCTGATATTGCTGCTGTTCCCAAAGGCGCCTGCACTGTTGTTCAGGTACAGGCGATTGGTCTGGCCGAAGTTGCCGGCAATCAGGTCAAGGTCGCCATCGCCGTCGACATCACCCAACACCACGGCGTGTGTGTCGTGGGCATCGGCGGTGACGTTGCTGCCAGCACCGAAGCTGCCTGCGCCCGTGTTGAGATACCGGCGGTTGGCGGTGCCCTCGTTGCCGGCGATGAGATCGAGGTCGCCATCGCCGTCGACATCACCCAACACCACGGCGAGTGTGTCGTGGGCATCGGCGGTGACGTTGCTGCCAGCACCGAAGCTGCCTGCGCCCGTGTTGAGATACCGGCGGTTGGCGGTGCCCTCGTTGCCGGCGATGAGATCGAGGTCACCGTCGCCATCAACATCCGCCAGTGCCAGCGCCTGCGTGGTGAAACTGTCGGCAGTGATGTTGCTGCCGACCACGGCCACGCCGCCGTCGCCGTCGCCCCATGGGTCGGAGGTGCCATTGTTGAGGTACAGACGGGAGGTTTCGGGATTGATCGAGTTGCCGCTGCCCGCGATCAGGTCGAGGTCGCCATCGCCGTCGACATCGCCCAGTGCCAATGCCGAGGTGAATTGCCTGTCCGTGCTGATGTTGCGTCCGCTCACGCCGGCAAACGGGGTGTTGGTTCCGTTGTTGAGGTAGAGGCGGTTGGTTTGGTTCCAGTTGCCGGCGATCAGGTCAAGGTCGCCGTCGCCATCGACGTCGCCTATGACCAACGCGAAGGTGGTCTGTCCGTCGCCGCTGACATTGATGCCGATGATGCCGCCGACTGTTTTGGCTTGACCGTTGTTGCGGTAGAGGAGGTTGCCCACGTCGCTGTTGCCGGTGACCAGATCGAGATCGCCATCGCGGTCCAGATCGCCTACGGCCAGCGCCTGGGTGGAACGGGTGGCGGTGCCGATGCTGATCCCGGTCACGCCTGAGAAAGGATCGGCACCGCCGTTGTTCAGGTACAAACGATTGGGGCCGCCATCGTTGCCGTCGATCAGGTCGAGGTCGCCGTCGGCGTCGACATCGCCGAGGTACAGCGCTTTCGTGGCGTGCGCGTCGCTGCCGATCTGGCTGCCGTTCCCGCTGCCGAAGGGGCTGGCGCCGCCATCATTGCGGAACAGACGGTTGATCTGACCAGCCCCCGAGATGCCGGCCTTGCCGGCGACGAGGTCGAGATCGCCATCGCCGTCGAGATCACCGAGCGCCAGTGCGTCGAGCGTGTCGCCATCGCTGAAAAGGTAGCTATCGACGCTGCTGAAGGGCGTCGTGGTGCCGTTGTTGAGGTAGACGCGGCTAGCGAAAGGCGCTGCGTTGCCTTCGATCAGGTCGACATCGCCGTCGCCGTCCACGTCACCCAGCGCCACCGCGCGCGTGTCGTTGACGATGCTGCCGATGTCGCTGCCCGTCACGCCATTGAAAGGATTGGCCGTGCCGTTGTTCAGATAAAGGCGGCTCGGCGCGTCGCGCTCGCCCGAGATCAGGTCGAGGTCGCCATCGCCATCCACGTCACCCAGTACAAGCTCCTCGGTGTCGAAGACGTCGCCACTGATGTCGCTGCCGATGACGCCATTGAACGGGGTGTTGGTTCCGTTGTTGAGGTAAAGGCGGTTGGTTTGGCTCCAGTTGCCGGCGATCAGGTCAAGGTCGCCGTCGTTGTCCACATCGCCCAGCACCAAAGCATGGGTGAGATCGATGTCGCTGCTGATGCTGATGCCGCCGCCGAAGGTGCCCGAACCGTCGTTCAGGTAGAGCAGATTCTCGGCGTCATGGATGCCGGCCACCAGATCGAGGTAACCGTTGCCGTCCACGTCGCCGATCACCAGGGCGCGCAGGTCGGTCGCGGCGCCGGTGGGGTTGGTGGCGATCACGCCGCTCCAGGGGCTCCGCGTGCCTTGATTGAAGTAGGCGCGATTGCTGCCGTCGTTGCCCGCGATCAGGTCGATCTTGCCGTCGCCGTTCACGTCATCCAGGGCAAGCGCATGCGTAGCGGCGGCGGCGCTGATGTCGCTGCCGGAGACGCCATCGAAGGGCTGGGGGCTGCCTGTGTTGCGGTACAGGCGGTTGGCTGCCCCCAGATTGCCGGCCAGCACGTCAAGATCGCCGTCGCCATCGATATCGCCCAGGACCAGATAGCGGGTGCTGTCGGGCTCGCTGCCGATCGCGCTGCCGGTGACGACGCTGCTCCACGGATTGTCGGTGCGGTTGCTCAGATACAGCTTGTTGATGCCGACATTGCCCACTGCCAGATCAAGGTGATTGTCGCCGTTCATGTCGCCCAGCGCCAGCGACCGGGTATCGTCCGCGTCGCTGCCTATGGCGACGCCGCCGGTTGCGCCACTCCACGGATCGGTCGAGCCGTTGTTGAGGTAGAGGCGGTTGGTCTGCAGCTGGTTGCCAACAACCAGATCAAGGTCGCCGTCGCTGTCGACGTCAGCCAGCGCCAGCGTCCGGGTCGCGTTGCTTTCAGTGCCGATGTCGCTAGCGGTCCACAGACTCGCGGTGCCGTCGTTGAGGTAGATGCGGTTGACCGCATTCAAGTTGCCGACGATCACATCAAGGTTACCGTCGCCATCCACGTCGCCCACCGCCAGGGCGCGGCTGTCGTGGGCGTTGCCGGTAATGTCGCTGCCGACTACGGCCACGCCGCCGTCGCCGTCGCCCCATGGGTCGGCGGTGCCGTTGTTGAGGTACAGCCGGTTAACGCCCCCGTCGCCGTTGCCGGCGATCAGGTCGAGATCGCCATCGCGGTCCATATCGGCCAGAGCAATCGCGAAGGTGCTGTCGGCGTCGCTGCCGATGACGCTGCCGAGCACGCCGTTCCACGGATCGTCGGTGCCGTTGTTGAGGTACAGGCGGTTGGGCAGCCCGACATTGCCGGCCACCAGATCGAGGTCACCGTCGCCATCGACGTCGCCCAGCGCAATCGCAAACGTCGGCTGGCTGTCGTCGCTGACGTTGACTCCGCTGACCTCCTCGAAGCTGCCGAACCGCCTGTCGCGCCAAGCCAGCACCAGCGCCTGTTCCTCGGTGGACCAGTTGGCGTTGGTCAGTGCGTGGTCCTTCAGCGTGCTGTCGCTGAAGTCCTCAGTGAAAGGAAGTCCTGGCGTTGCCGCCAGCGAGCTGGCAGTCGATAGCAGCAGGGACAACAGAGCCACGCGAGCGAGGGGGCGCGCGTCCGCTAGGGTGGGCAGGGCAACCGGGCATGCGCTGTGAACGTCCATGAAGTCGTCCTGCGATATCTAAGGCAAGGAAGTATAAGCGCCCTATTTCGAGACTTCCAGAAGAAATTGGGCTCTTGGTTCTTGCATCCGGCTCAAGTAAGCTCCCGCTACCCCACTTCCGCAATTGATGAATCACTAGCCATGGCGCGTCTCCTGCGTATCGAGTTCGAAGGCACGGGGGAAAAGGGTCCGGTCTTGTTTTTGGCATTCGGAGGCAAATCCACGATCCAAAATCTGAGTCCGGGCCCATACTGTCAACCGCAATCGCGAAGGCTCAAATGCGACTGTGTCGGTTGCAGTAGATCCCACATGTTGCCGTACAGGTCCAGGAACACAGCCACTGTGCCGTAGGGTTCGTCTTTGGGCTTCCGGATAAATCTCACGCCCTTTTTCCGGTATGACTCGTAGTCTCGCCAGAAATCATCGGTGTAGAGGAATAGAAACACGCGGCCGCCGGTTTGGACACCGACATGAGCCTGCTGCTCAGGCGTTGACGCCCGAGCGAGCAGGAGTTTCGATTCGGTTGCGCCAGGTGGAGAAACAACGACCCAGCGCTTGGATTGCTCTGGGACAAAAGTGTCCTCAATCAGCCGAAAGCCGAGCGTGCCCACAAAGAAAGCCAAAGCCTCGTCGTAATCACGAACAACGAGGGATACAAGACCTAAAGACTGATTCATCGGGATCGTAGGTAAAGTTGGGCAGGCGCCTAACTTACCAATTAACCGGCGCCGCCACAGATTGAAGCCCGGAATTTGCCCGGCGTCCGGTTGAATCTCTCTTCGGATCGACGGCCTGAAGCATTGCAGCGTGACTAGTCCCGAACGGAGGCCTTTGTCTAAAAAAAAGCCGACCCGAGGGCCGGCTGAAGCAGGAGAGTAAAAAAACGGCGCGGGTGGAACCGTGGCAGCTCGCACCCGCGCCGGGCGCGGGAAGCTAGGGGGCGTCTGATCGACTCTGCGCGTAGCAGCTTTCAGTCAGAAAAGCCGCAGATCGTGTGGTGCGCTTGTCATGACAATCCGAGTGACAGTAGCCATAGCTACGGCCGAGGATCGCAACGCGCAAGATTCGGCTTTTCCGCCAAAACGCGTCCGTGCAGAGTTGTTCACAGGCCCCCACTTACAACTGAATCCGCAGACCGCCGATGAACGTGCGGTCGAGATTGGGGCGGGCGCCGCGTGGCTGGCGACCGGCAATACCATTTTCGTTGGTGAGATTCTGCGCGAGACCGAAGATCTGGATCTGTGGCGTCAGATCGTAATGTACGGAAGCGTCGATGGTGGTCAGCGAATCGGTTTGTTCGAACGGGCCGCACGAGGCGAATGCGCAGACTTCGTCGATGTAGTTGAGGCTGAGGTAGCCGGTCCACTGCTGCCAGACCACGCCCTGAGAAATGTAGAACTGGTGATCGGGGATGTAAGGGATCGGGTCGCCTTTCTCGACGTCGCCGAAGAAGTCGGTATCGGCCAGGTCGCTGCGGAACTCGGCATCGGTCCAGGTCCAGGTGGCTTCCAGCGGAAGGCCGAAGCTTGAGCTCGAAGACCAGTCGGTCGAGAGCCTCGTTTCCAGCCCCCGGGCACGCGCGGCGTCGCCGCGGAATACGTCACCGACGTCGCAGTTGGCGCCGCTGGACGCGGTGCAGACACCGACCAGGTTCTCGAAGTCGTTCAGGAAACCGATCATCTCGAGCGAACCCAGGTCTCCGTTGTAGCGGAAGCCGGCTTCCCAGTTCGTCGACTCTTCTTCATCGGTGTCGGGATCCGAAGACGGGGCGGAGAAACCCTTGTGAACGCCGAAGATCAGGTCGAACTCGTCGTTGACGGCGTAGCGTGCGCCGACCCCGGGCAGGACCGCAGTGATATTGTCGCTGCGAGTGCTGCGGAGGTTGTCCGCTGCACGGCTCGACGGATCATCGGTTCGCGAGATACGAGTCTCGTAGCGGGTGCGGTTGAGATCAACATCCTCGATACGAACGCCGGGGCTCAGCGTCAACCGGCCGATTTCGATGGTGTCGTAAACCCATGCGGCCAGCGCCTCGGCCTGCTCGATCCGGTTGCCGGCGTTGCCCAGCAGGCCGAAGTCGTCGAGCACCAGGCTGCCGTTCACCTGGGTGTAGGTGCTCTGGCGCTGCAGCCGGTCTTCCTCGTCTTCGTGGTAGCGCAGACCCACGCGCAGCCGGTGCGAGATCGAACCGGTGTCGAATAGAAGCGTGGCTTCGCCCTGCACGCCGCGGGAATAGTATTCGCGCGAATTGTTGCGAAGCTCGATTGCACCTTCCGGGGTGTCCAGGGTGCCGTCGAGCATGGCCTGCAGTTCGGCGGCGGTGAAGCCGCCCAGCGATTCACCGCGGTTGACCGCCTGTACTACGTTGAACCAGCTGGTGCGGGAAAAGTTCTGGGCGTTCTCGCTGCCGTCGAAATCGATACCCTCCGTCTTGAACCAGGCCCGTTCGAAGTCGTTGTTGTAAGCACTGGCCCTGAGTTGCAACGCGTCGCCGATACGTCCCGTGTAACTGACCACGACCTGCTCGTGCTCGGTGTTCATCTGGTCGAGTTCACTCAGCCCGTAGCGCCGGTTCGGACTTTGCGCGAAATCCGCGTCGGTCAGGCCGAAATAGGTCTGGTTGGACGTTTCGTCGGCGTATTGCACCTTCAGCTCCAGCGCATGGTAGTTCTCGCGGTTCGACGGCGTGTTGACCCGGAACTTGGCCGTGTAGTCGCCCTTGTTGAGGCCGGTGTCGCGGCTGGAGCGATCGATGTTCTGGAATCCGTCGGAGCGCCATTCGTGGCCTTCGACAACATAGCCGAAGCGCTCGCTGCTGTCGCCGTACCAGACATGGCCCCTGAGGTGGCCGTGGCTGCCGGCCTCGAAGGTGGCCTGGCCGCGCGCGACGTCGGGAATCCGGGTCGAAAGCATGTTGATCGCGCCGCCGGTGGTGTACGGGCCCTCGAGCACCGCCGCCGGCCCCTTGAGTACCTCGATGCCCTGCATCCGGCCGGCCGTCGGGAAGTAATAAGCGGCCGGCGCGGCATACGGTGCAGGCGCGATCAGGACGCCGTCTTCGAGCAGCGTGATGCGGGCGGACCGGTCGGACGGCGTGCCGCGGATGGAAATATTGGGCCGGAGGCCGTAGCCGTCCTCGAGCTGGATCGAGACGCCCGGCACCTGGCGGAGTATGCGCTGTATATCGGTGAACTCAAACTTCTCCAGATCCTGTTCGGAGATGAACGTGGCGCCGCCCGGCACCTGCAGCGCGGCTTCGGCAGAGCCGAGAATGGCGACCGGGGCGAGCGCCAGGGGCATTTCGCCCGATTGCTCGGATTCGACGGCGCCGCCGGAGCGATCGGAATCCCTGTCGCCGGGCTGGTCTGCGTGAGCGGTTGCGGCCATGCAAGGAATGGCCGCGGCCAACAGCAGGGCGTTGAGTGCTGGGCGCCCGCTGGGGCGGCGGTTCTTGTGCTGATCCGGGTGAAACACGTGAAAGCTCCTGATTTGAGATGTGAATCGAACGTGAATGAGAGTATATATGAGAAGCATTCGTATTTGTATGATGCAGATCAATTTTTGTGGGATTGCTGTGTGTTGGCAAAGTGGTTGCGGTAGCGCGCGGAGGTTTTGCCGGATCTTCGATCCCGGCAAGCGGGCTCTTGGCACCGATGAATGCGATTAATTCAAATCAGGTATTGACAATCGTTCGTATTCGTATTAATCTGCAGTCATGTTCGTATGCGTCTGCAATGCTGTCACCGATCGCGAAATCCGCGAACACGCCCGTCGTGGCGTGGAATCGCTGGAAGAACTGAAGATGCGGACCGGTTGCGCAGATTGCTGCGGCCAGTGTTCCGACGAGGCCGAAGCCATTCTCATGACGACCCAGAACGCCGCCCGCGTGTCGCTGCCGGTGGTCGAGCTGCCTCAACCAGCGTAAACATCACCCGATGCCCGGCATTCCGCCGCGCGCACACATTCAGTAGCCCGGGTAAGCGAAGCGCACCCGGAGCCGGTTCTCTATCCCACCAGCTGCTCCCGGTCGATCCTGAAAATCCAACCAGCTTGCGCGAAGGCGCAGAGAAGGGAATAAATAAGAGAGATGCGCGAGGGTCGGCTTCCTTCGAGTGTTCGTCCTTTTTCGCGTCTTTGAGCGTTCGCGAGAGCTGTTTCTGAGGATTTTGCTGTCAGGGCATCTGCGTGGCCAGCGCGCCCCGATGGACTTCCGGGTTGTAATAGCGGGTGACGATGCCACTGGCATCGAATCGATCGGGATCCGGCGGGGCCAGGATGCCGTGCTTGCGCGCCTGGGTGCACGACCACCATCCCGACGGATAGGAGGGCTGGGGAAAGCCCAGCGTCCGGATCGTTTCAAAACCGGCCCCTTCCATGTTCTGGCGAATGCCCGAGATCAGGTGCTGATGCAGCAGCGGGCTTTCGCTTTGCTGAACCAGGATGCCGCCGTCGGCCAGCGCCGTGAAGCAGTCGGCGACGAATCCGGGCCCGAACAGGCCCTCGGCCGGCCCGATCGGGTCGGTGGAATCGACGATGATCACGTCCAGCGAGCCGGGTTCGGCGCTGCGGATCCAGGCCAATCCGTCATCGAAGACCAGGGTGGCGCGCGGATCGTCGTTGCGCTCGCAAAGTTCGGGAAAATACTTTTCGGCCAGGCGCGTGACCTGCTCGTCGATTTCGCATTGCACAGCCGACTGCACTTCACGATGCGCAAGCACCTGGTGCAGCGTGCCGCAGTCGCCGCCGCCGATTATCGCAACGGTCTTCGGATTCGGGTGCGAGAAAAGAGCCGGATGGGCGAGCATCTCGTGGTAGAGGAAATTGTCGCGTGTCGTCAGCATCACGAAGCCGTCGATCACCATCAGGTTGCCCCAGTGGGCGGTTCTGTAAACGTCGGTCGTCTGGAATTCCGTTTCGACATGCGCCAGCTGCTCGTCCACCCTCCAGCCGACCACGCTGCCGGCTTCCTTGCAGACCTCGGTGAACCATTTCTCGTCTTTGGGCAACATCCGTTTTCCTCTATCAAGTCTTGCTGCTCATTTTAACGACCGCAGCGTCTTACAATGCCGACATTGCCAATTCCGGACAAATCCGCATGAGTTCCGACAGCATCGAAGCCGCGCGACGCCGCTATGCCATCCCGCAATGGTCGGAGGGACTTTTCGACGTCGATGCCGAAGGTCTGCTGGTGGCCGCGCCTGTCGGTGCGAACGGACCGAAGCTTGCGCTGACCCGGATCGTCGAGCAGGCGCGCGGCGAGGGTATGCGGCTGCCGCTGCTTATTCGATTTCCCGATCTGCTCAAGTACCGCGCGGGCCAGTTGCGCGAGGCGTTCGAAAGCGCGATCTCGCATGCCGAATACACTGGTGATTACACGCCGGTCTATCCGATAAAGGTCAACCAGCAGGCATCGGTTGTCGGTGCACTGGCCTCGGTTTCCGACCTTGGGCTGGAAGTCGGCAGCAAGCCGGAGTTGATTACCGCGCTGGCGGTCAGCCGGCCCGGCGGCACCATCGTGTGCAACGGCTACAAGGACGCCCAGTACATTCGCCTGGCGCTGAGCGGTATTCGTTTGGGTCTAAAAGTCATCATCGTGATCGAGAAGCCCGGCGAGTGGCCGCTGATCTGCAAGCTTGCGCAGTCGCTGAACGTCAAGCCGACCCTGGGCGTGCGATTGCGGCTTTCCGCGCTGGGCAAGGGCAACTGGCAGAACACCGGCGGCGAGCGCGCCAAGTTCGGCCTGGCGGCCGGACAACTGCTGGACCTGGTCGAGGCGATTCGAGAGGACGATTGCATCGAGTGGTTGCAGTTGCTGCACTTCCACATGGGTTCGCAGATCTCCAACCTGCGCGACATCCAGAACGGCGTCCGTGAGGCCGGTCGCTACTACGCCGAGCTCGTTGCCGACGAGGTGCCGATCTCGATGCTGGACATCGGCGGGGGACTCGGCGTGGACTACGAGGGCGGACGTTCGCGCACCTATTGCTCGATGAATTACTCGATGGCCCAGTACGCCCATGCCATCGTCTCCGGGCTTGCCGAGCTGTGCCGCGATCGCGAGATCGCCATGCCGGACCTGTTTTCCGAATCCGGTCGCGCGCTGACCGCCCACCATGCGGTGCTGGTGACGAACGTGACCGCCACCGAGGAATTCCCCCGCGGCCTGGAATTCGCGATTTCCGACGACAGCCACGCGGTCGTCGTGAACCTCAGCGAACTGCTCGCCGACATCGACAACCGCGAGCCCGAAGAGAGCTTTCTCGAGGCCGAGCACTGGCTGGAGGAAGGGCGCAACCTTTTCCTCTACGGAGATCTCAAGCTCACCGACCGCGCCCGCCTGGAGCCTCTGTATTTCGCGATTCTGGAGCGCGTCGCCGGCCGGCTCGACCCGGAACACCGCCGGCACAGGGAGCTGCGGGACCGGATTCGATTCCAGCTCTCGGACAAGTACTTCATCAATCTTTCCATTTTCCAGTCGCTGCCCGATATCTGGGCCATCGATCAGGTATTCCCCATCGTGCCGCTGCAGCGACTGGAAGAAGAGCCGGCTCGCCGCGCCGTGCTGGAGGACCTGACCTGCGACTCGGACGGCCGGATCGACCAGTACGTCGAACGCGGCCTGCTGGAGCCCACGCTTGCGGTGCATCAGATCGCACCGGGCGAGGAATACCTGCTGGGCATCTTCATGGCCGGTGCCTACCAGGAAACCCTGGGCGACATCCACAACCTTTTCGGCGATACCGACAGCGTCGACGTGACGCTGGGCGAGGACGGTTTCTCGCTGCGCAACGCCCGCCCGGGCGATACTGCCGACAGTCTGCTGGAACTGGTCGGCTTCCAGCCGCGCCAGCTGCTGGCGGCTTGCCGGGCCAAGGTCACCGCCGCCGGGCTGGCACGCGAAGAGGCCGAGGGGATCGAAAGACTTCTGGCAGAGGGTCTTTCGGCCTACACCTACCTGGCCGGAGACTGAGGCCTCCGCCTCTCCGGTCCGCCGATCCGCGGAAAATTTGCGCTCGATCAACAACGACCCAATGTAAACACGTATCGTTTGCATATAGATCGTTCGCAACACGCGCGAGGAAGTCGCGGCAAATGGACACCGTTCCACTCTGGACACTGAACAAGGGCCAGCGCGCAGCCATTCGCGGCTTTTCCGATGTGCTGCCGGATTCGTATCGGCAGCGGCTGACCGAAATGGGTTTTCACGGCGGTGAAATTGTCACCTGTCTGCTGCGCCCTGCATTCGGAGCACCGCGCGTCTATCGCGTCAGCAACACCGTGTATTCGCTGGACGAGGACGTCGCCGCGAACGTCATGATGCAGCCCCTGGAGGCGGGTGCATGAACCGCCGCGTGATGCTGGTCGGCAGCCCGAACTGCGGCAAGACCTTGTTGTTCAACCGGCTGACCGGGTTGAAGCAAAAGGTTGCCAACTTTCCCGGCATCACGATCGAGCTTGCGCACGGGCCGATGCCGGCAATTCCGGGCGTCACGCTCACCGATTATCCCGGAAGTTATTCATTGCGCGCATTGTCGGCCGACGAAACGGTTGCCGTGGAGCAGTTTCATGCCGGCCTCGACAGCCCCGACGTGTCGCATGTCGTCTGTGTCATCGACGTCACGCGCATGGAAAAGAGCCTGTACCTGACGCTGCAGGTCATTCGCCACGCACGTCGAAAAGGCAAGCACGTGATCGTGGTGGCCAACATGATGGACGTGCTCGACGCCCACAACGTGGAACTGGATCTCGAAGGCCTCGCGGGCGAACTGGACGCCGAAATGATTCCGCTGTCGGCGCGCACCGGTCAGGGCATGGCCGATCTTCTCGCCTGCCTGCGCGAGGACCCGCCGCGGCAGCCGCCCGAACCTGCACCGGAGATCGAGATCAATCCCGACCTGCTCATCCAGCAGCAGGCACATCGCCTAGCCGGCAAGTACGGACCGCGCGGCGACATGCTGGTGCGCTCGCAGAACCGAATGGACGCGTTTTTCCTGCACTCATGGTTCGGCGGACTGGCGTTCTTCGCCATCATGTATCTGCTGTTCCAGTCCATCTTTACCGGTGCTGCGCCGATCATGGATGTGGTCGAGGGCGGCCTGGGTACGGTCGCGGGCTGGCTGGTGCCGTTGATCGGGCCCGGCCTGGTGGCCGACTTCACCTCCGACGCGATCTTCTCCGGCGTCGGCGCGTTCCTGGTGTTCGTCCCGCAGATCTTCATGCTCACGCTTATCGTCGGATTGCTCGAGGACTCGGGTTACATGGCGCGCGCGGCTCTCATCTGTCATCGCCCGCTACGCTTCTTTGGACTGACCGGCAAGAGCTTCATACCGATGCTCTCCGGCGTGGCCTGCGCAATTCCCGGCGTGTATGCTGCGCGCGCCATCGATTCGCCTCGCCGGCGGCGGCTCACCTACATGGCCATCCCGCTGATGCCGTGTTCCGCGCGTCTGCCGGTCTACGCGCTGTTGATCGCGGCCTTCATCCCCCAGACCACGGCCATGGCCGGCCTGGTCGGCATGCAGGGGCTGGCGATGTTCGCGCTGTATTTCTTCGGACTATTGGCCGGGCTCGTCGTCGCCGGCATCGCGTCGCGGCGAGATGCCAAGTCCGACTCGGACGTGCCGTTCATCCTCGAAATGCCCGCCTACCGCATGCCCGCGCTGATGCCGCTGATCCAGAAATCGGCGCATCGCTGCATGCATTTCATCACCAAGGCCGGTGGCGTGATCCTGTCGGTGACCGTGGTCGTCTGGATACTGGGGTACTTCCCGAACGGCGGCGCCGACCTCGGGTCTTCCTGGCTGGCCGGCATCGGTCGCGTCATCGAGCCGGTGTTTGCGCCGATGGGCCTGGACTGGCGATACGGGGTGGCGATTCTCACGTCCTTCCTGGCGCGCGAGGTCTTCGTCGGCACGCTGGGCACGATCTTCGGCATCGAATTCGCCGAGCAGAACATGGTGCCCCTGGTTGAGCGAATCCATGCCAGCGGCATGGAGCTGGCGTCCGGCTTCGCGCTTCTGGTGTTCTTCTCGGTCGCGCTGATGTGTGTTTCCACAATGGTCATCCTGGCCCGCGAGTCGGGTTCGTGGAAGCTGCCGGCGAAAATGTTCGCGGTCTACGGCGTGGCTGGATACGTCGGCGCGATCATCGTCTACCAGGGCATTTCCTTCCTGTCGGCCTGACTGGTCGGTCCCGTTTCCGGACGAATTTGGCGGTAACCTGA
>Ga0102940_1001458_pt1 | contig 15159 bp, 7 predicted proteins | sample SalPonR2_C_D1_MG_FD_78215 | JGI IMG/M metagenome (GOLD analysis project Ga0102940, IMG submission 78215) | Salt pond soil microbial communities from South San Francisco under conditions of wetland restoration - Salt Pond MetaG R2_C_D1_MG | ecosystem: Environmental > Aquatic > Marine > Intertidal...
TCTCAGTATCCCCATTATCATCATTCTGCTTTTCAGGTTTAGCAGGGTCATTCCTTTTTTCAGGCTTCTTCCGCCTCAGCCAGATCTCAGTACCTTCCCCGGGCTCCTCTTCTGTAGAAAGACGATTGCGCTTATAAAGTCTTCTCAATTTTACGGCATACTTCTGTGAAATATCCCGCATGGTTTCACCTTCCTGTACTACATGGACTTCATTGCCCTTTGCTGCTCTCCACCGCTTTGGCTGAAGGTACAACTTCATGCCCGGCTCAAGGCGATCGCCCATCTTTATGTCATTGTAACGATATAATTCAAATGGGTACAAATCAAACTCTTCCCTTAATGAAGAAGGAGTATCTCCAGCCTCAACAATAACATATTCTACCCTGTTTGTCTGCTGTGGCTTTCTGGTTAGCAAGTCTTCCCTCGCTTCTTCTGACAAACCTTCAAGGTCTTCACCTGCTTCAAATTTACCAGACAAAACCATTGCATCATATTTATCCAACTCATTCTCCTCAATTATTTTTATCAACAGCCTGGCATACCGATTACTGGTGGCATAACCCGCCTTTTTCAGCCCCCTGGCCCAACCTTTATAATCATCAGGTCTCAACTCAAACAGTGAGGCATACCTTGAAGTTGTAGTAAGAAAAATTGAATGGTCATCAAATGACTGCCAGGGAGAATCATATTTCCTGAAGCATTCATTCCTTTCGTCATCATCATGACGAATCTTCTTGCCTTTCCAGTCATGGCATTTAATGCCAAAATGATTATTTGCTTTCCGTGCAAGCCTGCTGTTGCCATTATCCGACTCCAGACAGCCCTGTGCCAAGGTAATACTTGCTGGAATGCCAGTACGAACCATATTCCCCATCGCAACATTTTCGTACCTTGCAATATATTCCGCCCTCGAAATACGACCCTGTGAAAACATTGCCGATGCTATAACGCTAAAAAACAACAGACATACCAATTTACGCACCATATATGTAAAGTTTAGTCACAAAAATACCCAAACAAACTTTCGATTCGAATAAAGATTTTAACACTTAAACGTCAGATAGTTTTACAAAATTGCTAAACAAGTTGAACATATATATGTTAATTATTTCAGATGCAATAACTGTATATCAAGAATCCCTCATCGTTTAACAAAAAGATATGAACCCTTCAGACAATAATTTCCTGGATAGTTTCAACAAAGAGGTTAGCCTTAAATTTCAACTGTATAACAGTCTTTTCACTGCACTCCCTTTTCACAAGGTTGAAAAAACCGGTGTTCTGATGAGCATTTTTCTTCTGTTCATTGAAGAGAATTTTGATAAAGGTTCAGGTCCGATAGAAATTATACAGAACTTTTTCAAGCAATACAGTAATTGCGCCTCGGAGCAGGAAGAATTAGACCTGCTTTTCAGGTTTGTGCAGTATGCTGAAAGACAGGTTGTCCTGTTCGATGCACTGGAAGATGCAGCGTTCTCTAAAATAAATGATCTGAAAGGAACCGGTACACTAAACAGTCTTCAATCGCATGAGATGCAAAGTGATTTACGCAAAAAACTGGTTAATAAAATATCTGATTTTTCTGTCAGACTTGTGCTCACTGCGCATCCCACTCAGTTTTATCCCAGTGAAGTACTTATGATCATTAACGACCTGGCAAAAGCCATTGAGGAAGATAATACTGCAAAGGTTAACACTTACCTTCAACAACTTGGGAAAACACCCTTCTTCAAATCAAAAAAGCCCACCCCTTACGATGAAGCATTGAACCTTATCTGGTACCTGGAAAATGTTTTCTACCATGCTGCAGGTGAAATCATTTCATTTATGAATGAGCGGTTCCCAAATACCATTTCGGAAAACCATCGTCCCCTGCAATTGGGTTTCTGGCCTGGAGGCGACAGGGACGGCAATCCCTATGTGAAATATGAAACGGCTCTTAACGTAACCAATGCACTGAGAACAGCAATTATAAGATCGTATTACGAAGATGTGAAACAATTAAAAAGGAGGCTCACCTTCAAGGGTGTCTCTCATATTATTGCTGCCTTACAGGAAAGACTGTACAGAACCATGTTCCTGTCTTCCAAAAAACCTGTCATATCAAGTGATGAGATTCTGTCATACCTCAATGAGATTTTACAAAAACTGGAGACTCATCACCAGGGTTTATTTGCCGAAGACGTTAAAAAGCTTATCTGGAAAGTCAGGCTTTTCGGACTGCACTTTGCCACATTGGATATTCGTCAGGACAGCAAAATGCATAATCAGCTGCTTAATAAACTGGCTTCTTCAACAGACTTATTACCCGAAGACTTCCCATCTCTTAGCCATAAAAAACAGATGATGGTATTGTCAGGTCTGGAAACATCGGAAATTGAGCTCCCTCTGGAAGACGAAACACATGTTGATATCATCAATACCATCAAAACCATCGCTACAATCCAGGAGAATAATGGTGAAGCCGGATGTCATCGATACATTATCAGTCACTCCACAAAATCCATTGATGTTACTGGAGTGTATGCTTTATTCAAAATATCAGGATGGAAATCCGAATCCATCAGTATCGATTTTGTACCGCTTTTTGAATCCATTGCAGATTTAAAAAATGCCCCTGAAGTGATGGAAGAGCTCTACAGTAATCCGGAATACAAAGCCCATATACAAAGAAGAGGAAATCAACAGACAATTATGCTTGGTTTCTCCGACGGAACCAAAGATGGTGGATTCCTGATGGCGAACTGGAGTATTTATAAAGCAAAAGAGGCCCTTACAACTGTATCTGAAAAACATGGTGTTGAAGTAATATTTTTCGACGGGAGAGGCGGACCACCAGCACGCGGTGGGGGCAGAACACACCAATTTTACGCCTCCATGGGCTCGAACATCTCAAACAAAGAAATTCAACTTACAATACAGGGACAGACCATCAGTGCAAATTTTGGAACTGTAGCCACCGCAAGGTATAACATCGAACAGTTACTCCATGCTGGCCTGGCCAATCACCAGGATATCGAAGACAAACCTACACTGGAGAAAAAAGAAGACGAATTACTTTCAGAACTGGCCGAGACGAGCTATCTGGCCTACAGCGAATTAAAAAACCAACCCCTTTTTCTCGAGTATCTCAATTTTGCAAGTCCATTGCGTTACTATAGCGACACAAACATCGCCAGTAGGCCTTCAAAAAGAAACCAGGGTAAATTAAACCTTGAAGATCTGCGTGCTGTTCCCTATGTAGGTTCCTGGAGTCAGCTGAAACAAAACCTGCCTGGATACTATGGTGTCGGAACAGCCCTTGAGCAAATTGAAAAGGATGGAAAATGGCAACAGGTAAAAGACCTTTATAACAATTCGCTCTATTTCAGAACAATCCTCGAGAATTGTGAGATGGCCATGACAAAATGCTTTTTCCCGCTTACTGAATACCTCTCCAATCATCCCCAATACGGCAATTTATGGCAGATGATCCATGAAGAATACCAGCGGACTATGAAATATGTGAAGTTACTATTTGGTTACGATGAACTTATGCAAGCAAAACCTGTAAGCAAACTTTCTATAGAAATGCGTCAAAGAATTGAGTTGCCACTGCTAACCATTCAACAATATGCACTTGACAGGTTGCGTAATATAGAAAAGAATGACGCAAATCAGGCGTTGATCAATACTTATGAAAAGCTGGTCATGCGCTGTTCATTTGGTATTATCAATGCAGAACGCAACAGCGCCTAGGGGTGGATGGCTATAAAACCACCTGATTATTTTAAAGATATATCATTGGTGACTGGCTATGCTGTAACGCATCAGCTAAAAACGCACACGCAATAATATTTGTTTTATCTTTAGAGTGGTATTAGCTGCATTATGCACCATAAACCAGCAGTTTTAAAATCAAATCGCATGCGAAAAGAGGAGATTAGAATTACAGTATACAATTACAGTAAACCCGAAGAGTTGCCTGAAGGTGCAGCCAGACTTATTACCCAGGCTCAGAAAGCCACCAAAAATGCATGGTCGCCCTATTCCGGTTATTCTGTTGGCGCCGCTTTAGAGCTTACCAACGGAGAAATCATCTGCGGCACCAACCAGGAAAATATTGCATTTCCATCCGGAATATGCGCTGAGCGGGTCGCCCTCTTCTATGCCAATTCAAAATATCCTGGAATGGCCATTAAACGCATGGCACTGGCAGCCTTTACAAATAATCAATTCGTAGAAAAACCTGTCTTCCCTTGCGGTAACTGCCGACAGGCCCTCCTTGAACACGAAAACAGGGTCAAATCACCTGTAGAAGTTATCATGTACGGAAATTCCGCCATAAAAGTGATAAAACAAATCAGCGATCTGTTACCCCTGCCATTCGATTATGAATTTGGTAATTAAAATATGCGCTTCCCGATTGCCTTATCACAAATCACTTCTCCATATCAATATCAAACACATTATATATGTCATCCCGGGGGAACGAAGCCCGCACCGCCAGCGATATCTTTTTAACGGGGTGCGTAAATGCAATCTTACCGGCGTGAAGGCTAATTCCACCATTTTTATTCGTGCGATCTGCACCGTATTTAATATCACCTTTAATCGGACAACCAATGGCCGAAAGCTGCGCACGAATCTGATGATGCCTGCCTGTTTCCAGCAATACTTCAAGTAAATGATAGCGATCTGAAGATCCAATCAGGCTGTATTGTAGAGAGGCTTCTTTCGATCCCTTCACAAATTTATCATGACAGTAAGCCTTGTTTTGTTTTGTATTCCGCGTTAAATAGTGCACCAATCTGCCCTCCAACTCAGCAGGACGGTTCTTTACAATGGCATAATACACTTTCTCTACCTCCTTCTCACGAAATAATCCGGTCATTCGACTCAACGCCTTGCTTGTTTTCGTAAAAACTACAACACCGCTTACCGGACGATCAAGCCGGTGAGGAATTCCCATAAAAACATTACCGGGTTTGTTGTCCCGCGTCTTAATAAACTCTTTAAGCTTCTGATCAAGCGACATATCACCCGTTCGGTCGCCTTGTACAATATCAGATACCTGCTTGTTCACAGCAATCAAATGGTTATCCTCGTAAAGTATTTGGATTTCATGCATATTCTAAACTCACGCTCAGTACTGTTCCCGTTCATTCGGGAAATCACCCGACCGCACATCTTCTATATAGGTCTTCACGGCACCGGAAATCTCAGCATTCAAATTATGGTACCTGCGCAAAAAGCGGGGTGAAAATTCTTGCGTAATCCCCAGCATGTCATGAATCACCAGTACCTGCCCATCAGTATGATTCCCTGCACCAATGCCTATGGTAGGTATGTTTAGCATTTTCGATACCTTTTCGCCCAGTTTCGCCGGTATTTTCTCTAAAACAACAGCAAAACAACCCTTCGCCTCAAGCTTCTTTGCATCACTGATCAATTTCTCTGCCTCAGAATCATCCTTAGCCCTCACAACATAAGTTCCAAATTTATGAATAGACTGTGGCGTAAGCCCTAAATGACCCATCACTGGTATTCCGGCTGACAAAATCCGCTCAACAGACTCAATGATTTCCTCTCCTCCCTCGAGCTTTACAGCACTTGCACCTGTCTCTTTCATAATCCTGATCGCCGAACCCAATGCCTCGCGAGAATTTCCCTGATAAGCACCAAAAGGAAGATCCACAACCACCAGCGCACGTTTCGTAGCCCGTACCACAGATGCGGCATGGTATATCATGCTATCAAGCGTAATAGGAAGTGTGGTCTCAAATCCAGCCATTACATTAGATGCTGAATCACCCACAAGGATAATGTCAACCCCCGACTGATCTAAGATACGTGCCATGGAAAAGTCATACCCTGTAAGCATGGCAATCTTCTCCCCCTTTAACTTCATCTCATGTAAAACGTGTGTGGTTACTTTACGAACCGAACTATGTATAGACATGGTGCTTTTTTTTGTAAATGTCTGAATAATTTGGGAAATATCCACCAACTACCATGTAACATTTTAATCGCTGTATGACACTCCGACAATATGTCAGTCATTTTTGGTGTGAAAATAAAATACTGACAAATAAATTAATGATCTGGTGTCATTATTTCATTTAAGGAGAAGAAATCGGCAATGGCATAGTCATTGACACAACAGTTACAAACTGATTAAAGAATACTTACAAATAAAAGGAGAAATATGAGTAAAATTATTGGAATAGACTTAGGAACGACAAATTCTTGCGTTTCAGTAATGGAAGGAAACGAACCAGTGGTAATCCCAAATAGCGAGGGAAAAAGAACCACTCCTTCTGTGATAGGTTTTGTAGAAGATGGTGAAAGAAAGATCGGCGATCCGGCCAAAAGGCAAGCCATTACAAACCCCCAAAAAACAGTAGCATCCATAAAAAGGTTTATGGGTGAAACATACGACAGGGTGCAGAAAGAGGTAAAGAATGTACCTTATAAAGTTATCAAAGGGGAGAATAATACCCCGAGGGTACAGATCGATGACCGTAAATATTCGCCACAGGAGATTTCAGCCATGGTACTTCAAAAAATGAAGAAGACCGCTGAAGATTATATTGGTCAGGAAGTAAAAGAAGCAGTAATTACTGTTCCTGCATATTTTAGCGATTCACAAAGACAGGCAACCAAGGAGGCCGGAGAAATTGCAGGCCTTGCAGTGAAGAGAATTATAAACGAGCCAACGGCTGCTTCGCTTGCATACGGACTTGATAAGAAGTCGACTGACATGAAAATTGCTGTGTTCGACCTGGGTGGTGGTACATTTGACATCTCCATCCTTGAACTCGGTGATGGTGTTTTTGAAGTAAAATCAACGAACGGTGATACACACCTTGGTGGTGATGATTTCGACCAGGTTATTATTGAATGGTTGGCCGAAGAATTTAAAAAAGATGAAGGTGTTGACCTGCTGAAAGACCCTATGGCTACACAGCGACTCAAAGAAGCTGCTGAAAAGGCAAAGATTGAACTTTCAAGCTCAACACAAACTGAAATCAATCTGCCTTATATTATGCCCGTTGATGGCGTACCCAAGCACCTGGTGAAATCACTTAGTCGTGCGAAATTCGAAAGTCTGGCCGATAAACTTATCCAGGCAACCATCGAACCATGTAAGAAGGCAATGAAAGACGCAGGTCTGAGTTCATCAGATATTAATGAGGTTATTCTCGTGGGAGGTTCAACCAGGATTCCGGCTATCCAGAAGGTAGTGGAAGACTTCTTCGGTAAAGCACCTTCTAAAGGTGTAAACCCCGACGAAGTAGTTGCTATCGGAGCTGCTATCCAGGGTGGTGTACTTACCGGTGAGGTAAAAGATGTATTATTGCTTGATGTTACACCGCTTTCACTTGGTATTGAAACCATGGGCAGTGTGTCTACAAAACTCATCGAGTCAAATACCACAATCCCGGCAAAGAAAACCCAAACCTTTACTACGGCAGCCGATAATCAGCCTTCAGTTGAGATTCATGTGCTGCAGGGTGAGCGATCAATGGCGAAGGATAATAAAACTATCGGAAGATTTCACCTCGATGGTATCCCACCATCACCTCGTGGTGTCCCTCAGATTGAGGTAACATTCGATATTGATGCAAATGGCATACTGAATGTATCGGCGCGCGATAAGGGAACAGGCAAAGAACAAAGTATCAGGATTGAGGCTTCTTCGGGTCTTACAGAGGACGAAATCGAAAAGATGAAGGAGGAAGCTAAGGCCAATGCAGAGACCGATAAGCAAGTAAAAGAACGTATTGAGAAACTCAATAATGCTGATAGTCTGATATTCCAGTCAGAAAAACAACTGAAGGAATACGGCGAGAAGCTTCCGGCAGAAAAAAAGCAACCCATCGAAGATGCACTTGGAAAACTCAAGGAAGCACATAAAGCGGAAGACCTCGAAGGCATCGAATCTGCCACTGAAGCACTTAACAATGCATGGCAGGCTGCATCGCAGGATATGTATAACGCCGGACAGCAAGGCGGCCAGGCAGGTGGTCCTGAAGCAGGACAACAGGCACAGGGCGATCCACAGCAGCAAGAAGCATCATCCGGTAAGAAAGATGACGATGACGAAGTAACAGATGTTGACTTTGAAGAGGTGAAATAAACTTCGGAAAACAGATATCTATCTTAATCAAAAACGCAGTAAGCATAACACTTACTGCGTTTTTTTATTAGCTCTACCCGCTCCCTGATGCATGGCATTCAATTCCAAAACTATATTGAATTGCTCTAAGGCTGCTTCATTATTACCAAGACCCAGTTCAGCCAGGCCAACTAAGTATCGGTTCTCCCATTCATTTCTTTTCTGTAAATCTTCTTCAAATACCAAAAGCAATGGCAACGAAGTAGCGAAATAATCGATTTCAACTTCTTCTTCAAGCTTTTTCAATCCGTAAGATTTCAATTCTTCCAGAAGCTTTTTAGCTGCATCCATCTTGCCAAGCTCCATCATCGATAATGCCCTGAAATATGTCATCTCCGAATGTTCACTCACGGCCATATCGATAAAATCGCCATGTTCCGAAGCACTCGATTCAAAACACTCCACAGCCTCCTCACTCCTTCCCAACGCGTTCAATGCCATGCCTTTCCAGTAATTAATATGCGCTTTAGCCTGCAAAGGATGAAACTTTTCACCCAAATTATCTGGCGTATCTTCTGCTTGTTCGAAATGCTGTAAGGCTAATTCTGAATTGCCCTCTTTTAATGCATGTTCACCTAGTTTAATACTGGCAGTAGAATATTGACGCAACACCTGACCTTCTCCACCTTCCCAGGGATGAAACCGTCTGTTTTTAAGAAATCTCAATGCCTCTGAAAAACGTCCGGAAAAATTATACAATGCAGCCAATTCAACACTGAAATCATCACGGGTTATGATTTTATCTTTCAACGGTTCCAGGGAAGCCAACCGCTCCTCCGGCGAATCATTCATCTTTTTTCGGAGCTGATCATATTCAAACAAAATCCGCATATCATCGGGCGAAAGCTCAATGGCTTTCTCAAAAGCTTCCCTGGCTTTACGAATATCTTTAGAATGATTCCAATAAGCAATTCCAAGATTCCTGTATAATGTTCCGTACAACATCTTGCTTCCCGCTGCATCTTCCCATACTCGAATAGCATCAATGTGTCTTCTTTTATCATAGAAGTAATTTCCAAGTCCATAGCTAGCCAGTGCTATTGAACGCTGTCTTAAGACCCATTCTAATACTATCTGCTCATGAACCCTTGATGGGAAAAGATAATCTGGCGAAAGGTCTGCAAAATAATCCAGCGTTTCTTCCATCTTTTTCTTGTCACCGACTTGATCATATAGCCAGGCTAATATCAGCCAGGTCATCGCTGATTCTTTCATCGGATTTGGGACCGAACATTTTTCCGATTTGTGTGCAAGGTGCAATTCCATCAACTGTATACCTTCTCTATAAAACCCAGCATCACTGTAATCAAAAACAACATCAATAATTGTCTGAGCATCATTTCTGGAACTGTTCAAAAAATCTTCTAAATCACCATTCAGACTGCATAGTTCATATTTAGCCCACTGATCCAGCGGATCTGTTTTTAATAAATCCTTGAGTATTTCACCCGATTCTTTCTTCGCACCCATATGTTTCTTAACAATCGCCTTAAGAATAATCGCCTTGTTGTTCTGCCTGTTTGTATCCAGCGAAGTCTCGATATGCGCCAATGCCGCTCTTAAATCTCCATTCACACAATCAATATTAGCCAATAAATAATATGCCGGAGCCCGCCAGGCATAATTCCAGGTGGCTTTATACAACAATGGATAGGCTTTTCTTCTTTCGCTTTGAAAACAATGTGCTACCCCGGCAAAATAATGCGCTTCTCCGGTTTGTGGATTTGGATGATAGCTTGTGAGAATATCTATTGCCGCATTGAAGTCATGTTCAGCCTCTGAGAACCTCCCCTGTTTCAGCTTAGATTTTCCAAGCGAGATATAAGCGTCATAGTCTTTATCATCTCTCTCAATTGACGCTTCCCAATAGGCCTCAGGATACCTTGTTGGGTGTCGGTATTGTTCTAAATGCTCCCCAATAAGGTTCAGCTCATGATTACTATTCACCTCTTTTGCATCTGCCGGTTCTTTCGCAGTCTCCCTGCTTCTCACTTTTGTAGTCTCTCGCTTATGATATGCCAACAATTCTCTGCCATCAAAATTCTTGATGCTAAATGAAATAGAATTTTCCTCTCCCGGTTCAATCGCTATTGTAGCATTCTGCCAGGGTTTATCGGGGGAGACATCAACCCCCTTGAAATCTACAGTTTTCTCTCCAATTTTAAGAACAAAAGTCAGCCCCTCCATCCTTTTCGTTGCAGCAACGCCCAGATCCAATTTGTTACCGGGCAGAATCTCTAATCGGATTGCCAGTTCTTCATTTGCATTTTGTACAGGCCCCAGGTTCTTGAATCCCCACCAGAATTGAGAAAACGTTTTTGTTTCATACGGTGCCAGGTAGGTAAAATCAGGCTGATTATCAGTGTATACGCCTGCCATCAATTCGAAGTAAGGCCCTCCTTGATCCGTAAGTTCACGGTCCCAGGCCTGCCCAAATGCCGCATTCCCCCAGGTCCATTGCTTTTTCCCGGGAGAGATATGGCGATTGGCTACGTGTATAAAGCCTCCCTCTGCCGCATGGTCATATCCCCCGAAAAAATTATACCCTGTTTCACATACCATATAACTGGTTGGTACCGGAATATTACTGTATCGCCTCAAATCATTTCGCCCTTTTCTTTTGTGGTATGGGATGCCATAGTAGCTATTTTCAGCCAGCGGAAAGCTGGTTTGCGCACGGACAGCATGATCGGCTACATAATGCACATCAGGTGGGAAAAAACTTTCGTAATCCTCATGCACTTCAACAGCTACATTTGCCCACCAGAGAAAGGTCTGAATAAATGGCGTGCGGTTAAACAAACGTGCCCTGAGTTCTATCAATGCACTATCCGGACGAAGCCGGATTCCATGCATCCCTTTTAACCGGTTCAGGGGATCATATTCCGACATCCAGATTGTTTTAACCCCATCAGCTTCATCTTCAATGAAAATATCAGTCGGCAAACAGGTGCCCGGTCGGTGATGCTGAGGCCAGTTAAACTCTACTCCACCGCTAATCCATGGCCCGGCTAAACCAACCAATGCCGGTTTGATCACATCCTGACGGTAAAAAATGTCGTAGTTGCCGTTGGTTTTATCCTGAGCCTTGAATATACGGCCTCCAATTTCAGGCAGTATCTCCAGTTTTAAGAATTCATTTTCAAGCGTAGCAACCTTATATTCCTTATCCTCTAACGCATCGAAAACCTTATCGACAAAAGGAACAGGATAAACTTTTCCATTTGAACCCTGATAAACCCGCTTTTCAAAAAACATCGGGTTGATCTCTGGTTGGCCCAGACCGTAAGTGGGGATCACTTGTTTCGTTATTCTTGCCTTAACCATTATTTAATGTTTTTTTCTTGCGCATATCATCCGATAATTGAGTTGCTGATAAATTCTGTTGCCTCGTATACACCTATTGAAGTATATATTTATTATGAGCCCATTTTGCAGTAAAGAAAAACTTATGAGATGGCCCTTGCTTTCGAAGGTTCGTTTGCAAAGCATGCAGGATCGTATTAATACAGACACTTTATGCTATCTGCAGATGCCCTTAAGTTCTTCTCTAATCAAATTAACAGATGGATTAAAGCTATCAGCTGTCATGTAGTTTTTTAAGCTTGTCAGCAATTGTCTTGCCTCTGGTCGGTTCTCCAGGTCATTGACCAAATCGACACCGCTGATCAAAATGCTTCCCTCTCCTACTTTCGCTTCCAGAAGCAATGCAAGCCTGCGATTAGAAACCCAGTCATCAATAATGCGCACAATGGGCCGTAATTCTTCTGAGAAAGTATCCAGCTGTATAGCATCTGAATGGCTCATGGCATCCCACCACTGCCAATTGGAATGGTATTCTGTGGGAAACAACTCAAGAGCCGGATGTTCCGGATCACACAGAATACCAAGTGTATGAGGCTTTTGTCCGCCTGTCCAGGCTGTATTCCAGAAAATACTGCTAAAGCCAACACCAATATCACCACCCATTTGAGGGGCAACTTTTCCTTTTCCAAGGCTAAGCAGTACCTTTCCTCCATTTTCTAAATACTCAATGGTAGCAGCATCAAGGCTTTCAACAATTTCGATTCCGTCGGGCTTTTCCTGTCTATTCACTGGATATACCCAAACATCCCATGAATTTTCAAAACTTCCAATCCTAACTTCTAAAGTTAGTTTGCGAGGTTTGCTTTGCACTTGAAATTCATAATTAACATCACCCAGTTGAATGCCATTGCCAATGGGTATATCTTGCTGACCAAAAGAAGCTTCATACAGGACTTCATCATTTGAAGTAATTTGCCATGAGGGATTTACTTTTTTAAGCGGTTGTTCACCAAAATGAGCGACCTCGATGTTTGCAGTCATTGTTTCTCCCTCGGTAAAAACACGCTTATCAAGTCTTGCAAGTGGAACAGTGGTATTGCAAAAGCGACGGTATTCTTCAGGTGTAATATAACCTTTCTCCTCCCAAAATGGATCAAGCACACCAATGAGTGCTGTTCCCTGTCCGGGAAAATCGTGCAGATCGAGTAATTGAAAACCAGCAAATCCTGGTGTGCGCAAAGCAGCTTCAATATCTGCTTTGTAGCAAAGCGCCTGCAACTTTCCTGATGCCATTACAAAATCATCTGCAAGATCTCCCATGTGATGGGCATTTAAACTCTCCCGAAAAAGCTCAAAGTTTTTGGGCTTAAGTACACCTTTGTATTTTTCAATTTCCTTGAAATCAGGATAAACACACCACTGGCCAATCTCATGACTGATAACCGGTTTCTCTTCTTTCCTGACTTTCTCTGACCAGTCATAGGTAGTTTTCGGAGGTTCGGCATTGATTACACTGTTAAGCTCCTCTCCCCAACCCTGTATTCGTGCCTCGCGGTGTGTAACATGGTATTCATTCTCAGGAATAAGCGGCCAGCCAGCACCTGATGTATATAACCGGCGCGCATCTTTACCTTTCCAGTAACTTACAAATTCTGCAAGGAACTGATCGCGATTGCTACCGCCTGGTTCATTACCATAGGCCATGAGTACAAAGGAGGGATGGTTTCCATATGTTTTAACAATGTGTTTGCTTTCGTCCCAAATAAATTGATCAATGGGAAGCCCACTGCCAAGCTCTGTGCTTTGATTGGCCCATGAAGAACATTCTACCATGAGATAAATCCCCAAGGAATCTGCAGCAACAAAAGCAGCCCTGGGCGGACACCAGGAATGAAAACGGACATGGTTAAGTCCATGGTTTTTTACAGCAATGAATATTTTATTCCAGTAATCAGTATTAGTAGGTGGATAACCTGTGAGGGGAAAAATTGCGCACTCAAGCGTGCCACGAAAAAACACAGGATTTCCATTAATTGCAATACGGGTACCGTCAACACTTAAATCTCTAAGCCCAAAATCTACAGTAGTTTTGTCGGTTTCTTCTTCCGCTTCCAGCGTTAATTCAAGTTGATAAACATTGGGATTAAATTCATCCCATAGCAGCGCGTCTTCGCCAAGTGAATAATTTATGTTAATGTTATTATCCCCCGGAGTAAGTGTAAATGTGGCTGTTTTCTTAACCAGCTTTTTATTGTCATTCTTTAATTTCGCCAATGTAGTGATTTCCACACTTTGCTTATCACCTGTACTATTATTTACCGTGACTGCTATTTCTGCTGTTTTAGTTTTACTATCCGGGAAAATCTGAACATTCTCAAACACAATTCTATCTCTGGCAACCAGCGATATTTCTCCCACGATTCCATTCCAGTTTGATTGGGTATGGTCTGTAATACTATGAGAATTGATTCCCGGATCAATCTCTTTCACGCGGTTATCTATTCTGAGAGCAATCGTATTATCGCCTGCCGTAAAATACTCTGTTACATCAAAAACATGTGGTACGGCAAGACTATTCTGCATGTCAACCCATTCCCCATTTACCCATAGCTGTGATTCCCAATGGGGGCGCTCAAGTTTCATAGTTAATGTCTTATCGTTCCAATTCTCTGGAATGTTGACTGTTTTCAAATACCATGCTGCTCCGGTATATTTTCTAAGCGGCTGAAGCCAAAAGGGAAACCGAACATTATCTGGATCAAGATAAGGTGCATAATTTACGTCTTCTGTCCATCCTGGGTTCTTAATTCCTCCTGTCCAGTGAGTTTCCAGGGTAATGTCATTGCCCTTCCCGTTTTCAACCATGGAGCCGGGAAGTATCACTTTTTCGGTGAAATCGCTTTCATACCATCTGTCTTTAATACCCTGATCACCAGGATCCATTTTGAATTGCCATTCACCAGAAAGATCAATGGTTCGCTGATCACTCGTCTCACAAGCGGTTATCGATAAAATTAAAAAAAACAACAAGCCTGCCAGAGCAGTGGTGACAGTTTTTCTCAGTTTGAATTGTTTCATCAGTTTATGTTTTTATACCTGACTATAATTATTTAGTGGCTGTCCATAAAGTCCGATAACTGCGTTGCTGCAAAATTCTTAATTCCTCGAATACTTTAGTATACTGCGTCTTAAGAATTTTGCGCGCCTAACTATTAATCAATGATTTCCTGTTCTATTTCCTCAAGTGATTTCCCTTTGGTTTCAGGTAGTTTTTTATAAATAAAAACGAATCCCCCTGCACTAATCAATCCGTACAACCAGAAAGTACCTGAAGCACCGAGCCAATCATTCAATAAAGGGAAAGTATAAGCCAGGAAAAAGCTTGCAAGCCATAGCGAAACCGTTCCCACTGCCATAGCTGCACCTCTGATTTTATTCGGGAATATTTCTGATAATACCACCCATGTTACCGGTGCCAGCGACATGGCATAACAGGCAATTGCAATTACAACCAGTAACAGCAATGGCCACCCCGTAACCTGAAAATAATAGGCTGCCCCCATAAATGCGTAAATACCTGCAAGTCCTCCCGCTCCAATTAATAGTAAGGCACGGCGACCCAGGCGATCGACAGTATAGAGCGCCACAAATGTGAATACGAGATTCACACTACCGGTAACTACAATATTGAA
>Ga0102940_1001459_pt1 | contig 15153 bp, 11 predicted proteins | sample SalPonR2_C_D1_MG_FD_78215 | JGI IMG/M metagenome (GOLD analysis project Ga0102940, IMG submission 78215) | Salt pond soil microbial communities from South San Francisco under conditions of wetland restoration - Salt Pond MetaG R2_C_D1_MG | ecosystem: Environmental > Aquatic > Marine > Intertidal...
CTGATTGACGACTCAACCGCAGTGACGCTGGACATGGTAGACCTCACCCGTATACGGATCATAGTAGACCACATCGAAGCAGTCGCTGCCCTGGACCGGAATGATGACGGTGGCCGCCTCCGCTGCCTTGATTGTGATCACCGGCCCGTGCGACGTAACCGTGAACGAAAGCATTGAAAGCGCGATTGCGAGAAGCACAATGCAGGTCGCCCTCATTGTGAACACCCTTCAGCAAGAGAAGAACCACATGAGAGGCAGAGGTCGCCTACTCACCCAATCGGAGAGCTCCTCCATGTCGAGTAATTCGTGCAATCGACACACAATGATGATGGTTCCACGCTGCTCGAGGCCGACGTGGCACGAACCTTCTCGACTGCGACGAAGGCTAGCCCCCCAATCCTGTCAAGGCCATTCGCCCGGGCAACCCATACCGCACCCGGCTTGCGATCGCGACGCGGATGGCGCAATCTTGACTCGCAGTCGGTGAGTCGAATAGAAAGCGACGCCATGCGCCATCCGATCTTGGTCTACATCCTCCTGCTCACCTTGATCCAAAGCGACCGCGCCGGGGCGTCGGTCCTGGGTCTGAGCCCTGCCCCACCGCCGATCTGGCATCCCTCGAACGATTTGCCACGCAATGAGATCTTCGAGCGCTTGGACGCGCTGGAAGATCGGCTGTACGCGCAAGGGTTCGAGACCACACAAGAACTGCTCGAACTCGCTGTTCTGAATCTGTCCACGAAGCGACCCGAGGACCGCGAGCGAGCGCTCGACCTCTTGACAAGGGCACGCACCCGTGACCCGCAACGCCTGGAAGTCGTGCTCTGGCACTTGAAGGCACTTCTCCGCGCCGGTGACGCGACGACAGCCGAAAGGCTGATGCGCGACGTGGCGGACGAGTTCGACGGGCAAGTCGCTTACCACTACGCCCGGGGCTACGCACACTGGGTGCAAGCGACCCGCCATCTTGATCCGCTAGCTCTGCGAGAAGCCGCCCAAGAATTCGGACGCGCCTGTGAACTCCAGCCGGAAGCACGACTCTATGCACATGCACTTCGCGCCGTTGCGCTGGCCCGCGACGAACCCGCGGCCGCACTTCAATACCTATCTCCGTTGCCAATTGGAGAACAGGTCCCGCTGAGCATGCTGCTCCTACGTGCGGGAATCCTGTCGTACGACCGAGCTACTCAAGAAGAGGCCGAGAACCTGTTCGGCCAAGCCTTGTCCGCCTTACCCGATGACTGGGCGATGGTATGGATCACAGGGGGAGGACGATTGCCCGGCGTCGCTGCAGGTGATGTCATGGAAGCGCGGGAGTACTGGAGGACAATCGATCCGGACCCCACGGTTTCGAGCAACGCACACCGCCTGGAGTTCTGGCGCCGGTTCTTGGTGGCCGACCTCCTCTGGGGAGACCCCACGACGAACACCCCGGGCTGGACGACACAACCGGGAGACATCTGGATTCGCTGGGGTCGACCCACTGTCATGGTCGAGGCCACCCCCGACATCGACCCTTTCGTCGGCATCAGGGGACCGGGGCCGAAAGACGCGAACGGATGGGGAGGGATGGCCGGCAACATGCGCCGATGGACGTGGTCCTTCGCTGAGGGTCCGAACTCGTTCTCGCTGACCTTCCTCGACACCAACTACCAGTATCGGTGGCACCTGAGCGGCGAAGAGCAACTGAAGACCCTCGAGGCCCGCGTACGCGACCAGCCGGTTCGTTTCGCCACCCCAGCGATCGAGGCCGGCTTCGATCTGGCCGTCGACGTCGCCATGTTCCTCCCGTCAACCGAACGGAGTCGCCTCATCACGTCGGTCGCAGTTCTGGGGCCGGAGTTCACCCCGATCGAGGACCTCGGCGACGTGGAACTCGAATGGGCCCTCTTCGACGAGCGGAATCGACGCATCGACAGGGGACACTTCGTCCTCGATCCGAGTCGCGATCGCGATTCGATCCTCGATCTCGTGGAGAGGGATCGTCGCAGTCGCGATTCTGCTCCGGCGCGGGTCGCTCAGTTCGGACTCGACGTGCGTCCAGGTCGCTACCGCCTCGCTGTCGAAGCGATCGACCCGATCAGCGGAGGTCGGCGCTGGACCGACTCGAGAGTCGACGTCCCACCCCGGCATCCCGAACGTCCAATGCTCAGCGATCTCATGCTTTGCAGCAGCTTCGAGGACTTCCATCCTTCGTCCACGGTTCCACGAGAGTTCGTTCGCTACGCCCGGGTCACAGTCCCCACCCCAGAACGTATCTTCCCAATAGATCAGAACGTCGTGTTCGTCTACTTCGAGGCCTATGACCTCGGCATCGAAGCCGACGGCCGCACTCGAACGACCGTCGAGTACTCCATCGTTCCGGTCACCGAGAACGTCTCGTCAGCGACCAGCCGGTTCGTCGAAGAACGAACAGGAGTCTCACCTGAGGGCGTCGTCGTGAAGGGCACGGCGATCGATCTCAAAGAGTTGGCGGTTGGCCGGTACGAGATGACGGTCACCGTCGTCGACCAGGTGACCGGAACGACGATGGAGCGAGCAGTCGAGTTCGAACTGCGTGAGACCGTGCACTAACGAATTCGTCAGAACTCACCCCGCCCGGAGGCTTCGAATGAGTCGTTCGACGGTCCTCCGGGCCGGCAGGCTGGGGGCCATCCTGAGTGTCGACCGGCCTCGTGGCCGTTGCACGAGCCCTGCTCGGCAGATCCACTCGAAGCGCATCGTCGCCATGCGTCACAGTTCGAAGAGCGGCGACCGCTTCGCCGTCGCCCGTCGACGTGTTGCGCCAGCATCGATGTGAAGGCTCACCATGAGATTGTGCGCCATCGCCGAAAGGATCTGCCAGGTGCTGTTCGACGCGTAGTCGTGTGTCGGAATCGCATCGAGGGCATGGGCGCCCTTGAGTTCGGACAGCACTTTCTCGTGCGCGCCGCGTCCGGCCATGAAGTCCCACAGCACGCGCAGGCCGACCGTCTTGTTCGTCACGACCGCCGAGTACTCGTAGTGCCCGTCGTCGGGATCGAAGAGATCGAGATGTAGTTCTTCGAGCTCGTGTGCCAGACCTTCTTGCGCTAGATCGCGACCCGCCGCTCGATACCCTACGCCTGGATCGGCAGGACCACCTCGAAGCCGTCGAGGTCTTCAGCCACGCGCTTCCAGCGTCGCCACTTCTGGACGAGGCCCTTCAGGCCGAGCCATCGGTAGAAAGGGACCTTGATCGCATACTCCGTGCGCGAGTCGAGCCAGACCAGCAGATCTCGCCGGAAAAGGCCCCATCCATGCGGATCTCGAGTTTCGAGCCCGGACTGATCGCCTGCAGATCGGCGAAGACCTCCCGTAGGAACGGCAGCGCGGTCTTGCCGTCGTTCAGGTTGCCTGTGCGGTTCTTCAGACAGATTACGTGTCCGGTCTGCGCGAGGTGCGCGGTGATCGGGAAGTAGCTGGGTACCTTGGGGTGATGGGGATTGTAACCACGGCGCGCTCGCTCGACGGTCAGACCCGTCGACAGCACGGTGCCGTCGACGTCGACGATGAGCCGCGGCAATCGAAGCTCTCCGAGACCGAGTCCGAGCAGTTCGACCTGCAAAGGTCGCAGCGCAGCACGCACCGGCGCCGTGCACTGGCCAAGCCATCGCCACAGGGTGCGATCGGTGGAAAGGTCTTCAATCCGCAGAAGCGTTCGACGATGGGGTCACCGTCGAGATAGCCGACGTGGCGTAGACGACGCGCGCCGACCAGGAGCATGGCCAAGAGCAGCCGGACGATGGAAGCGGTGGGGAAGTCTCCGCGCAATCTCAGTGGGCGCAGATGGCCGCGCAGCCTTCGGGAGAGTTCCAGGCGTTGCAGTTACGGGCCGATGATCTCGAGACCGGCGTAGGAGGTCAGCTGGTCGGCGTTGAAACCGAGCGCGAGAGGGGCGTTGACACGGCGGGCCAGATCCGCTCTTCTTCGTCTCACTGAGAGTCGCCTTTCGACACGCGGGTGTTTGAGAATTCAGCAACTCCTTTCTGGCGCGATCGTGGTCAGATCTCAAGGAGGAAGGCGGCTCTCGGAAGACATGCCGCCTTGCTTCATGTCGGGTTTCGGCGAATTGGGGCTAGTGGAACGACGCCTCGTAGCGCGGCCCGGTGTCGCCCGGCCCGACGGGCACCAGGAACAGCGGCAACACGCCCAGCGTGGCGTGTTCCAGCACGTGGATCCCCTGCGCGCGCGGCCGCTCGGCTCCCGGCTCCTCGAAGACCATGGCGAAGGGCGGACGGAACCGCTCCGCGTCGCCCGGCCGCGACAGGTCGGGCACGTCGACCAGCACGAGCGAGCCGCCGTCGTCGGGATTCACGACGCGGAACCTGTCACCCGTGAACGGAGCGACGTCGGCGTGCCGCAGAGCGGCCAGGCGGTCGAAGGCTTCGGGATCCATGGTCACGGGGCCACGCCCTCCTCGGCGTCGGGCCTGGGGGAAGTCGCGTGGAGTCTAGCACGAAGCCCCCGGTGGGACTTCCGCCACCGGCCCGCACGCCCGGGCCACGGTTGACACGGCCCCGACCCAACGCCTAGGCGTTGACACCACGCTCACGGAAATGCCCTCGCGTTTCCACCTCCGCGACGCGCGTATCCAGGAATGTCGCGCCGCCGCCTGTCCGGTTCCGGTCGCGGAATCCGTGAGAACGTACAGGGGACCTTTCCGCTCGGACCAGAGCCGGGATCCCACCCGCGGGAGCAAGTCACCGCGGAAGCAAGTCACCGCCGAAGCGAGTCACCGTCGAACCGAGGACCGATCCATGCTCCGTCTTTCCACCGCCTTCGTCGCCGCCCTCCTGTGCGCGACCACCGCTCTCGCCCAGACCACCGAGATCCGCCCCGTCGAATTCGTGGTCACCGGCAACGTGAGCGAGGAGGGCAGCGGCACGCCCATCGAACGCGCCCGCGTGATCGTCGAGCGCTCCGACGACGGCACCGTGCTCGCCGATCGCGTCTTCACCGACGCCAACGGCGACTACGTGGCGGTGTTCGAGACCGAGGCCGAGGTCACCGTCGGCATCGACGAGCCCACCGGCGGCGGCCCCCGCGAGAGCTGGACCGACGGCTACTGGATGGGATCGATCGGTCCGAACCCGGTCCACGGCGGCAGCGACGTCCGCCTGACCGTCCCCTACGCCGCGCGCGACGCCGGCGAGGCCGATCCCGAACTCGAGCTCTACGACCTGCGCGGCCGCCGCATCGACACGCGCGAGACCCTGGGCAGCGGCGTGTACCTGTACCGCCTGCGCTTCGACGACCGCGCCATCGAAGCGCGCAAGATGCTCGTGCTCGGTCCGACGAGGGCCCGCTTCGAGGTCGTGCGCGTCTCCGGCCCCGAAGCGGCGACCGGAACGACCGATGCCCTCGCCCGGCGAGTGGACGACGCCGTCGCCCCGATCCGCGTGACGATCGAGCGCGCCGGCTACGTCCCCGCCAGCACCGATCTGCAGGTCGACTCGGGAACGGGCGGTGTGTTCGACACGACGCTTCCGATCGAGACCCCGCCGGTGGCCGACCTGTCGGTCGGCGGTACGCAGACCGCGGGCGAGTCCGTGCTCTTCGACGCCACCGCCTCGCAGTCGCCCGACGGCCAGCCCCTCGACCACGCCTGGAACTTCGGCGACGGCCAGCGCGGCGGCGGCGCCGAGGTCGCCCACGTCTACGCCGCCGAGGGCACCTACGACGTCACCCTCGTCGTCACCTCCACGCACGGCGCCGCCGACACCGCCACCACGCAGATCACCATCGCCGCCCCCGCACCACCGGCGACCGTCGACGCCGAACTCGTCGGCTCGATCACCGACGTCCCGGGCAATCTGCTCGCCGGCGTGCGCGCGACCATCGTCGGCACGGCCGTGACCGACAGCAGCGACACCGACGGCACGGTCACCCTGACCGGCGTGCCCACCGGAACTCCGCTGGCGATCCGTCTGGAGAAGGACGGCTACACCGACCAGATCGTGCGCCTCACCCTGCCCGGCGACACCGACTTCGGCACCTTCGAGTCGACGCTCGCCCGCCGCGACTCGCCCCTGTCGATCGCACGTGTCGAGGACGGTGGCGTGCACCGCGGCGCCGAGGGCGCCACGGTCGAACTGCCCGTCGACGGTCTCGTCCACGCCGACGGCTCGCCCGTGACCGGCGACGCCACGCTCAGCGTGACGCCGCTCGACATGAGCGACGAACGCGACTCCTTCGCCTTCCCCGGCGGCTACGAGGGCCTCCGCCCCACCGGAGAGCGCGGGCTGATCCTGAGCTACGGCGTGATGGAGGTCGTCTTCGAACAGGACGGCGAGGAACTGCAGCTCGCCCCGGGACGGACCGCGACCGTCGAGATCCCGGTCTTCACGCCCGGCGCCGCGGTCGGCGACACGATCGCCCTGTGGTCGGTCGACCCGTCGACGGGCCTGTGGCGCGAAGAGGGCAGCGGCGAAGTCGTGGCGAGCGACGACGCCCCCAGTGGCCTGGCCCTGCGCGCCGAGGTCACGCACTTCAGCTGGTGGAACGCCGACAAGTTCGAGGGCGATCCCTACCGCGTGATCCCCGAATGCAAGATCCGCGACCAGGACGGCCTGCCCACCCTGGAGATCCCGCCCGGCGAATCGTGCTACATCAACGGGCAGACGGTCGGTCCCGGCGGCCCCGTCGGCAACCCGAGCACGAACATCGGACCGAACAACGCGCAGATCCTGGCGATCCCTTCGCGCACCGACTTCGCCCTGAGCGCCAGCACGTCGAACGGGACGCTACGCGGGACCCTCGTGGTCAACGGTGAGCCGGGTGCGACCGACAACGTGGAGATCGTGCTCGATCCCGTCGATCCGGGCGGCGGCACGCTGACCTTCCCGTCGCAGGTCACCGGTGCCATCGATCCCGCCGACGAGACCGACGTCTACACCTTCGAACTGAGCGAGGGACAGCAGGTGGCCGCCGCGGCCACGGTCCCCGACAACAGCACCCTGTGGGGTCGACTGCGTCTGCTCGATCCCACCTCCGCCGCCGTCGATTCGGCCGACTTCCGCGACGGGAATCCGGGCAGCGTCGTGTGGACGGCCGCGCAGGCCGGCACGTACACCCTCGAGGTCGAGAGCACCAACGACCAGATCGGCGGCTACGACCTGCGGGTGTTCCTGGTCGAGGACCGGCCGATCACCCTGGGCAACGGCGTGGAGATGGACGCCGTCCCCGGCGCGGTGCAGACCTTCAGCCTCGAGGCCGAGGCCGGCACCTGGCTGTCGGTCGACCAGCGACGCCTCGAGGGCATCTTCGGCGGCCGGGGCAGCGTGACCTTCCGCCGTCCCGACGGCACCGTGTCCCGCGAACTGCCCTTCTCGTTCAGCGGGAACAACCTCGGCCTGGTCCAGCTCGACGCGACGGGCACGTGGAAGGTGGTCGTGCGCATCACCGACATCACCGGGGTGCTGTTCCTGCTGCTGAACGACGTACCCGAGATCGGCTACGACGAGACGCGCTCGGGCTCGCTCGAGAGCAAGACGACGCAGTACTACCGCACCCCGGCTGGCGTCGGCGACGCGATCCGCGCCGGGCTCGACCCCGGCGACGGTTTCTTCGGCAACGTGTCGATCGTACGCGCGGACTTCGGAGGGCTGGAAGTCGGTCCCGGCCTGAACGAGGGCAACGACAGCGCGACGCGGGTGTTCCGGGCCGACGAACCCGGCCCGGTGTTCGTGCGCGTCGGCGCCACCTTCAGCAGCAGCGAACGGGATCTCCGTGACTACCGCGTGATCCTGCACCGCCAGCGCGCGCCCGGTGATCCGATCTTCGACGCCGCCGGTCGGGCGCAGTTCGTCGACACCGTCGACCGGTTCGCGCAGCTCAACCTGCATCGCTTCGAGGCGCAGGCGGGCGACGGCGTGGTCGTGCAGCTCGATCCGGCCGGTGCGACGCCCCTCGACACCCGGGCGTCGTTCGAGCTCTACCGCGTCGGCAGCGGCGACGGCATCATCCCCGAGACCTCGTTCGACAGCGAACGCTCGAACGCCGGCGACGCGAACCTCGACCTGCTCGAACTCGGGGTGTTCGAGATCGCCACCACCGACACCTACGTGCTCGCCTTGGGCGGCACCGACGGTGCCGTCGGCGACATGCAGGTGACGATCGACGTGGTGCGGGCCGAGCCGACGATCACCGTCGACGACGACCTGGCCGATTGCCCCGGCGCCGACACCCGCTCGTTGCTCGCGGCGTTGGCCGCGGCACCGGAGAACGGCACGATCGAGATCTGCGCGGGAACCTACGCGGCCGCGACGTCGTTCACAGCGCGCAACGCCGGCCTGACGATCGAGGGAGCAGGCGAGGCGGCGACGGTGATCACCCGTCCGGACCGCAACACCGTGTTCTTCGCGCCCGACGGGCTCACCGCGATGCGCGACCTCACCGTGGAGACCCGCGCCGGACAGTCGAGCAACGCCATCTTCGTGAACGACGGACCCGGCGCGGTGTACGAGCGACTCACCATCCGCGCGGCCGACGGCACCGGGATCATGAACATCGCCCTCGAACTGGGCAGTAGCGACGGAGCCATCGTGCAGGACTGCACGATCCTCGACAGCGAACGCTGCCTCGAGATCAATTCGAGCAACGACGTGACCTTCGCGAACAACACGGTGCGTGGCGGCCTGGCGATCCTCGACGTGAACTCGGGCAACGGCGCCGTGATTCGTGACAACGTCATGGACGTCGACCAGAACGGCACGGCCGTGCTGATCGACAGCGGGGCCGGCCATCAGATCCTCGACAACGACATCTCGATCGTCACCCCGGACGTCGGCGCGCGGACCCGCACCGAGGCCCTGAAGATCCAGGACGACGACTCCGCCGGAGATCGCGGCCCGACGATCGTGCGCGGCAACCGGATCACCACGAACGAAGCGGGACTGCGCCTGGAGGTCCGCCGCGAGGGCTCGGCGATCGTCTGCGAGCAGAACGTGGTCGAGATGACCGCCACGCGCGGTCGCCAAGCGCTCTACGCTCTGGGCAACCGCCTCGAGCCCGATCAGAGCGTGCTCGTGCGCAACAACGTTTTCGTCGGGGTGCAGCTCTTCGAGGGCGTGCTCGTACCGAACACCCCGCGCATGGGTTCGGTCGACATCGTGAACAACAGTTTCTCGATCGCCCCGGGAACGAACACGCAGTCGGGCTACGTGTTCTTCCTGATCGACGAGTTCGAGACCGATCCGGGCCAGCGTGACCTGCGCCTGGTGAACAACGTGGTCGACGGCATCGGCGCCGGCATCGCCATCGAGACGCCGGCCGACGTGACCGTGGTCAGCGACCACAACGTCTTCGGGGACTTCGGCACCTACGGAGCCGGTGGGATGGCCGGCAACCTCGGACCGGACGACCTCACCGGCGTCGACCCGCTCTTCGACACCGAACTGCGCCTGCAGACGGGCAGTCCCGCGATCGACAGCGGGGCGACGTCGGCGGACTTCGCCTCCGTTCCGGCGGTCGACGTCGAGGACACGGCGCGGCCACAGGGGGCGGGTGTCGACCGCGGCGCCTACGAGCAGTAGGTCACGTCCGGATGGGCCCGGCGACCGTGTCCTCAGTGGTGCAGGTCGTCGGGCCAGACGACCAGCACGCCCGAGTGAAGTTCACTCACGCCGAGATCGACACGGACCTCGAAGGCGACCGGCCCCCGGGCCGCCGGGTCGGAGCGACCGGGAATCCGCAGCTCCACGCCCCGGCGTCCCACGTCGAGCGCACCGAGCCACGTCACCTGGTCGTCCTGGGCACGGAGGGCCAACCAGGCGGCCCGCTGACGGACCGTCTGCTCGTCGAGCAGCGCTTCGATCTCTTGTTCGGCGAACGCACGGCCGTCGAGGCTCTGACCGACCTCGTCGAGGTCGGGAGTGTCGTCCGGTGCGGCCTGCGTCGGGTTCGACGGCTCGAAGAACCCCTCGGGCGGGGACAGGCCGAGCGCGTGGGCCAGCGATCCATCGACGGTGATCGACTGCACCCGCACACGCTCGTGGTCGGGAGACGCGCGCAGCACGAAGCGCAGGGCGATTCCACGGGCGGGCTCGGCCGGATGCACCTCGACGTCCAGCAGGCTCCCGGTCCTCGGCGTTCGGCGGACCGTGCGCGCCACGTACAGCACCACCACGATCGGCGGGATCAGCAACAGGGCCACCAGGGCCACGACCGTCTCGAACATCGACATGGCACCCGGAGCATAGACCCCGTCTTCGCATCGGTCGAGCGCCGACGGCGGCCGGCGTCAGGTTCCGTCCCCCTTGCCCCACTCGAAGTCGCGCGCCGCCAGTGCGGCGGCGGCCTCGCTCGGCGACGTCCCTGCGGCGATGTCCACTCCACGCTCGGCATCGGGGCGACCGCTCTGGCGGACGGTGTGCAGGACGAGCCGATCCACTCCCGCCGCGCGCGCGGCGATCACCTGCACGGCCACCATCAACTCGCGGTTACCGCCGAAGGCGCCGCAGCCCCAGTAACCGGTGTGGACCACGGTCGCGGCAGGACGACCGTGCAGACGACGGGTCTCCTCACAGGCGGCCACGAAGGCGGTGTACGCAGTGTCCAGGACCCCCTGGATCTCGCCTCGACAGTAATTTCCCGTGCCGTGCGAGAGAGCGGCCATCGCGAGCAGATTGGTCTGCGCAGGAGGATCGAGGGGCTCGCAGACGGCCTCGATCGCCTCCAACGAAGCGCACGTGAATCCGTACCCGTAGATCCCGCGCGGAAGCCCGACGTCCGGACGCGGATCGAGGTCGATGGCCACACGCCGCAAGACGTTCGTCACGAGCACCGGAGTGGCGCGCCCTCCACGCGCGGTGTAGGGCTTCACCTCGGCCGTCCGGCACAAACGCACGCGGAGCGCCGCGAGCGCGGGGTGTTCGGCGATCTGCAATTCGTCCTGGGCCAGCAGATCGACCCCGTAGCCGAAGAACAGTTCGGGATCGGCGAAGTTCACGTGCCACGCGACCTCGCCGTCGGCAGGGGCGGCGTAGGTGAACACGTCGGTGCGGATCTCGACCGCGGTGTCTGTCGCCGCCTCGGTGGGCAGATCGCGCTCCATCCACCGTGTCACGTCCATGGGTCGTTCGTCGAAGTCGGCATCCGCCGTCGCGATCTGGAAGACGTGCCGCTTCTTCGGACTCACGAAGTCGAGCACCTCGTGGCCCAGGAGCTCGGCCTCGGACGTGACCAGGTGTTCGTGGGGCTCCGTCACGATCCGCTCCCTCCCTCCACCAGCACGAAGGCGGCCCAGAAGGCCGGATCGTCCCAGGGCGTCCGCCCCGCGGCGTTGCGCCAGGTGCGCGTGGCGATCCGCGCGTGGCGCAGGGCCTCGGCGCGCGACATGCCCGCCGTGCCCAACCACGCTTCGTAGAAGCTGCGCATGAAGTGTGCGGTCGCACGGTCGGCGACCTTCCACTGACTCACGAGCACGCTGCGGGCTCCCGCACGGAGAAAGGCGAAGGGGAAGCCGAGCAGCCCCTCGGTGGTGGTCGCGCGACCGAGACCGGTCTCGCACGCACTGAGCGTGACGAGTTCGGTGTCGAGGTCCCATTCGTCCAGGATCTCGCGCAGGACGAGCAAGCCGTCGTCGCGTCCGGATCCGCCGCCGCCGTGTCCGGTCAACACGAGCGCGCTGCGCTCCGGGGCCACCGGGTCGATCAGCGCGTGGGTGGCCAGGTGCACGACGTCGAAGCCGACGCCGCGACCGACGGCCCGGCGCAGGCTCGGTTCGTCGGCCTCGGCCCCCGTCAGCACCGACGAGCGGTCGAACCACGCACGTAGCGCCTCCACCTCTTCGCGCGTTCCACGCAGGCGCGGCAGGTGCGGGCGGGCGTCGCCGTTGCCCGCGGCGACACCACGGAGGACCACCTGCCGGTCCTCGCGCAGCACCAGGTCCGGATCGAGCCGGGTGTCGGCCGGCGGGCCGCTGCCGAAGTCGGGATCGGCCACGGCCAGGAGCGACCGCACCGACCGTGTGCGCACGGCCTGCTCCGACGACCGCGCGAGAACCGTGGCCGAGGGCACGACCGCCGTCGTCCAGCGGTCTCCGAACCAGCCTCCGTCGTCAGTGGGCAGGGCGGCCACCGGAACCCCGAGCAGGTCGTCGGTCGGAACCAGGTAGAGATGATCGACGTCGTCGAGGTCGGCGGCGGCGGGCCCGAACCAGCGCGCGAGCACGTCGCGACCCAGCTCGCGGACCGGTGTCGCGTCGTGCGGATCGGCCAGGGCCTCTCGCAGGCGAACCTCGAGCGAGTCCCGCGGAGCCACACCGAGGTCGTGCCAACGCAGACCCTCGCGATCGACCACGAACGAGAACCGATGCATCCGGTGCGCCGAGTCCGGTGTGACGAGCCAACCGATCAGGGCAGTGCGGGGTGGAAGATCACGGGCCAGTGCGTCCGGGGCGACGGGTTCGCCGCCCAGTCCCTCCTCGGCCAGTCGCCCCACGTGCGCTTCCCACGCCGACCACGCACGATGCTCGTCTCCGCGGCGCAGGTAGAGCCCGGCCAGCTGGCCCCAGGGCGAGGTGAAGGCCGTGGCTCGCAGGAGGTCGCGCCCGCCGCGCATCCACACCGCGTCGTAGATCGCGGCCGCGCGTTCGAGCGACGCGATCGCGGTCTCGAGATCGCCTTCGATCGCCCGGCACCGCGCCGCACCGCGCAGGGGCTCGATCCGATCGGCGTGGTCGGGGCCGGAGTTCGCCACCACGACCCGGTCGGCGTCCTGGTACGCAGCATGGGCCGCCTGTACGCGGCCGTTGGCGAGCTTCCAGTCGGCGAAGGTGAGCAACGCCCGCACGCGCCGCGGGTCGTTCGCGCCGCCCGAACGTTCGACGATGTCGAGGGCCTGTTCGAGGACCACCGTGGTGACGATGGAATCACGCCCGTCACGGTAGAGCAAAGCGAGGTTCTGCAGCATGGACGCGACACGCGGGTGCTGGTTGCCGTAGAGCGAACGATAGGTGTCGAGGGCCTCTTCGTGGAGACGCTCGGCTTCGGCGTCGTGTCCCAGTCCCTGGTCGACGAGCGCACGCAGGGCGGTGTGGCGCGCGCGGTGCGGGTGCGCCGGAGGCAACGAATCCAGCTCCACCGCGGCGGTGTCGAGCGAAGCCGCCGCGCCCATCCAGTCGCGCTGTTCGATCTGGACCCGGGCGAGGCCCTCGCGCGCGAGAGCGGTGTCGACCGGTCGGCCCTCCCCGCCGAAGAGTGCGACCGCACGTTCGAGGGCCCGGCGCGCCCCGTGCAGGTCCCGCTGACGGAAGCGCGCGGCTCCGAGGTCGAACCACAGCCGGGGGTCGGTGTCGTGCCCGTTCCCGAGCGCCAGTTCGAATTCCTCGACAGCACGGTCGACGTCGCCCTCGCGGAAGGCTTCCCGCGCCGTGTCCACCCCGATCAGTCCTGCGGCCAGCACCGCGACCAGACCGACCCACCCCGCGTTCACGAGACCTCGCCCTCTACCTTCAGTGTCGTGCGTAACTGCCTCAGGCAACGGTGCATGTGCACGCGCAGCGTCGACGCCGCCCGCCCCGTGCGCGCGGCGATCTGATCGTAGCGTTGTCCCTCGTGGAAATGCCATTGGATGAGGTCGCGGCACAGCGGTCGCAGCGACGCGACCGCCTTCCGCACCGCCTCGAGCGTCCGCTCGCGATGGATCTCGTCGAGGGGGTGTTCGGCCTCGAGCGGAATCGACTCGTGCAGCTCCTGCTGCCAGCGCCGGCGCCGGAAGTGGTCGATGCACCGCGCGGTGGTGATGGTCCGCACGAAGCCGTCGAGGGTCGAGTCGAGGTCGAAGCCGTCGCGGGTGCACGCGGCCCAGAGCTGGGCGATCGACTCCTGGACCAGATCGTCGCGCTCGGCGGGATCCAGCCCGAAGGCACGTCGCGCCACGGTCTCGCGCGCGATGGCCGTCAGCGCGCGGGCGGTTCCTTCGTCACCGGAAAGAAAGAGACGGAGACGATGGCGATCGGCATCGCGGTCGGGGGCGGAAGGCACGGGTTTTTCTCGCGATCCTCATGTGGCGGGAGCCACCTGCGACACAGTAGTCCGACACCCTCCGAGGTTCAAGCCCCGACGTTCTTTCCGCAGTGCGGAACATTCTTCCTCCTGCGTGTAAACACGCAGCCGGTCACTGCGACTTTCCACATGAACGACTCGTTCCCCCACCCTACGATGCGACCCGAACGACGTCCCGTCCCCGAACCCGGTGGAGCCATGGACCACGAAGCGGCCCACGACCGGCTGACCGAACTCGCACTGGGCCATCTCGACGACACCACCGGCCGCAGTGTCGAGGCGCACGTGGCCACCTGCGCCGACTGCCGCGAACAGTTCCGCTTCGTGCAGATCCTCGCCGAGGCCCTGCGCGAGCGCGCCGAGAACGTGCTGGGGACCCATCCCGACGCCGAGGACCTCGCGCGGCTGGCACTCGACGAACCGGGGCTCACGCTCGATCAGCGGGCGCGGGTCGGGGCGCACGTGCGCGCCTGCGCCGTGTGCCGCGATGCACTGGAGATGGCCCGTGGCCGCACCGATCCGGGGTGGTGGCGGCGCACCCGCCGCTCGATGCGTGGCGCGGGTGGGGCTGCCATCGCGGGAGTCATGGTGGGTGCGGCAGCGGTGGCCGCGCTGTGGCTCGCCGTCCCCGGCCCGGCGCCCGTGCCGCTGACCGCACCCACGGTGGTCCTCGACGGCGTGACCCGGACCGCCGACGAACTGCCCGTGCTCGTCCTCGAGGGCGACGACCGCATGGCGATCGTGGTGATCGCCGTCGACCCCTGGAACGTGCGCACCGAGCCCGGCGACTTCGACGTCGAGATCTCGATCGACGACGACTGGAGCCACGCGTCACCGGCTTCGGATCTGTGGAGTGACGCGCTCGAGCGCACGCGGTTGGTCCTTCCGCGCGCGGCGCTGTCGGCCGGGTCGCACACGCTGCGGCTCCGTGCCGCCGACGACGGCTCGCTGATCCACGAGGGCCGCTTCGAGGTGCGCCGGCCCTAGGGCGCCACTCCCGTGTCCTCGATCAGGCGGATCCTCCGGTCGACGACCCCACCCGGCCAGACCTCGGTCCGTCCCGACGGCCACTGCACCTCGATCCGGTCGTAGCCTTCCGCGTCGCCCAGCCCGAAGTGCACACGCC
>Ga0102940_1001460_pt1 | contig 15144 bp, 15 predicted proteins | sample SalPonR2_C_D1_MG_FD_78215 | JGI IMG/M metagenome (GOLD analysis project Ga0102940, IMG submission 78215) | Salt pond soil microbial communities from South San Francisco under conditions of wetland restoration - Salt Pond MetaG R2_C_D1_MG | ecosystem: Environmental > Aquatic > Marine > Intertidal...
TACGTTGTTTAAAATCCGTTCCTAAACAAATTTTTCGCTTTTTATATATAAACGTTTCGCTGCTCACTCGCAACGATGCCTCGTTCTAATTCCTCAATTGATACGGTTGCCGTGCCTACTTTAGCCACCACAATACCTGCCGCAAGATTGGCTAACTCGGCCGCCGCTTTAAACGTGGCGCCGGATGCCAGTCCCAGGCCTAAAAAAGAGATCACCGTATCTCCGGCCCCGGACACATCAAAGACCTGTCTTGCCTTGGATGCAATGGCCACAGAAGGTTTTCCGATTTCATAAAGAACCATACCAGCCTTTCCGCAGGTGATCAGAAGTTTTTCAAGATCGGCCACGGCCATGAGCTTTGCTGCAGCCCCATCCATATCTTCGGGCGTTTGAATCTGTATACCGGCGGCAATTGCAGCTTCTTTTTTATTCGGGGTTAAAACGGTTACCCCCATGTATTTGGAAAAATCCATGGACTTGGGATCTGCCAGGGTCATTACACCTGATTTTTTTGCCAATTCAACAATACGGGCTACTAGCTCACGGGTTACCAGGCCCTTATCATAATCTGAAATTATAACAAGATCCATTTTGTCTATGTAACCGGCAAGAATCCGGCTTAATGCCTCAAGCGTATGGGCACTGATACAGTGCCTGATTTCCCTGTCGATGCGAAGCATCTGCTGACTGGCTGCAATGATTCTGGTTTTCCGTGTTGTGGGACGATCCGGCTCACTGATCACTCCTGTGACATCAACGCTCAACGCTTTAAGCTTTTTTAAAACACTGCGGCCGGCCTGACCCGTACCCACGCTCCCCATGGCAAAGACCTTTGCCCCCATGGCTGAAAGGTTATTTATCACATTACCGGCCCCGCCCAGTGTATGGCTTTCCTTTTCCACGGCCACCACAGGCACCGGCGCCTCCGGTGAAATCCTGTCAACCTTGCCCCACAGATACTCATCAAGCATTAAGTCCCCGATGACAAGCACACGCAGATCTTTAAATTTATCAATGTTTATCATTCTTTTAAAAGAAGCCCCCCTCCTTCAAATGGGGGATCAATTTTCATTCATCAGTTTGCCAGAAGATTAGAAAGCATAACCTTAAGCTCATCATAGGAGCGGGTAATGGGAATATCAGGAAAATCCTTGGTAATGGATTCAGGCGGTTTAAAGAAAAAGCCCTGGTCTGCCGCCAGAATCATTCCGGTATCATTGTAGGAATCGCCAAATGCAATGACATGATAGTTCAGGCCTTGGAGGGCTTTGACCGCCCGGGCTTTCTGATTATCGATTCTCAGATTGTATCCGGTGATACGGTTTGCTGCGTCCACAGTCAGGTTATGACAAAGAAGCGCAGGAAAACTCAGTTTTTCCATGAGCGGGCCTGCAAACTCTTCAAAGGTATCGGACAGAATAATGATTTGGGCCTGTTTCCGGATCCAATCCAACATCTGCTTTGCACCATCAAGGGGGTCAAGGGTTGCAATGACATCCTGGATATCCTTCAGTGTCAAATTATGCTCATCAAGTATGGACAGGCGCTTGGTCATGAGTACATCATAGTCACTGATATCCCGGGTAGTCAGTTTAAGTTCCTCAATCCCGGTTTTTTTCGCCACATTGATCCAGATTTCCGGTAAAAAGACCCCTTCCAGATCTGCAACAAGTATTTTCATTCCTTTAACCCTTTTTGTCTTGTTTATCTATTGATGGTGTAACTCGATGATCGAGTGTCACTTTTATCCCGGATACTCGGGACATGAATACAATGGAACGGCTTTTCAGTAATCAGTGTCATCATCTTCAATGCGGATAATAACGGGTTGTCCCACGACACAGTCGGTTTGAAAAATTTTGGCAAGGGCCGCCTGGACGCTTTGTTCCTTTGCCAGGTGGGTCAGCATAACAATGGGCACTTGACCATTGGCGTTGCGTCCTTTTTGATGGACTGATTTTATACTGATGTCCATTTCACCGAGAAACCCTGAAATGGTGGACAGAACCCCCGGATGGTTCTGGGCCTCAAAGCGCAGATAATACCGGGTGTATAACTGGGCCATGGGCAATATAGGTATTTTTTGAATATTTTCTTCGGGATACCCCAAGGTGGGTACCCTGCGCCGGGTGCCGGCTATGATGTTTCTGGCAATATCGACTATATCCGAAAGAACAGCAGAGGCTGTAGGCATCATACCTGCTCCGTGACCATAAAGCATGGTTCGTCCTGTGGCGTCTGCATCAATGGCAATGGCATTCATGGAATGATCCACATAGGACAAAGGATTGGAACGGGGAATCATGGTCGGATGTACCCGGGCTTCAACATGGTTCTCATGTCTTTTTCCGATGGCAAGCAGTTTAATGGTATAGCCAAAGTCTTTGGCAAACCCGATATCAGCCGGACCGATGTTCCGGATGCCTTCGATATGGATATCATCAAGGTTGATTTCCATACCATGAGCCAGGGCACTTAAGATGGCTAATTTATGGGCCGTATCATATCCATCCACATCCAGGGACGGTTCCGCCTCGGCAAAACCCAGTTCCTGAGCTCTTTTTAAGGCATCCTCAAACTGGGAGCCGTCCCGGGTCATCTTGCTTAGAATATAATTGCAGGTTCCGTTGAGAATGCCGCACATGGCTTGGATGTCGTTGGCGACCAAAGATTCCCGCAGACTTTTTATCACAGGCATGCATCCCCCACAGGAGGCTTCAAACGCCAGATCAACTTGATTTTTTCCAGCAATACCGACCAGTTCATTACCAAAATTTGCCAGAAGTGCCTTGTTTGCAGTCACCACATGCTTTTTGTTTTCAAGAATTTTAAGAATGAAATCCCTTGCTACGGTTTGCCCGCCGATAAGCTCCACAATAATATCAATGTCAGGGTCGTTAATAACCGATCTGGCATCGGTTATTAATTGGGTATCCGTCAGATCAATACCCCGATCCGTTGTAATATCAAGGTCAGCAATGGTTTTAAGATTCAGACAAGCGCCGATCCGGGATTCAAGCAGTTCTTTTTTCTCCTTAAGCAATTTTGCCACGCCTGCCCCTACTACACCGAATCCAAGTATGCCGATATGAATTGTTTTCATCGAAGATATTTTCTCCAAAATAGTCCCGTGTTTAAAAATTCTCCACTTAATACTTCATCCAGGTAGCCCTTGTCAAAAAGCTTTTGACATTTTAAAGGCTTTGGGCGTATGATTGACACCTTTAAAGGGACGAATAAATCTTTTAATATGCCATTAGGTGAGATGAAATGAATGACTCTTTGACATATGCGGATTCCGGTGTTGATATTGATAAAGCCACCCGGCTGGTGGACCGGATAAAAAATATTGCCAAAGCGACCCCACGGGCCGGGGTAATGGGTGAAATTGGTGGTTTTGGTGGACTTTTTTCCTTGAATCTGGCCAATATTTCCAACCCGGTGCTGGTTAGTTCCACAGACGGCGTGGGTACCAAGCTGAAAATCGCATTCCAGATGAGCAAACACGACACCATTGGCATAGACCTTGTGGCCATGTGCGTCAACGACATTATTGTCCAGGGTGCCAAACCATTATTTTTTTTGGATTATCTTGCCATGGGCAAACTGGACAACGGCGTGGCTGAAAAAATTATTGAAGGTGTTGCCCAGGGCTGCAATCAGGCCGGCTGTGCGTTGATCGGTGGTGAAACCGCTGAAATGCCGGGCATGTACCAGGAAGGCGAATACGATCTATCAGGTTTTTCCGTTGGTGTCGTTGATAATGATAAAATTATTGACGGCTCTTACATTCGCCCGGGGCACAAACTTATCGGTATCGCCTCTTCGGGTGTTCATTCCAACGGCTTTTCTCTGGTCCGCAAGGTCTTTTTGACAAATGCGGGTATGACGTCAATACCCGGATAGCGGACCTGGATACTACCCTTGGGGAAGAACTGCTTAAACCCACTGTCATCTATGTATCCACCATTCTAAACCTGCTGCGCGATCTGCCTGTTCACGGCTTGGTTCATATCACAGGCGGCGGGATAGATGAAAACATCACCCGGGTCATCCCCAAGGCATGCAAGGCCATTATTCACAAAGGATCATGGCGGATTCCACCTATATTCAACATCATCCAACGAGAAGGCAATGTTCCGGAACATGACATGCACAGAACCTTTAACAACGGCATCGGCATGGTGGTTGTGGTTCCTGAAAAATCCACACAGGACGTTATGGACAGACTGGGTGCCATGGAAGAAACGGCTTATCTTATAGGAGAGATCCAGGAAAGAGAAAATGACGAAAACCAGACCCAGTATGTCTGATTATCCTGCCGCCGGAAAGTAACTCATGCTCATTCTCGGAATCGAATCCTCCTGCGACGAAACTGCGGTTGCCGTCGTAGAAGGCGGTGTGCGCATTCGCTCTTCTATTGTGGCCTCCCAGGTATCCACCCATGCCATATACGGCGGTGTCGTGCCGGAACTTGCATCGCGAATGCACCTTGAAGCCATAGACCCGTTGGTGGACCAGGCCCTGGCACAAGCCGGTGTCGGCTTAGATGATATTGACGGCATTGCCGCTACCCAAGGTCCTGGACTGATAGGCGCACTGCTGGTGGGATTTTCCTATGCAAAGGCCCTGGCCTGGGCACGAAATCTACCCCTGGCCGGTGTTAACCATCTTGAAGCCCATATCTGCTCTTTACAGCTTTTGGATAATCCGCCCGGTTTCCCATTCATCTGTCTTGTGGTGTCAGGGGGGCACACCAATATTTACCATGTGAAAGGACCCGGTGCATTTACCCTTATGGGGCAGACCCGGGATGATGCGGCAGGAGAAGCCTTTGACAAGGTGGCTAAAATGATGGGGTTAAGCTATCCGGGCGGGCCTGCCATTGAAGCCCTGGCAAAAAAGGGAGAGCCTGAAAAAATCAAATTTCCCAGAAGCATGCTTGGGAAAGACAACTTTGATTTCAGTTTCAGCGGACTTAAATCCGCGGTAGCCCGGCACCTGCATGAAAACCCGGAGATGAGTCCAGATATAGACGATGACCGACTTGCCCATGTGGCAGCTGGATTCCAGATGGCTGTCATTGATGTGCTGTCCACCAAACTGATTACCGCAGCTAAGGAAAAAAACTGTGCCGACGTCGGCATTGCAGGCGGGGTCTCCGCCAATCGTACCTTTGTTGACATCCTTTCTGAAAGGGCTGAACGGTATAAAATCAACGTATTTTCACCCCCATTGTCCCTGTGCGGAGATAATGCGGCCATGATCGCAGCCAGGGGCTGGGAAATGATCCGGGACAATCAGGTATGCGGCCTTGGAGATGATGTGTACTCCCGGGTAAAAACTTTAAACAAGAAACCTTTCTTTGGCCGCTAAAATCCTTTTCACACAGGTCCGGCCGGATTCAAACAGTTCTCTGTCCTTTTCAAGATATCGCATCACGGCGTCCCTGGCTTCAGCAATATTAGGACCTGCGTGGCAGACAAGCGCCATGTCGATTTGTGCAGCCATGATCCTGTGCATACAGGTGTCCATATCATGGTTGATGGCCTTCATGTCAAGATCGTCGGTCATGACAAGGCCCTGATATCCCATATCCGCTCTTAATAAATCGTATGCAATGCGCTTTGACAGGCTGGCCTGCCAGTGTGAATCCAGCTTGGGGTACAGGATATGGGACAGCATAATCCCTGAAACCTGTGCTTTTTTTGCGGCTTCAAAAGGGACCAGGTCTGTCTGTTTTAAATCGGACAGTTCCGCATCCAGTTCAGGCAGAAAAAAATGGGAATCCTTTACTGTTCTGCCGATACCGGGAAAATGTTTGGCCACAGCCATTATCCCGCCCTCTTGAAGTCCCTGGATTACTGTGGTGCCCAATTGGGACACACGATCTGCATCCCCTGTAAACACCCGGTCTTTCATGATGGAATCCACATCCGGTGGGGCGACATCCATAACCGGCGCCATATTCATGTTAATGCCCATGTCAGACAGCTCTGATGCTGTAATCCGGGCAAATTCCCGGGCGTCTTCAAGGGTTTTCATATAGGGATTACCGGGAAATTCAGTGAAGGGTTTGCGTAGTCTTGCCACCTGCCCGCCTTCCTGGTCCACGGCAACAAACAGATCCGGTAACCCTTGATCCAGTGCATATTTTCGGGCATCCATGCACAAACGACGCAGCTGGTCTGCAGAGTCAATATTGGGCCGGAACAAAATTATTCCCCCGGTCCTGCATTCCTTTATCAGATGTTTTAATTCAGCATTAAGGGTCTGACCGTCAAACCCGAGCATCAGACGCTGACCGGCCAGATCCGGAATAGATTGAAAATTAAATTGAGTCATAACAAATTATCATATCTGCACACCCTGCAAATGCTGTTCAAGGGTTAATATTTTCGGCACATACTGGTAAAACTGTAATCAATGACAGGAAGTAATGACTGATCCCATGTTTCATGCAGTTTGGCAAGTTTTTTTTACATACCGGGTGTTGTAAAAAAAGAGAAGGACTGATAATTAACTAAAAACTGCTAAGGAGGCAAGTAATCATGACAAAGCTATTTCTACGGATTTGTGCGGTTATTCTATTTATTATCGGGGTCACAGCGATATGCCATGCCCAGACCGCTTATGTCTCTGATATGCTCATTCTCACATTCAGGCAGGGGCCTGGCCCCGGCTACCCCGTAATCTCGGCGTTAAAAAGCGATACCCCTTTAACCATAATCAAAGAAAGCAATGGCTACCTTAAGGTGGAACTTTCATCCGGAGAGCAGGGATGGGTGGATAAAAAATATGTTGTAACAGATCCACCCAAATCAATAATTATAGACCGGTTAAAAAAAGAAAATGCCACCCTTAAAGACAAAATAAGTACATTAACGGAACAAACAGACCAGATTGCCCTGGAACAGCTTAAAAAAGAGAACCAGACCCTGACCCAAAACCTTGAAACCTTAAAAACACAATACGCTGCGCTTAAGACCGCATCTGCCAATATAACCGATACGTTAAAGGAAAATGAACGCCTAAAAACCCGGACCGCATCTTTGTCCGCCGCACTTGCCCAACAAAAGGAAGAGAGCGGATTTATGTTTAAAACCGGCATGATTAAATGGTTTCTGGCCGGTGTAGGTGTGCTTCTTCTTGGCTGGGTTATTGGCCTGAGTGTATCATCCAGGCAAGGTGGTTCAGGCTCATTGCTGGACTGATTTTTCATCTTGATCTTAAAAATGAACAAAATTCATGTCTGCGTTCAGACGTTTTTCTTAGTGGTTTTCGGATTTTCAGCACAAGGCATCTGCGAAACGTCATACACCCTGAAGCAATTGTGCCGAATAGCCAATGAAAATGCAGAAACCATCCAGATTGCCAGGGATCAGACCTATATTGCAGAACAGGAAAAAGAGCGGGCCCTGTCCGTGCTTATTCCTTCAGCTACGCTATACGGCAGTTACCTGAATTATAAAAACGACGATTATTATACCCCTGATGTAAATACATTCGGCGGCAAACTTACCCAGTCATTTACACTGAACGGCAGGGAACTAATCGCCTATGACGTGAGTAAAAAAGGCATTGAAAAGGCAAATTTTTCAGAACAGGTCATTAGAAGCGATTATATTTTCCAGGTGGCCCAGGCCTATATCCAGGCGGTGAATTTAAAACGACTGGTGGCGGTGGCGGATGCCGAAGTTGAGCGATTGAACACATACAGGGATTCGGTGAATGAAAAACTCACTGTGGGCAGTGTGACAAAGACTGCTCTGTTCAGGGCCCAGGCGGAATTATCAAAGGCTAAAACCAATCAGATTGTGGCACTCAATAATGTTCAGAACGCCAAAGCCGGTATTGTCAGGCTCACCGGCATCGAAGACAAGTTCTCCATCGCATCAGTGGATATCAAAAATATTGAAAATTTTTCAGTTACCCTTGAAGAGATAAAATCCCACGCCCTTGAAAACCGTTATGAGATTAAGGAAGCCTCAAAGGATGTTGATATTGCCGGTCGAACCATTGCCTATGAAAAAGGTGAGTACTGGCCCCGCATTGAGCTTGAAGGCGGCTACCGGGAAAAGGATAGCACCTATGCAGGAACCGGTACCCAAGGCGGATATGATACCGAAGAGGCATATATCCAGGCCCAACTCGTTTTTACCCTGTATGACGGCGGATTACGAAGGGCCCAGGTACGACAGGCCCAGGCAAGGCAACGCCAGGCAACACAGTCCCTGGCCGATGAAAAGAAGGCGGTAATTCTTGAAGCAAATCAGTCTTTTCTGGAATTTAACACTGCAAAATCCACCCTGACTAATCTTGCTGACGAAGTGAAATTTGCCGAAGAAAATTACGATGCCGTTCAGATGCAGTTTAAATACGGCATGGTTGACAGTATTGATATCATGGATGCCAATACATTGCTTGTAGATGCCCAGCGGCGCATTTCCAATGCCCGCTCCTCCTTTTATCTGTCCATATTGAAGATTATATACACCCAAGGAAATATCCTGGATTATTTTTTACTCGATTAAAAATTGTTTCCGCCTTGAATTTGAACAAATTCCTAAAAATTTGATCATCGAGTTTTAAAATAATCTTAATCTCAATCCAGAACATGTTTTTCCAGGACAAAACAGCTGAAATCCCCTTTGAAAACCACCTCATCTTCACGTTTAACCGTAACGCTGACCATCTGCTTTTTACCTGAAGCGGATGTTACACTGGCTTGGGCATAGACAGATTCCCCTGCTTTGACAGGTTTTAAAAATTTAACATCTGCCCCGCCAAGCACAACATTGGGGTGATTCACCGCAAGCATGGCCGCATAGTCAGCAAGCCCGAAAATAAATCCGCCATGCACCAGCCCTGAATCATCTGCCGCCATTCTGGAGGTGGTCGTATATTCCACACGGCTTTTGCCGTTTTCCACCATGACCGGCGTTCCGCACAATTCATTGTCTATCAATTGATGGGTAATTATGTTCATTAAAAATTCTCCTTTTTTAAATAGTGTTTGAACGAAAAGTCACCCACCTGCGGCGTTGCAGAAAAATTTGCATCTGGGCAACTTTTCGTTCAAACACAGGTTTCTGTTCAAAACTAAATATTCAAAAAACAATTGTATTGGGTTCTTTTGCAAACTCATGAAATTTCGATTGGACTCCCTATATCCAGTTCGGTCTTGATTTGGCGCGCAGCTGCTTTCGGGGCGTAATCTTCTGTATTGATGGATATAGTGGCAAGTGCCTGGTACAATGGCGTTCTGATTTCAAGCATTTTTTCTGTTTCAAGGGCAAGACTGTCACGGGTAAGGTCCGGTCTTTGCTCGGTGCTGTTTTCATCTTTGCGGATTCTGTCTGTCAGAACAGATGCTGTGGCATAAAGATATACAACAACGCCGTTCTTCTTTAAAAACGTTCTGTTTTCTTCTGCAAGGATGATACCCCCGCCCGTGGCTATAACAGGCGCGTCATTCAATTCCAGCCGCATAAGCGTCTCAGTTTCTTTTGCCCTGAAATAGGACCAGCCGTATCGGGCTACCATCCGTGCAATGGTGGTGCCGTAAGTTGATTCCAAAACCACATCCGTATCCAGAAACCTTTTGTTCAAAAGATCGGCAAGATACTTTCCGGTACTGGTTTTGCCGGTACACCGGTATCCGATAAGAAAAATGGGGCCCATGGTTTCTCCTTTTTACAGGGCGTCAAACAGTTGCCAGAATGTGGGAAATGATTTTTCCACACACACAGGATTTTCAATTTGAATATCGTCCACCCTAAGGCCTGCAACGGCAAAAGCCATGGCAATGCGATGGTCGTTAAAGGTTTCAATGACTGCGCCGTGGGGTGTGCCGCCCGTAATTTCCATAAAATCGGGTCCCTGCACCGCTTGAATTCCCATTTTTGTGAGCTGGGAACAAACCGCATCAATACGGTCGCACTCCTTGACCCGAAGATGACCGATATTGGTAATCCGGGTGGTGCCCTGGGCAAAGGCGGCTGTTACAGCCACAGCAGGCACGGCATCCGGGGTATCGGACATATCCACATCCACGCCGTGCAAGGGGGGATGGCCCTTTACCCGCAGGACCCGGGCGTCATGATTTACCGAACAACCCATCTTTTCAAATATATATGCTTGTTTCAAATCACCCTGCAAAGAGGTTGTGCCGATATTATCCACACCGATATCCGCACCTGTTACAGCGCCTGCTGCCCAGAAATAACCGGCATTGGAAAGATCGGGCTCCACGGATCTGGTCCCGGCGGAGTATATCTGTCCCCCCGGAACCTCATAGCAGGTATCGGATATCTGGAAGGCATTGACCTTGAACTGCTTCATTACATCCAAGGTTAAATCAATATAAGGTTGAGACACGGCAGGCCCTGTCAGATCGATCACAAGGCCCTGGTCAAAAAAAGCCCCGGCCATGAGCAGGGCAGACAAGTACTGGCTTGACCGGGAGCAGTCAAGAAGCGTCCGCCCCCCTGCCCTGTCACCACCCTGGATCACCACCGGCGGTGTCCCTTCATTGTTATGGGAGATGGCACTGATCCGGATACGGCCAAGGGCATCTAAAAGCTCTCCCATGGGGCGTTGACGCATGCGCTCATCCCCGGTCAGGGTATATGGGGTACTGCCAAGGGCGGCAATGCCTGCTAAAAGACGCATGGATGTGCCTGAATTACCAAGGTGGATGGGGTCCGGCCAGGGCTTTGGCCGGCCCCCAAAACCTGTGACCGACAATACCCCGTCTTGTCTGGTTTCAATTTGAGCACCCATACACGCCAGAGTTTTGCGGGTAAGTGAAATATCCTGGCTGTCCAGTACATTATAAATTTCTGATATGCCGTCGGCCAGGGCTGCACAGATCAGCATCCTGTGTGAAATGCTCTTGGAGCCCGGGATTTTGACCACCTGGTCCTGGACATTTCTGGAAATTATCTGCTTCATAACGCTCTCCTCTAATCAGTCGTTAATATATTGCCCCGCATTAGGTCTGTATCAGGGGTAATGCCTGTCCATAATTCAAACTGGGCTGCTGCCTGGGCAATGAACATGGATAGGCCGTCAATGGTCGTACAGCCTTTTTGTTCCGCCGCGTCAAGCAAACGGGTCCTCAACGGGGTATACACCACATCCATGACCACCATTTCAGATGTTAATGCTTCCGGCGGAAAGCTTATTTGGTCCGCTTTAGGTATCATGCCGATGCTTGTGGTGTTGATTACCACATCTGCCTGGATTTTTGCCATCTCATTGGCCGGTATAAACCGTGCGTTAACCGTTTCAGCAAGGGCCTGCCCTTTTTGTTCCGTTCGATTGGTGATAATGATATCCCCATTTTCGGCTGCAATACCGTGGGCCACAGCCCGGGCGGCGCCGCCGGCACCCACAATGCAGACGGTTTTTCCTGAAATACCCAAAGGAACAAGGGGGACAACAGCGGCCAGACAATCGGTATTATAGCCTTTTAACACGCCGTCTTCATTGACTATGGTGTTTACGGCACCAATGGCCCGGGCTAGGGGGTCGATCCAATCAATATGTGCCATAATGGATTCCTTGAAAGGAATGGTCACAGACGCGCCCTGGATATCCAGCGTGCGCACAGCCTGTACCGCTTTAGCTGCATCCTGCACCTCAAAAGCAAGATATACGGCATTGATGCCTTTATTTTTAAACGCTGCATTATGAATTACGGGGCCTTTAGAGTGTCTGGCAGGATTTCCAAATACACAATATAACCGTGTGGCAGCGTCAATCATTGTAATATCTCCTGTTTCTCCAAAATCGGGTACGACCCCAACACCTTTAAATACAAAGCCTGGCTTCGAATCTGTTCAATGGTTTGAAACACAATTTCATCTTGGATGTGTCCTTCAATGTCCATGAAAAAATGATAGCTCCAGTTATAGTGGCGCGTAGGTCTGGATTCGAGTTTAACCATATTCAGGCCTGCTCGGTTTATAGGCGAAAGCGCCCTGAAAAGGGCACCCGGCGTATGATTCGTAGCAAACATGATAGAGGTTTTATCATTTCCTGTTCTTTCCGGACGATCTCCCCCAATCACAAGAAACCGCGTAATGTTGCCGGCACGGTCCTGTATTTGTGATGCCACCGGCAGCAGCGTATAAAAATGAGCCGCTTTGCCCGATGCAATGGCGGCAATCTGTTCATCCTTTGAGGCCATAAGTGCCGCATTTGATGTGGAAGTAGTCTCCATGACTATGGCATGGGGCAGGTGTTTCTTCAACCAGTTTTTACACTGAGCAATGGCTTGCGGATGTGAGTAAACGGTTTTAACATCTTTGAGTTCCCCTGTAATTGACAACAGATCATGGGACACGGACTCATAGTGCTCTGCCGTAATATGGATATCAAATTCGGCAAATAGATCAAGGGTATAGTTAACAGCACCTTCAATGGAATTTTCAACGGGAACAATACCATAAGAAAGCGCCTTTCGTTTAATATTGTTGAAAATATCAAAAAAACCGGGTTGTTCTACAAATTCCCCGCAGTGTCTGAAATAATGAAGGGCGGCTATATGGGAATGACTGGCAACAGGCCCCAAATAACCAATGGTTTTAGGCTTCTGAATTTCCCTTGTGGCCGTAATGACCACATTGAAAATATACTGGATCAAACTTTCGTCCGCAGGGCCGGGATTCAATCGGGAAAGCCGGTCAATCACCATGCGTTCCCGGGTCCGGTCCAGAATCTGACTGCCTTTTTGTTTTTTAATCGCCCCGACTTTCTTACCGATCTCAAGGCGTTGGTTTATCAATTCAAGAATGCGCTCATCAATGCGGTCAATTTCCTCACGAAGCGGCGACAGTGAGGAAGGGCTACCCCCGGTTTGTTTTTGATTTTCTTTCTCCTCGATCTCACGGTCTGTCATGTTAATTTCCTTTTTTATTATTAGCTTTAAATAAAAAAACCGCCTCAGGCCTTGCCTGCTGCGGTTTTAGTGATTTTAGTTAAATTTATGGGAAAATCAGTAGTCCACAGGCAGGTTGTCCTTTCTATAAAATCGAGTGCTAAAGTAGAAATTTTCGTTTCTAAAATTCATTATTGTTTCCCTTATATTTTTTTAAAACTTTATACGTCGAATCTGTTTCTGTCAATAGATTCAAGCTGTCAAATTTTGGATTATAAAATTTTAAATGCCTGGTACGGCGAAAATCAGGCTTCTTCTACCGGTTTAATAATAAACGACTGAATCCGGTTGCCATCCATGTCTTCGACCGAAAAGAGCCATTTATTCATGCGGATGGACTCTCCGGGTTTGGGAATACGCTCCACAAGCTCAAGAAAAAATCCCGAGACCGTGTCGTAGTTTGCAGATTCGGGAATACCCAAGTGCAACTCTTTGTTGAGATGATATATATCTGTTCTGCCTAACACCAACCACCTGTTCCCTTTAAGCTTGACAATGTCCGGTGTGTTTTTATCGGACTCGTCGGCAATTTCGCCAAAAATTTCTTCAACCACATCCTCAAGGGTGACAATACCGGATACGCCACCATATTCATCAACCACAACAGCCATATGGCTTTTTTTTGCCTTAAAGGCTTTAAGCAGTGAATCCAGTTTTTTTGATTCCGGTATGAAATACGGCTTTTTCATAATCGATTTGATATCAAGACTACCTAGAGGCGCATCGGAACCTTTATTTTCCAGGTATCTTGAAAATAAATCCTTAATATGCAGAATCCCTACAATATTATCTATGTTATCCTCAATTACCGGAATACGTGAAAACCCTGTTTTTAGAACGTCTGGAATATCCAAACCTTCGGCTACATCCACCACAAACATGTCTGCCCTGGGTGTCATAATTTCAGAACAATACGTATCATCAAATTCGAAGATGTTGGTGATATATTCCCGTTCTTCCTCCTTTATTTCCCCTTCCCCTTCCACCACTTCCACCATGGTCATCAGTTCATCTTCGGTCACGGTTTCCTGGGAATTGTAGATGGTGCCGTGCAGTTTAGGTATGAAATTAAGAACAAAGATCAAAGGCCATAGAATTTTTGACAACCAATATATGGGATATATGACTGCCCTTGAAACCACGACATTGTTGTGGGTGGCAAAGGATTTCGGAAAGATTTCCCCAAAAACAAGAATTAAAAGCGTCATGACGCCGGTGGCAATCCCCACGGCATTGGACTGAAAATAACCCATGGCAAGGGATGTGGCAAGGGATGATGCACCAATATTTACCAGATTATTGCCTATGAGGATGGTGGTTAAAAGGGTGTGGGAGGCTTCCTTCATCTCCAGGATAAGCCGGCCGGACTTTGAACCATCTTTGGAAATATGAAAGGCTTTGACTTTGGATATGGAAAAAAGCGCTGTTTCAGACATTGAAAAAAAGCCTGACAAAAAAAGACAGACATATAACAGGATTAATTCGAAACTCATAAACGACAATATTCCCTAATAATTTAACATGTTAAGATATAAACAATCTAATCGTTTTTACCTGAATTTGTTAAACAGGTACTTTTGCTATCGGCAAATAAACTTTGTTTTTTTGCCTCGTGTTTGTGAATCAGGTTAAATACAATGGCTGCCGTTCGTTTTGGTGCGCCCTGAAAACCTAATCGCCTGCGGACTTGATGGAGTTGCTGTTTATGATTCTCAAGTTCAGGTATCATTGACAAGACGGTTTCACTGATGGTTGCGGCATTGGCGGCGTCCTGGATCAGCTCAGGCATCACCTGACGGCCGACAATCAGATTGGCAAGCCCGATGTATTTGGTTTTCACAAGTAGCTGTGCAAGCCGGTGGGCCACAACGGACATTTTATAGATTATAACAGTGGGAACAAGATTTAAAGCCGCTTCCAGCGTGACCGTTCCCGATGCGGCAATCAAAAGGTTGCCCTGGTCAAAAATATGTTTTGGCCGCCCTGTTACAATCCGGCATAAATCACGGTTTGGGTGGTGAAAAACAATATGCTTAATGCGTTCTTCATGCTGTCTAATACCGGATGAAATAAGAAATCTTAAATGGGGATAGCGTTTTTTAATCATACCGGCGGAATCCAGCATGACAGGAAGCAGTTTGTCAATTTCAGCTGATCTGGAACCCGGAAGCAGGCCGATAACCAGATCACCTGACAGA
>Ga0102940_1001462_pt1 | contig 15125 bp, 9 predicted proteins | sample SalPonR2_C_D1_MG_FD_78215 | JGI IMG/M metagenome (GOLD analysis project Ga0102940, IMG submission 78215) | Salt pond soil microbial communities from South San Francisco under conditions of wetland restoration - Salt Pond MetaG R2_C_D1_MG | ecosystem: Environmental > Aquatic > Marine > Intertidal...
ACTGATGTGCCCTCGCATGTGGAGTTGAAAACTGTGCCTGAAACCCTTAAGCCCGGGGAGAAGGGTATTATTTGGGGGCGCTATGATGCCACGCAAAAAGATGATTGGGGCTTTGTTATTGATCGTATGCATATGTATGTGAATGACGATCCGTCAACACGAACAAATCTTACCATCAGTGCAAAGATTGAGGAGGATTTCTCGCACCTTACAGCTGAGGAAAAAGCAAGTGCACCAAGTATCAAGTTTGACGAACGGACCTTCAACTTTGGGAAAGCCCAACAGCGCAAAAAGGTGGAGCACAGGTTTGTTTTTACCAACACAGGCAATAGCGAGCTGGTAATTCGTAAAGTACGATCAACCTGTGGATGCACCACCACAGATCCGGAAAAAAGTGTATTGGCTCCGGGAGAGAGCAGCTCAATTAAAGCCATCTTTAATACAGGTGCTTACAAAGGTTTTCAGCGTAAATCGGTTTATGTGATTTCTAATGATCCGGTAAATTCAAAGGTTCGTCTTACAATTAGCGGAACTGTTGAGCAGCCAGGAGAATAAACCAAATTGAATCATAATTGTTGACATATTGCAAAGGTGTTGCCCAATGGGTTGCACCTTTTTTCGGTATGTTCAAGATCAGGAAAAGAAATCGGCATAACCAAACTGCTCTTTATAATTTAGCGCTAACTTCGTAAAAAACTAGTAAAGATGAGTCAGGATAAAGATAAATCAAAGAAAGATAGTGCCTTGCATGTAAATCCTGGGGTCGATCAGCCCGAGGCTGTTAACCCCAATCTTAAACGCATTATGGAGACACGCAGGCGCCGACAACTCTCTGCGGATGATTATGTGGAGGGCATTTTGAATGACAACAGAACTTTGTTAGGGCAAGCCATTACTTTAATTGAGAGCAACCTGCCAAAGCATAATGAGTTGGCCCAGGAGATTATTGCCCGCTGCCTGCCCTATGCCGGTAATTCGGTGCGTATTGGGATTACGGGTGTGCCCGGAGTGGGGAAAAGTACCTTTATCGAATCACTGGGTAGCCAACTTACCGACAATGGGAAGAAGCTGGCTGTATTGGCTGTAGATCCCAGTAGTGAGCGTACCAAAGGGAGTATATTGGGTGATAAGACACGTATGGAGACACTTTCAGGTAATCCGCTTGCTTTTATCCGACCCTCACCTTCTGCAGGTTCTTTAGGTGGGGTGGCCCGAAAAACACGCGAAACCATTGTCTTGTGTGAGGCAGCGGGTTACGACACCATTTTTATTGAAACTGTGGGAGTGGGACAAAGTGAGGTAGCTGTGCACAGTATGGTGGACATGTTTCTATTGCTTATGCTCGCGGGTGCCGGAGATGAACTTCAGGGTATTAAGCGCGGAATTATGGAGATGGCTGACCTGATTGCCATTACCAAAGCCGATGGTACCAACAAAGAGAAGGCCGAAGGAGCCCGGGTGCAATACCAAAATGCCTTGCATCTTTTCCCCGCAAGTGAATCCAATTGGACCCCCAAAGTAACTACTTGCTCCTCGCTTACAGATACAGGTATTGCTGAAGTTTGGCACCAAGTGAACGAATACATTGGCTTTGTAAAGGGCAACGGCTATTTTGATACGCGAAGAAACCAACAAGCCAAATACTGGATGTACGAAACCATTAATGAAAAATTGAAGACCCATTTTTACCAGGAGCACTCCATAAAATCACAACTGAATGGTATTGAAGATCGTGTTTTAAAGGGTGAGGTAAGTTCGTTTCAGGCAGCGCAAACACTACTTGATGAATATTACAAGAAAAAGAAGGAGTAACACATCTCTATTTCTGGTTAAAAATAATTAAAATATGTAGGATTTTACATATAAATCTATATGTTTGTCTTGTCATTTAGCTTATTAAGAAAAGCATATAATCCAAGTATCACTAAAAATCAAAACAATGAGAAAAATTGCCATTTTATTGATTTCGGCACTTACTTTTTTTGCCTGTACACAGGAGCCTCAATATACCATTAATGGTGAGGTGACAGGCGTAGACCAAGGAACTGTTCACTTGCAAAAATATGAAGGTGGTGAAATGCAAACCATCGACTCTGCTGCCATTGAAGAGGGAACTTTTGTGTTAAAAGGTTCTATTGAAGAACCGCAGATGTTGTTTCTTCAGGTTGCCGATATGCAACGCCCATTGCAACTATTTGCCGAGAATGTTACCATGACGGCAAAAGTGGATGTGGAAGATCCAGCTGCTTTCACTGTTGAAGGCGCACCTCTTCAGGAGCAGTTCAGCCAATTCCAGGGGCGTTTGATGGAATTCAATACGCAAATCCGTGATCTTTACAACCAGTATATGCAAGCCAATATGGATGGCGATACTGCAAAAGTTAAAGTGATTGAAAAGCAATATACCCAAGTATCCGATGATCAGATGGCTTATGTTGAGCAGTATGTTAAGGATAATGGCGACTCGCCAGTGGCTGCTTATGTTTTTGTAAGCAACTTAATGGGGCGCATGAATGCCGAGGAGTTGGATTCAGCTCTTGCTCAGTTTGATGAGAGTCTTGCTGGTACAAAATACATCAATACCATTCAGGAACGTTTGGACGTGCTGCAAAAAGTTGCTGTAGGTCAACCTTACGTTGATTTCACAATGGACGATCCGGAAGGAAATCCTGTATCGCTGTCAGACCACATTGGCGATGGTTATGTGCTACTTGATTTCTGGGCCGCTTGGTGTAACCCATGTCGTCATGAGAACCCCATTTTGGTAGCGAATTACGAAAAGTATCACGATCAGGGTTTTGAAATCTTTGGTGTTTCATTCGATCGCAAGAAAGAAGATTGGCTGAAAGCTATCGAGAAGGATGGCATAACATGGCCACAGGTTTCTGACCTGCAATATTGGGACAATGCTGCCGGAAAACTTTATGGTGTGCGTTCTATCCCTCATAATGTGTTGATCAATCCTGAGGGAGAGATTGTTGCAAAGAACCTACGAGGAGAGGCTTTAGCAGCAAAACTCGAAGAGATTTACGGCGAATAAGTTTATCGTTTGCTAGAATGTGAAAGGCCACCTATTCGGTGGTCTTTTTTTATTGTCAAGAAAAATCAAATGCACAATGGGCTAATTATTCGTAAGAAGTATGCAGGTGCAATCCCGCTGCTAACTCCTGACCGTTCTTAAGGGTTTAGCTTGCCATGTATATATGGTTTTGGTTCCTCTCTATTGGGAGGGATTTTTTTGTGGGGTATATTCCCCAAAAAACCAATGGCCAGGGCCCAATAGTAAAAGGCTGCCCATTGGACAGCCTTTTGTATGCATAATTAATTGTAGCTTCTTATTGTTCTGTTTTGAAATAAGCAATTGCATTACGCATGCCGTCGGCTTCTTCGGCAAATCGTTGTGTAAGTACCGAGATGTTTTCGGCAGATGATGAATTGCTTTGGGTAACCTTATCTAGTTCAAGTAGTGCGGAGTTGATTTGCTCGGCACCTTTACCTTGCTCGGCCGAAGCTGCACTAATTTCCTGAATCAGGTTCGCTGATTTTTCGATATCCGGCACCAGGTTGTTGAAGATACCTTGTGCTTGTTCGGCAACCTCTACTGTGTCTCCAGAAAGATTGATAATCTCTGCTGCGGCATTTCGACTTCGTTCAGCAAGTTTCTTTACTTCGGCAGCTACCACTGCAAATCCTTTACCATGCTCACCAGCACGTGCTGCCTCAATGGCTGCATTTAGTGCAAGCAGATTGGTTTGGTTGGCAATTTCGTCAATAATCATGATGTTCTCGCTGATATTGCGGATAGCTTTTACGGCATTATCAAGGATGTTGCCGCCATTTCGGGCCTCCTGAGCCGATTGGTTGACAATTTTTTCAGTTTGTTGTGCATTGTCGGCATTCTGCTGAATGTTTGAGCTCATCTCTTCCATCGATGCTGATACTTCTTCGGTAGATGAAGCTTGCTCCATACTACTTTGCGACAAGTCATGGGCTGATTCTTTCAACTCGTTTCCTCCTTGGGCAACGGTTGTTGCTGAGGACTTAACCTGATCGATAATTTCGCTGATGCGTTCCTTCATGGTGACGAAAGCCTTACCTAGGTGGCCTAATTCATCGCTGCGCTGAAGAATGCTTTCGTCCAGATCCTGTTTCAGGTTACCATCGGCAAATTTCTGTGCCATTTTTGTAATGGAAGCAATTGGAGCCGAAATATTTTTAGCCAGTATGGAAACAACAAGCAATGTAATTGCTAAAAAAATGATACTGAAAATAATGGTGTTGTTACGAATAGGGGCAAGAATACCTACCAACTCTTGCGTGGGCGCTACCAGGAATATTTTATAAGGCGTTGAGCCTACGCGCATGTAGGCTACTTCTACAGCGTCACCGTCCATTTTTTTACCGGTAATAACACCTTTATCGCCTCCTTGTACTGCCTGCGATACAAATTGGGCAGGAACATACGATTTCAGAGGTTGGTTGATTTGTTCGGTATTTTGGGCCATTTGTATGGTGCCATTGGCATCAATGAGCCATAGTTCTGAATTTTTGGTAAGTTTTCGTGACTGAAATTCTTTAACCAGTTCTTCCGGATTCAGGCCTACCCCTGCGGTACCAACCGGAGAAGTTGTCGATCCCATTAATACGTTTACAAACAACAAAGTCTGATCTAACTCCTGATTGTAGTCGAAGTTTAATGAAATTTTTTCACCACTCTTCATCAAATCAAAGAACCAACTGTCGTCTGCATCCGACTCGCTAACGTTATCGAGTAATGTGTTATTTTCCTGCCAGTAATTGCGGGTCACATTGTTTACGGCAAACACGGTAAAGTAGTCGGTTGAATTTCGCAATTCATTGATTCGGGCCAATGAGAGCTCCTTAAGTGTATCATTGGTTTCCCCTTCCTTGAACCAACGAGTAAGTGTTGGATCGTCAGCTAATAATAGCGAGGATTCAATGGCTTTTTCTAATGCTGATTGTAGTGTACTCTGCGATGCTTCAAGAAAAGATTGCAGTTGGTTTTCGCGAATGTCTTTTACCAGAGTGCCTTTTACGGTAAAAAAGTTAATAATGCCAATGGCAAGGATGATAACTACCACCAATGCCCCCAGTACAGCAAGGAGTTTGCTGCGCAAAGTCGAAAGTTTGTTCATATTCCTCAGTTTTATAGATGTTTGTGGTCTCTGGGTGTTTACACGTAAAATGAGGGAAAAGGTTTGCAGAATCGGTAGGAAAAAAATCGAGGAGTCGAAAAAAACTATATAAAGGAATAAATCTGCGCTATCTATTCCTGTATTATTTGGAAAAAAAGCTCCGGAGTTTTCCGAAGCTTTAATAAGTTATTTTCGTACCAGCAGTGCAACATTTTCAACATGGTGTGTATGCGGAAACATATCAACCGGCTGAATTTTGATTGTTTCGTAGGCTTCACCCAACAGTTGTAAATCCCGTGCCTGAGTTGCCGGGTTGCAACTTACATAAACAATACGCTGTGGGTTTGCTTTAAGAATGGTGCTTATTACATCTTTGTGCATGCCGGCACGCGGGGGATCCGTGATGATAACATCAGGGGTGCCGTTTTCTGCCAGGAAGTTTTCGTTTAAGATGTCCTTCATGTCTCCTGCATAAAAATGCGTATTTTTAAGCTTGTTTTCTTGTGCATTGATTTTTGCATCAGCAATGGCTTCAGGGACATACTCAATGCCTATTATTTCGCGGGCCTGGCGGGCCACAAAGTTGGCAATGGTACCTGTTCCGGTATAGAGATCATAAACAACTTCATCTCCGGTTAGCTGGGCGAATTCACGTGTTATTTTGTAAAGCTCATAGGCTTGTTCCGAATTGGTTTGGTAAAATGATTTGGGGCCGATTTTAAAATGCAGGCCTTCCATTTCTTCCCAAATATGGTCTCTTCCGGCAAAAAGCAGTACTTCTTGGTCGGTAATGGAGTCATTGGCTTTTTCGTTGATAATGTACATCAGCGAAGTGATTTCCGGAAATTGTTGATTGAGGAACTGAAGCAGTCCTTCCCGTTTCTCTTGGTCTTCATGATAGAAGACTACGATTACCATCAATTCGCCTGTTGAAGCTGTGCGGACAATGAGGTTCCGCAGAAAACCGTCCTGCTCACGTATATCGAAATAGGTAAGCCCATTGTCGTTGGCATAGGTTTTTATGCTGTTGCGAATGGCATTTGACGGATCGGCTTGCAGATGGCACTTCTCAACGTCAATTACTTTGTCCCACACTTTGGGTACATGAAAACCTAAAGCATTGTGGTTGTCGAAGTCCTTGCCGCTCTCAATTTCTTCTTTTGTTAACCAGCGTTTGTTGCTAAAGGTAAACTCCAGTTTATTCCTGTAAAAGCGTGTTTTCTCCGATGCTTTAATGGGCAAACGTTCTTTCGGGAAGATCTTTCCCAAACGTTCCAAAGCATCATACACTTGTTTCTGTTTGTAGGCCAGTTGGTGTTTGTAGGGTAAGTTCTGCCATTTACAACCGCCACATACAGCAAAGTGTGCACAAAAGGGTTCTTCCCTCATGTCGCTGTATTTATGGAATCGCACGGGCATGCCCTCCATGTATTTTTTGCGTGTTTTGGTTACCTGCACGTCTAAAATGTCGCCGGGAACTACTTTGGGTACAAACACTACTTTGTCGTTTACCTTGGCAATGGCTTTGCCTTCTGCTCCAATGTCGAGGATTTCAACCTGCTCCAGTAATGGATTTCTTCGCTTTTTTCTTCCCACGTAAGTCGTATTAAAATTTTTTGCAAATATACAAATTGTTTGGGCCAAACAATCGGACACTGCATTTTGTGCTATCGGTTGTATTATGCAGCCTTTTTGTTGCAAATCATTATCTTTGACAAAATTTTTTGAGTATGATTTCGGTAGAGAATTTAACAGTTGACTTCGGGAATTTTGTGTTGTTTGAGGCAGTAAGCTTTTTGGTGAATCCGAACGATAAGATTGGACTTACGGGAAAAAATGGAGCCGGCAAGTCGACCATGTTGAAAGTGTTTGCTGGTTTGCAAGCACCATCGCAGGGCAAAGTAGTGGTGCCCAAAGATGTGCGTATTGGTTACTTGCCTCAGCATATGGAAATTGCCGACTCGAGGAGTGTTTTTGATGAGGCCAAGCAAGCCTTTAAAGAGGTAATGGATGTGCAGGAGGAGATAAACCGGGTTAATACTCAATTAGCCGATAGGGCTGACTATGAGTCGGATGAATACATGCGTCTTATTGCGGATCTTACCAAAGCCACCGAACAATTAAAGATGTTTGGCGCCACTGAAATGGAGGGCGAGATTGCCAAAGTGTTAAAAGGCCTTGGTTTTGAGGAGCATGATTTTACCCGACCTACAAGTGAGTTTAGTGGTGGTTGGCGAATGCGCGTGGAATTGGCCAAGATTCTCTTGCAAAATCCCAATGTGTTGCTCTTGGATGAGCCTACCAATCACTTGGATATTGAAGCCATTGAGTGGTTCGAGGGTTTCTTAAGGGATTTCCCTGGTGCTGTGGTGTTGATTTCGCACGACCGGGCCTTTCTCGATACCATCACCAACCGGACAGTAGAAATTTCCCTTGGAAGGATTTACGATTACAATGTATCCTATACGCCATACCTGGCACAAAGGGCTGAGCGAAGGGAGCAGCAGTTAGCTGCCTACAGGAACCAGCAAAAGATGCTAAAGGAGACGGAGGAGTTTATTGAGCGCTTCCGGTATAAAGCAACAAAAGCAGTTCAGGTACAATCGCGTATAAAACAATTGGAGAAGGTTGATCGCATCGAGGTGGAGGAAGAGGACCTGACACAAATGACCATACGTTTTCCCGGTGCACCACGCTCGGGGCGTATAGTAGTTGAAACTAAAGATTTGACTAAGCGTTATGGCGACCATGTAGTCCTGAACGAGCTAAATCTGAAGGTTGAACGCGGCGAAAAAGTAGCTTTTGTTGGGAAGAATGGCGAAGGTAAAACCACTCTTTCACGCATTATTATTGGAGAACTGCCCTATGAGGGGGAGATGATTTTGGGGCATAATGTGGATGTGGGTTATTATGCACAGAACCAGGATGAGCACCTGGATTTTTCGAAAACGGTTTTCCAAACTATCGATGATGTAGCTGTAGGAGATGTAAGAACCAAAATTCGTGACATTTTGGGTGCATTTTTGTTCAGTGGCGAAGATGTGGACAAAAAAGTGAGTGTCCTCTCTGGTGGTGAAAAAGCACGACTGGCCCTGGCAAAGCTTCTTTTGCATCCCTACAATTTGTTGGTGCTCGATGAGCCCACAAACCACCTTGACATGCGTTCGAAAGAGGTGCTGAAAAATGCCCTGTTGGCCTTTGATGGGGCCTTGATTTTGGTCTCTCACGATCGAGACTTCCTTGATGGGTTGGCTCATAAGGTGTTGGAGTTTAAGAATAAGGGCATTAAAGAGCACTTGGGCGGCGTTTACGACTTCCTGCGTACCAAGAGAATGGAGAATTTTAAGGAGCTGGAGAAGCAGAAGCAAAAAAACAAGGAGGAAAATACAAAAGCTGCGGAACAGCCTACTGATAATAAACAAGCCTTCCTTGCCAAGAAGGAGTTTGATAAGAAATTGCGAAAGATCGAAAAACGTGTAACAGCAGCTGAAAGCCAAATTGATGAGTTGGAAGCCGCTATTTCAGAGATGGAGCAGCAGATGGCAAATCCTGAAGAGGCCACACCCGAACTCTTTGCTGTTTACGAAAGTCGTAAGGAGACACTCGCAAAAGTGATGGAGGACTGGGAGACAGCAAGCTTTGAACTGGAAGATGCAAAAGAGCAAGGATTTTTGTAACTTCGTTTGCGTAAAGCTCCACGGTATGAAGCGAAAGCATCTCCTTTTAATGTTATTATCTATAGGGCTCTTTGGCGGATGTGCCATTATAGGACCGGCAACTTCATTGCCCGATAATGTAGAGGTTTATACGCGCTCGCTGCCTTATAATAATGGTCGGTTGGGCATTGAAAGGGATAATGAGGATGAATTCATGTTGGTTTATACCCATCCGGTTGTTGAGAGATGGATAAAAAATCCTGATCGAATAAATTGGCGTGTTGCTCTTTATTCCCCTTCTGGTGCCGATATTGTCTGGACTCAGGATTCTGGTATTGCCGATGATTCTTATTTTCGGGGAGGTAGGTTTTATGTGCCGCTTGACAGACAACCTGATAATGGGATTTTGTTTTTTACAATAGTGGATGAAAAAGACAGTAAGCTTGTACAGCAATTCATTCGTATTAATGATTCAGGGACCATCGGCAAGAATTGGCTGTACGAGAATGACTCTGTTTGCTATTCCTCCACAACAGATGTCAAATTTTACAAACAAGGCTATGGTTTGCCGCTTCCTATCACCGATTATGCTGCTGCTTCCTTAAAATTCTTTCAGGCCGATTCATTGATTGACTATTCATCAATAGGCAGAAAAAAGTGCTACGGGTTTACGGAGACCGGTTTTGTAGAGCTGGAAGGGGAAGAGGCAGTGGAAATAAAGGCAGTTGTTACAGCTGGCTATCCGGAAATTAAAACAGCAGGGCAGTTAGCCTCTTCCTTACGCTATTTGTCTTACGATTCCACAATAATGAACCTGACATGGAACGAACAGAAAATTAAGGTAGATAGTTTTTGGCTTTCATTGACAAGAGGGCAGGAGCAAGCGCGAAGGCTGCTTCAAGGTTATTACAGGCGTGTGAGGTTTGCCAATACACAATTTACCGATTGGCGACCCGGTTATCTTACCGACCGAGGAGAGGTTTATATATTACTCGGCACTCCGGATGCAGTGTACATAAGCATGGAGACTGAGCGTTGGGTCTATTTCCCTGAGGGTAACGGTCCGGGTGAGCAGTTTGTTTTTCGTTACGTAAAATCCAGAGAACAACCAATAGGATGGTATTTGGACTGGAAGCCCCACTATGCCAATTTATTGTCCTGGGGCCGGGATAAGTGGTTGAATGGGAAAATTGTGTTTTTTCAAGTGCAGGATTAGCAAAGATGCTGCTTTTTTGTGATCTTTGCACCCCAATAATTGGAATAAAATTATGCAAAACGACATTATATTCGGTATCCGTGCCGTAATTGAAGCCATTCGTTCAGGGAAACAGGTGGATAAAATCTGGCTGAAACGAGGCTTACGCAGTGAGTTGTATCACGAACTAATGGACTTGGTAAAGCTACACGAGCTGACTGTTCAGCAAGTGCCTGACATGAGCTTTCGTAAGTTCCCCAACAAAAATCATCAGGGTGTACTCGCTTTTATGGCGCCTATCGAGTTTCAGGATATGGAAGCGGTTATTCCTGCACTATTTGAAGCGGGGAAGGTCCCATTTTTGCTGGTTTTGGACAAAATTAACGATGTAGGTAATTTTGGAGCCATCATACGTTCGGCAGAGTGTGCGGGCGTGGATGCTGTGATTATTCCGGCAAAAGGTTCGGCACGCGTATCGTCCGATACCGTGAAAACATCGGCTGGTGCTATTCATCATGTACCGGTATGTAAAGTGAAAAGTTTACAATCTGCTATTGAGTATATACGCATGAGTGGTATTACCTTGTGTGCCGTAACTGAAAAAGCCGAGAAGCTTTACCACCAACAAGATTACAAGCAGCCGTTGGCTTTACTTATGGGTGCCGAGGATAGGGGAATTGCCAAAGAGTTTTTGGAGATGGCCGATCTTACCGTAAAGATCCCTTTAAACGGAAAGATAGACTCCCTGAACGTTTCGGCTGCCACAGCTGTAGTGCTTTTTGAAGCCGTGAAGCAACGAACTTTAGATTAATTTTTTGGCCTTGAACAGGGGAAGTTCAAAGAAAACACAGGTGCCTTTGTGTGGCGTCGATTGAAAATGAAGCTTCCCGTGGTTCTTCTCAACAAACTCTTTACATAGAATTAACCCCAATCCGGTGCCACGCTCTTTGTTGGTGCCAGGTTCGGAGATGGTTTGCTCCAGGTTGAAGAGTTGTTGCTGTTTCTTGGGTGCCATACCCTTGCCTTTGTCCGTAATGCTTATGCTTACCTGGTGATTGCTCTGGAGCGATTGTGTGCTGATAGTAATTTTACCTCCAGGGTAACTGTATTTTATGGCATTGGATAGCAGATTGCGCAGCACTGTGCTTAGCATATTGTAATCGGCAAAAACAATGAATGGCTCCAGTTGGCTGCATGAAACCAAAATGTTTTTCTCTTGTATGTTGCTCTCATGCAAAGCCAACACTTCGCGCAATAATTGTTCAATATTGATAGGCTCTGGTTTGTAATCGATACTTCCCAGTTGTGTTCTCGACCATGCCAAAAGATTCTCGAGCAGTGCATAAAGCTGCTGGGCCGAAGTGTGCAGAACAGCTATCATCTCCTGTTTTTCCGTATCTCTAAGCTGTCTGAAATCTTCAGCCATAAACTGGGTTTGTCCCAGAAAACCTCCAATGGCACCCTTTAAGTCGTGGGCAATAATGGAGAAAAACTTGTCGCGTGTTGCATTTGTGGCTTGCAATACATCGTGTTGTTCCTTGATATGCTCATTTTGTTCCTGCAGTTGTTTGCCAATTCGTGTTTTTGCTTTAAGTAATCGAAGCACAATAACAAGCAAGATGAGTACAATAAGAAATAAGCCCAACTGCACTGAAATAACCAACTGTTGATTTGATTTTTGTTTGTTCAGTAAGGTTATCTCTTTCTGTTTCTTCGCTGTTTCGTATTGAACTTTTAACTCTTCAATTTGATGGTTCCTGCGTTCTGCAATTCGTTTCCTTTTTAGGTTATTCAGCTTTTCATAATGTGCCAAAGCTTTTTGGAAATCTTTGCGTTTTTTATAAAGATCGTAGAGGCATTCGTGGCCATATTCCATTGTAACCTCATCGCCAAGCGAATCGGAAATGGCTATACTTTTGGTTAATTCCGCTATGGCCTCAGAGTAGCGATTTAGCTTGCCCTTTACTTCACCCATGTTGAGATAAGAGGTAGCAATACCTTCCGGATTGTTCATTGCTTTTTCAATGGCAAACGAGCGCTCATAGTAGTCAAGCGCTTTGGTGTGTTGTTTTAGGTAGAAGTAGGTAACCCCAATGTTGTTGTATGTAGTGCTTATGCCGGATGTGTCGTGCAGACGCTTTTTTATTCTCAGACTTTGTTGATAATGCTCAAGTGCTTTGTCATAAGCCTCCTCGGAACTGTAAAGTATAGCCAGGTTGTTGTAGGATGAAGCCAAGCCAAGCGTGTCCTTTTGCCGCTTGTTAATATCCAGCAAATAGAGAAAATAATATTCTGAGTTTTCTGGTTGATCTATAAAATAATAAGCTTCTCCCAAAAAGCTGGTTGCAACATCCAAATACTCCAGGTCGTCCTTTTTTTCTGCCTCTTTTAGCAATTGTAATGCATACACAATGGTTCGTTCGGGCGCTTTTGGGGCATAATGTGCGCATAACTCCTCAAGTATAGCCAGTTTTTCATGATAAGTAGCCTCTTTAAGCTCTGCGCGTAGGCTGTCGATATGCGGTTCTTCAATAATGTTGGCCGTTTGCGGTGCAAACATGAGCAGTAAACATAAAATAACAGCGTGTATCATCAGGCATCATTTTTGGCTGCAGGGAGTTCAATAGTGAAGGTAGTCCCTTTCTGGGGTACGCTGTCAACTTTGAGTGTTCCTTTACATTGCTTTACAAATTCGTAACTCAGTATTAGTCCTAACCCAGAACCTTTTTCATTATTGGTTCCTGTTTGTGTTCGGGAAGATCCCAAATTGAATAGTTGTTCTTGTGTCTCTGTGTTCATGCCAATACCTTCGTCCTTTATTTTAAATTGAATAAAGTTGTTATTGCGCTGGGTGTTAATGTGTATGGCTGAATTAGGATGAGAGAACTTAATGGCATTGGACAATAGATTTCTTACTACAGTCGACATCATTGGCACGTCGATGTAAGCAACATGATCCTTTGATGAGGAGATGTAGATCAGGATTGATTTCTCCTCAATATTGGTGCGTAATACCTCCATTTGCTCTTCAATGAGTTCTTTTAAGAAGTATTTTTTGGGGGCGTAGTTGATTTTGCCTGCTTGGGCTCTTGACCACTGCAATAGATTTTCCATCAGCAAGTGTAACTGTTTTGCCGATTGATTCAGTGAGAGGGTAAAGTTCTTTTTTTCCAGATCATTGAGTTGATCGTACTCTTCCACCATCAGGTTTGTCAGGTTGAGGAATCCACCTATGGGGTTTCTTAAATCGTGCGCAATTATGGAAAAGAATTTGTCTTTTGTTGTATTTACGGCTTCCAGCTCTTTATTTTGCCTCGTAATAGTCTTTTGGGCTTTTTTTAGGTCTATCATCTTGCCAAACAATTCTATGGTTCGTTCTCTGAATCGATGATAGAACTTGGCCGCTTTTTCTTGTTCGGATATTAGCCGGTTTTGTTGATCTTCTAATTGTGTTTTTTGGTGGTTTATGGTTTTTTTGGCTTTTTTCAGATCTATCATTTTACCAAAAAGCTCAATGGTACGTTTGCGAAACTTGAGGCGCGCTTGTTCCAGGTTGTGTTGTTGTTTCTCAAGTGCCTGTTGCTTTTCGGCTAGTGAGGCATTTTGTTCCAGAATAATTTCCTGGGCCTTAAGTAAATTGTGAAGTTCGTCGGAGAGTTTTTCGCTTGTTTTTTTGGAGTATTGCAGGTTTTTTAACATAGAAGCCTGCTCGCGCCTGAGTTTTTGTTTTTCAGTGCGTAGGTTCGCGTTTTGCTTTAACAGGTTCCTGCTGCTAAGTAAACCCTGGAGCAGGTTCCGCAATCGATATGCAAGGTTCACACCTCCCATAGTGGCTTATTTGATGCAGGGCAAAGTTAATAAATTCCGCCAAACGATAGAAGAATTTCGCCAGATTCTACAAACTGTTATCTGATGACGCATGCGTCAAAAAGCTTCTGAAATCCTCACTTGATGGGTTTTGGAACAAACGGATGCCAAACTCCGGTGCTACAGCAAATATGTGATCAAAGATGTCGGCCTGCAACACTTCGTATTTTCCCCAGGAAGTTTCCTTGCTAAAGGCATATATCTGCAGTGGCAATCCTTTTTCTGTGGGTTGTAGGTGCCGCACAAGCGTAATGTAGGGTAGCCTGTTAGGATGTATTTGCGGATGTTTGTCCAGGTAGGTCATAACGTATTGCCTGAATATTCCCAAATTGGTAAGGCTCCTGCGACTCACTCTGTCGTTTTCTTCAATACCTTGTGAGGAGTTAAACTCATCAATCTCTTTCTCTTTTTTGATAATGTACTCTTTGATGAGCTTAATATTTTTCATTTTGTCCAGCTCATCTTGCTTGCAAAAATGCACACTCTTCAGGTCAATGTAGAGTGAACGGGCAATTCGTCTGCCTCTGGCTTGCTCCATGCCTTTCCAGTTCTGGAACGATTCGGAAATCAGTGCATAGGTTGGCAGGGTACTTATGGTTTTGTCCCAGTTTTGCACTTTTACCGTGTTTAGGGTAATTTCCTGAACAATTCCATCGGTATTACGGCTTGGCATCGATATCCAGTCGCCGGGCTTTACCATTTGGTTGGCCGAAAGTTGTATGCTGGATACAAAGCCTAAAATGGTATCGCGAAATACCAGTAGCAGCACGGCTGCAATTGCGCCTAAGCCTGTGAGTAACACCATCGGCGATTTGTCCAGTAAGATGGACAAGATTAGAATTATGCCAATGAAGTAGAAGATGATCTTTACGGATTGTACATAGCCTTTTAAGGGGCGGTCATTGGCAACAGGCAGTGTCAGGTAGATGTCGTGTAAGGCATTTAGCAGGGCATCGAATGTAAGTAATCCAACAATGATTATATAGATGTATACCCCATTGTGGAGCATGACGGTTAGCTGGTTGTATTCTGAAAGATTGAGTGTAGTATAAAAATAGAAAACCAAGCCGGGCGCCAGGTGAGATAAGCGTGTGAGTACTTTTCTCTCCAGTAGAATATCGTCCCATATGGCTTTTGATTTTTTGGCGAACCGGGTAAAGCTATTTACCAGTATTTTCCGTGTCAGGAAATCAGCAAGCCAGGCTAAAATTATAAATACCACAAGTACAATCAGGTGTTGTAACAATTGGG
>Ga0102940_1001463_pt1 | contig 15122 bp, 15 predicted proteins | sample SalPonR2_C_D1_MG_FD_78215 | JGI IMG/M metagenome (GOLD analysis project Ga0102940, IMG submission 78215) | Salt pond soil microbial communities from South San Francisco under conditions of wetland restoration - Salt Pond MetaG R2_C_D1_MG | ecosystem: Environmental > Aquatic > Marine > Intertidal...
AGTAACGGCTGTCTTCACTATCGTCGCGGTTATCCCCCATCACAAAATAGTAATCTTTTTGAATGGTGTACTGGTTGGTCTCTTCCCCGTTAATGATAAACTGGTTACCATTCTTCTGGACGCTGTTGCGCTCATATCGCTGAAGAACATCCTGGTAGATGTGCCAGTTCTCGTTGGTAAGCGTTATCTCCTCTCCTGCCCGTGGCACAGAAAATGGTTTCATATTATCATGATTCGTAAATCCGCGCGAGAAATTAAACGGCCGCCGGCTGAATTCATCAAAATTTTCAGGCAGCACAAACGGCTGAACCGACACTACTTCCGCCCAATTCTCAACAGTGTTCGCAATATCTGAGGTCATATTAACAATATGCACGCCATTACCGCTCTGAACGATACGCCCTCCCGCTTCGCGTACTTTTGACGGACTGAGCCTGATCCGCTCCCTCACCTGCACGCGATAGTGCAGCATCATGGTGTCAAAATGCTTGGCCTCCTCACCATTTACATATAAAACTTTGTCGTCGAGGCTGAGCCTGTCGCCCGGCATGCCCACCGCCCGCTTGATGTAATTTGTCTTCATCGAGATGGGAGCCACATCAATCGGGTAGTTAAATACGATAATATCATTCCGTTCAATCTCAGTATACCCGGGAATTCTGAACCAGGGTACATTCACGCCCGGAAGGTACATCTCCGTGAAAGGCACTGAAAGTGTCATAGGAGTACGCGGGCCGTAGGCAAGTTTTGATACAATCAGGAAGTCACCCGTGAGCAGGGTTTTTTCCATAGATGGAGTCGGGATTCGGTAGGCGCCAAAGAAAAACGTGCGCAGAATAATTGCGGCGATAGCAGCCCAAAGCAGAGCATCAAGCCATTCACGCGCCCAGTGTTTCGCCTTACTTTCTTCCTCTTTTGTCTTTTTGGGGTCGCTCGACCAGAAACTTTTTTTCCTGGAAGTACCGTTTTTTTTCTTGCTCAACGTAGATTATGATAATTAGTTAAAAGAACTCGGTCGGTCGATTATTTCCCTTTCAAACTCGCCATTACTGTATGTTACTTCATACCACTGATCGCGCTCCGGAGAGTAGAAATAGTCACTGAAAGCTGCAAGAGAGTCACCCTCATTCATCAGCAAACGAGTAAATGTTCGCTTTACCTGCGGCATCAAATCAATATAACGGCTTGCCCCCACATAGACCAATCCGTTTTCAAACGGCCCGTCGAGATCAAGCACCATCATTGGTATTTCACCGTCAATGATAAACCAGTATTCAAACTGTACGGCTTTGCCCGGTCGATAATTTTCGGTATTGATTAAATCACCGATTCGCTGCGTTGGATCACCAAACACAGCCTGGAGCCTTGAACGCAGCTCGATGGTGGGAATCCGATCGATGGTGGTTGGATTGTATAGTCCCTGGCCTGTCCAGTTAATATTGGCAAACCGTTCCTGGAACTCTGTCCGTTCGGACCAGTCGACTTTCACAATCTCGGGCTCCTCAAATTGCGCAAAGGCTTGGAGTGGAATAAGGAGAGTGAGCAGAATTACACTTAAAAAATATACTATACGTCGTTGCTTCATAGGGAGAATCAATCTTCGTCCATAGATAAAACGGCCAGGAAAGCTTCTTGTGGAATCTCCACAGAACCTACCTGCTTCATCCGTTTTTTTCCTTCTTTCTGTTTTTCTATCAATTTTCGTTTTCGGCTGATATCGCCGCCATAACATTTAGCGGTCACATCTTTACGCAGAGCCCGAATCGTATCTCTTGCAATCACACGAGAACCGATCGCGGCCTGTATTGCTACTTCATACTGTTGCTGAGGAATAAGTTCCTTCAGCTTGGCACAAATTTTCCGGCCCTGTTCATAGGCGTTCTCGCGGTGGGTAATACTCGAGAGTGCATCCACGGGATCGCCATTCAGCAGGATGTCTAAACGAACCAAATCTCCTTTTCGGTATTCAATAAATTCATAGTCGAGGGAAGCATATCCGCGTGTACCGCTTTTGAGCTTGTCATAAAAGTCGAACACAACTTCCGCCATTGGCAGCTCATAGGTAATATCTACCCGGTTACCCTGCATAAACAGCTGATTGACATACACACCTCTCCGGTTTTGGCAGAGCGTCATAACCGGGCCAATGTATTCGGCCGGCGTAATGATACTCGCTTTGATATACGGCTCCCATACCGTCTCGATCTTACCGGCATCGGGCATTTCGCTGGGGTTATCTACCTGCACCCGGTTACGCTCGCCTTTATAATCAGTTTCAACTTCGTACTGTACGTTTGGTACAGTGGTGATTATATCAATATTGAATTCGCGATCGAGCCGCTCCTGCACAATCTCCATATGAAGCAGGCCCAGGAAGCCGGCTCGGAAGCCGAAGCCAAGCGCCTTGGATGTTTCAGGCTGATAGGAAAGCGACGCATCATTGAGCTGCAGTTTTTCAAGTGCCGACCTAAGGTCTTCAAAGTCCTCCGATTCGGTAGGAAAGATCCCGCTGAACACCATCGGCTTCGACTCTTTATAGCCTCCAATAGGCAATTCGGCCCCTTTTTTCTGGTGCGTGATGGTATCACCCACCCGGGCATCCTGCAGAGATTTAACGCTGCCGATCACGTAGCCCACGTCACCGGCTTTTAATTCCTTGCACGGCCTTTTCTTAAGCTCTAAGTAGCCGATCTCTTCGGCATCATACTCCTTATCCGATGCCATAAAAAGAATACCGTCACCTTTTTTCAGCGTACCTTCCATCACCCGAACGTAGGCGATAGATCCGCGATAGGTGTTGAAAATAGAATCGAAAATAAGTGCTCTAAGCGGCTTATCCACCTCCTGTTTTGGGGCGGGAATTCTGTGCACAATTGCCTCCAGAAGATCTTCCACACCTTCACCGGTCTTACCGGATACATGCAGAATATCCTCCTCTTCACACCCGATCATATCGATTATCTGCTGCCCCACCCCTTCCACATCGGCGCCGGGAAGGTCAATTTTATTAAGAACAGGAATAATTTCAAGGTCCTGATCAACCGCCTGGTAAAGATTCGAAATGGTTTGCGCTTCAATACCCTGTGCGGCATCAACAACCAGGATAGCCCCTTCGCACGCCTTGAGCGCGCGGGACACTTCATAGGCAAAATCGACGTGTCCCGGTGTATCAATCAGGTTAAATATAACCTCCTCTTTATTGGGACGGGTATACACCATTCGGATCGCGTGACTCTTTATCGTAATGCCGCGCTCTCTCTCAAGGTCCATATCGTCCAGTACCTGTTCCTGCATCTCCCGTTCGGTGATGGTACCGGTCTTTTCAAGCAGACGGTCCGCCAGCGTGGATTTGCCGTGATCAATATGGGCAATGATGCAAAAATTTCGAATCTGGGTCATAATTACAGAGGGGCTGAATTCTAAGAAGCCTTCAAGTTACGGATTCAGAACGGTGATTGCACTCTTTTCGTGCGCTCTCTCAGGATTTTCTACTCATTAGTTGGGCTAAGCAGCTCTACGTGAAAGCGAAATTTTTCATCTTCAACGGTCATCGTTTCGTAGATCTCCTTTATAAGTTCAAACACAACCTCGGTATCCCCTTTAACACTCGTAGATAAATAGTTCACATCAACCTCCACATCATGCTGGGCCACAAACTCAAGCAGGTCCTGAACCTTTTCTTTTGGATGATCGGTGTAAAGCGGAATATAGGTTAACTGAGCAATGGTCTTCATAAACTGATCGGTAATGTATTTAGAATATATTGTTGAGCTCCATTCTATTTATGTATGAATGACTTAATCCTGTCAAAAATGGAACAATTGATAATTATGAAGATAAAATACCTTGAATATACCCCAAAACACAAAAATAAGATTTTATGAAAAGGCTATTTATTAGCATTCTCACCATATGTTTATTAATTATATCAACAACGGCGTGCGATCCGTCTGAAAATGCTTCAACTGGTACGCTCCAGGTTGCACTCACCGATGCACCTGCAGCTTACGAATCGGTACTCATTGACATTGAAGAGGTTCGCGTTCATATAGAATCGGAAGCAGAAGACGAAGATGACGGCTGGCGAACCATCAGCGATCAGCAGATAACTGTAGATTTACTGAACCTGACAAATGGTACAACTGAAATACTCGGTGAGGCAGAACTTGAACCGGGAACGTACGGCCAAATGCGACTAGTCCTGGGTGATGACAACGAACTTGTCATTGACGGGCAAAGCATACCCCTTACCACGCCAAGTGCCCAGCAATCCGGATTGAAACTGAATATTGATGCCGAAATTGAGAGCAACTCCACCTATACACTTCTTCTCGATTTTGATGCATCCCGATCAATAGTAGAAGCTGGAAATTCCGGCATGTATCTGCTCAAGCCGGTTATTCGCACGGTAAACCTTGCTGAAAGCGGCGCAATAAGCGGTGATATTAACCCGGCAGATGCACAACCATGGGTCTATGCCATAGCTGAGCAGGACACAGTTGCAGGTACTCAGGCGACTGCAGAAGGAGATTTCCTACTGATCGGACTCACAAGCGGAACATACGACCTTTCAGTTACTCCAACTGATGAAGGACTAAGTCCTACGGTTATGCCTAACATAAATGTCATTGCGCCCGATACAACCTCTGTTGGTACAATTGATCTTAGAAGCGTTGAGTAACGGCTCAAAGCAGTATCTTTTCTTTTGATCCACTCACTCAAAAAAAGCACAATTTTGGATTAGGTTCTGATATAACAGGTTATGGGTGCTACCTTCCCTGAAGTTCATCTCTTGTCCAGGAAGATTTTTTCCGTAAATCCAGAACAGCATAAACATCTATGGAATCATCATTTTCCTTATAATAAATTGCAAATGGAAATTTTTCAGAAAGCTTTCTGAAAAACCCAAACTCGGTTATATGAATTCCTGCTGTGATGGACAGTTTATCTATATCAGCTAGTAGATTTATTGCAAAATATTCCCCGGCTCCTTGCTCCTGTATTTCATAAAAGTCAAAGGCCTCTTCCAAATCTCTCGCTGCTTCTTCAAGAATATTGACTGTTTTCATCGGATTTTCTTTTCAGGCGTTCTCTCACTTCATCCAAATCCAAAAAATTGGCATTGCCAGACGTTACTTTACTTTCTCTTGATTTCAGAATTTTCTGATGCCAGGCAGGTGATTGAATATACTCTGATGATGAGATTGACTCCCAAATCATCTCGATCGTCTCTAAACGATCAGAAACACTCATTTTTTTGATGTCTTCTTTTGAAATCATGTTTAAAAATAGTCCAAAATAAAAGGAAATAAAAGCATTCCAACAGATACAAGTATTTCAAAAATTGAAAGCCCTGTTTATTTCAGTTCGGGTTAGCGCCGGCGGACCATTTGGTGAAACGCTTGAACATGTCCTGAGCATGCAGTTGGGGAAGTGAGCATCAGACCTGTCAGGTTTTTGAAAACCCGACAGGTCTTAGCCCGAACCAAAACACCATTAGAAATGGCCTATCTCGATCCGGCAGAAGATATCCCAATACGACCAGGTTTTTCCTGGTATCTTCAATCAGCTGTGGCAACAAAAATACCATTTCTACTCCTATACATGGAATGAAACCCCACCCCTATCCTGTTTCGTATTCCGTTGGTTTTAAAAAAGCTAAATCCATATCTTTGAGTCTGTGAAAAAATCCACGTTACATACTTCTCTTCATTATCATTGCCACCGGGGCAACCATGAGCATTTTGTGCACTGAAGCTACACCATTCGCACACTGCTGTTTCTACTTACAACCTGCTACTTATCAACTAAATTTTTGACTCTCTGATTTTATTATGAGAACACTTGATTCATCTACTTCACTGCGTATTGCTATTCAAAAAAGCGGTCGGCTGACCGACAAAACAATTTCCCTGCTTGAGGGAATCGGCCTCAAATTCGACGACTACAAACGAAGCCTGCTCGTAAAATGCCGGAACTTTGATGTTGAGCTTTTACTCATCCGGGATGATGACATTCCTGAATATGTAGAGGATGGCGTATGCGACCTTGGCTTTGTCGGAGCTAACACAGTGGCTGAAGATCAGGCGGACGTAAAGATTCTTCGCGGCCTCGACTATGGCGTGTGCCGGCTTGCTCTGGCGGTTCCTAAAAACGGATCGATCAAAACGACGGGTGATTTTGAAGGAAAAAAAATCGCAACCAGCTACCCGGTACTTACCCGTAACTACTTTGAGGATAAAGGCGTGAAAAACGTCTCGATTGTAACATTGTCAGGATCTGTAGAGATTGCACCGCGCCTCCAGATAGCTGATGCCATCTCCGACCTTGTCTCTACCGGAGGCACGCTTAAAGCAAACGGACTTGTTGAGCTGGACAAAATTTTTGATTCCGAAACCCAGCTGGTTCAAACCAATAAGCCGCTTTCTGAAGGGAAACAGGCGCTGATTGATAAAATGCTCCAGCGAATTGAAGGGCATAAAACCGCCGCCGAAAGCCGGTATATAATGATGAATGCGCCGGAAGCAGCCGTTCCCAAAATCAAAGACCTGCTGCCGTCCATGAAAAGTCCGACCGTGATGCCCCTGGCTGATGACGGAATGGTTGCCGTACACACCGTAATCCCGATCGACACCTTCTGGGAGGTAATGGAAAAGCTTAAAGCGGCCGGAGCCTCCGATATTGTGATGCTGCCCATTGAATCGATGATTGTTTAAGAATAGATATGAGATGTGAGTCTTGAGTCGTGAGAAAAAGTTCTCATGGCTCAAGACTCACGACTCAAGACTTATGACCATGAAAAAATACAATTACAAAGATCTCTCCCCGAAAAAAATCACAGCTTTAACACGGCGTCCCAAAATGGACTTTGCCTCTGTATTCGGAACCGTGCAGCCGATTCTTGATGATGTTGAATCGCGTGGTGATGTCGCCATCAAAGAGTACACAAAGAAATTTGATGGTGTTGAGATGAAGACCGTTGCCATGGACCCCGAAACCGTAACCGTTTCTCTTGATCCGACCGTACAGGGAGCGATCGACAGAGCAATGCAGAACATCTACCGGTTCCACCGTGAGCAGTTTTCAATGGAGCTTGAAGTAGAGACAATGAACGGCGTGGTGTGCAGCCGAGTTGCCAAGCCCATTGAACGCGTAGGGCTTTACATTCCCGGCGGAACAGCGCCCCTCCCCTCCACTACTATGATGCTTGGCATACCGGCCATGATTGCAGGTTGCGAAACCATTGTAATTGCCACGCCTCCTGACGAAAATGGAGATGTACCGGAATCCATCCTTTACATTGCGCAAAAGATCGGGGCAAAAACCATTGTTAAAGCCGGCGGCGCCCAGGCAATCGCAGGGATGGCATTTGGAACAGAATCTATCCCAAAAGTTGACAAGATTTTCGGACCTGGCAATCAGTACGTCACCGCTGCCAAAATGATTCTGCAGAATAGTGAAGCGATGATCTCCATCGACATGCCGGCCGGTCCATCCGAGGTACTTGTTATTGCTGATGAAACTGCTGACCCCGAATTTATTGCTGCCGATCTGCTCTCGCAGGCCGAACACGGATCCGACAGCCAGGTTGTTTTGGTCATCACTGAAAACGCCGATCTTGACGCGATTAACAATGCAACGGCTCAGCAGCTTGAGGCACTGCCCCGTAAGAAATTTGCGGCTGATGCACTTGATAAGAGCTTTACTGTTGTTGTTGAATCCACACGGCAGGCCATGGAGTTTTCAAACCAATATGCGCCCGAACACCTGATTATCAACACGAAAGATGCAGAGCAGCTGGCAGAGAGTGTTCACAACGCCGGATCTGTGTTTATCGGTCAGTGGACGCCTGAAAGCATGGGTGATTACGCATCAGGTACAAATCACACCCTGCCAACATATGGCTACGCGCGAATGTACAGCGGTGTATCGCTCCACAGTTTCCAGAAATTTATTACGATGCAAACCATTTCCATGGAAGGACTGCAAAATCTTGGCCCGGCCGTGGAAACACTGGCTGAGATAGAAGGACTTCACGGGCACAAGAACGCTGTTAGCCTGAGATTGGCCAAATTGAGAAGTAAGAAGGCAAAAGTGAAAAGTGAAAAGTGAAACTCCTCTCTCGGGAGGGGACAGACGATGAAACGGTCAGTGAAATCGTCAGGGATGGGTTGGAAGTGAGCAAACATCCATTCATGAAACCCACCCCGGGCTTGTCCAGATCAGCTTCGCTATCGGGACTTTACATTCCCCTCCCAAGAGGGGAAAATTGAATCCGTAACACAGTAACTATCAATTATTTATCTAAGAAAATAAATCCCAATGCCAACGACCGACATCCAATCACTGATCCGCGAAAATATCCGCAACCTGACACCCTATCGCAGCGCCCGTGATGATTTTAATTCCGGCGTTCTGCTTGATGCTAATGAAAACAGCTTTGGGTCAACCGTGAGAAATTCTCTCGATCTGCACCGGTATCCCGACCCAACCCAGGACAAACTGCGAGAAGTGATCGCAGAGTACCGGGGTGTCGATGTTGAGAATTTGTTTCTGGGTGTTGGAAGCGATGAACCGATCGATCTGCTGATGCGCATCTTTTGCGAGCCGGGCAGTGATTCCATCATCACTACTCCGCCGACATATGGCATGTACAAGGTATCGGCAAACATCAATAATGTGGGCGTTAAGGAAGTTCAGCTGACCGAAAAGTTTCAGCTTCAAACGGATGCCATCAAAGAAGCAGCAGATGAAACGACAAAACTCCTGTTTCTCTGTTCGCCAAATAATCCCACCGCGAATGATATGAAGCGGACTGACCTGCTGAAGCTGTGCACGACTTTTCCCGGAATTGTGGTGGTGGATGAAGCGTATATCGATTTTAGTAAGCAGGAGTCGATGGCTGCGATGGTGCAGCAGTACCCCAACCTGGTGGTGCTTCAAACCTTTTCGAAGGCGTTCGGCCTTGCCGGCATCCGGCTTGGCGTGGCCATTTCGAACCCTGAGATTATCAGCTACATGATGCGGGTGAAGGCTCCATACAACATCAACAAACTAACGGCCGATACCGCTCTAAAGGCGTTCGGCAATCGCGAGCTGCTGAAATTCAATATCAAAAAAATTCGTGAAGAGCGTGAGTATGTGGCTGAACAGCTGGGGCATAGCGATGCCGTTGAAAAAGTATACCCATCCAATGCCAATTTCCTGCTGTTTAAAATCAAACATGCGAAAGAGGTGTACCAAAACCTTGCCAAGCTTGGCGTTATTGTACGCTATCGCGGGAATGAACCACTTTGTGAAGACTGTCTCCGGGTCACCATCGGCATGCCGGATGAAAACGTGACTTTTTTGAAAGCCCTGAAGGATGTTGTGGGGTAAGAAGGCAAAGGTGAAAAGTGAAAAGTGAAAATTAAGCTTCTTGGAGGCCAGATTAAATAGTTCTCCCCTCGGGAAGAGATGAGAAAGCCGGTCATCCCCCGGCTTTATCTGAGGGGGTGGGTCCGTATGATTAAGTGGCCTGAATTAAACTCCGTGCCACATTAACGCTCCTGAATCTCCCTCAATAGAGGAAGATCTTATTATTACTAAACAGAATAAATCCATGAAAATTTACATCGAATCATCCGCCTTAAAATCGGCCACTGAAAATCTCTTATCCGAAGGCGCGCTTTTTGGAATGAAATACCTCCAGGAGGCTGAATATGATCTTAGTTTCGACACGGGTGCTCTCAGTGAAATTCAGTTCCGGCTGATTGAAAATGAGTCGATCACCAATGGTGGGTTTGATGAATCGGATGCCGACAGCATCATTTTAAAGCAGGATCTTTATCAGCTTCTATCTGAGGGGGACATTATAGAATCTGCAGAAAGTTGGACAAACCTGACCCGCTCCATACTTTTTCCCAGCCGGAAAGCTGAGATTAAACGAGATACCAAAGAGACTAAAATATCGGTCTCCATCAATCTGGACGGCACGGGTGAGAGCAACATAAGCACGGGCCTTAACTTTTTTGATCACATGCTGGATCAGATTGCTCGTCATGGCCTGATAGACCTGAACCTAACCTGTGATGGTGATCTTAATGTAGACGAACATCACACCATCGAAGATACAGCTATAGCGCTGGGACAGGCGATACGCCGGGCGATCTCTGAAAATAAGGCGGGCATTCAGCGGTACGGATTTATATTGCCGATGGACGAAGCACAGGCCACAGTAGCCATCGACCTCTCTGACCGCCCTTATCTGAGGTGGGAGGTAGATCTTAACAGGGAATATGTGGGCGATTTTCCGACCGAGATGTTAGAGCACTTTTATTATACGCTGGCCATGAACGTAAAGGCAACCCTGCATGTTAAAGCGTCTGGAAAAAATGATCATCATATCATTGAATCTATTTTTAAAGGATTTGCGAAAGCTCTTCGGTTTTCTATAAGCCGTAATGAACGCATCCGGGGGATACTCCCCACTACAAAAGGCACAATTTAGTTAGTAAGTGAAAAGGCAAAAGTGAGAAGTGAAAAGTACAGTCAATGGTAATTGGTTATTAGTTTAGGTACTAGTTTCAATTATATGTTCAGCGATTAACATGACGTAAATTTTCACTTTTGCCTTCTCACTTCTCAACTTACTCTTTCACGATTCACTATTACATACAGTAACTAATGATAGGCATCATCAAATATCAGGCAGGAAATTTAGCGTCGGTCGCAAATGCATTAGAACGGCTTGGAGCAACGTATTTTATTTCTGATGACGCCGATGATCTTGAGAAAGCGAATGGTATTATTTTTCCGGGAGTGGGACATGCAGGCGCCGCCATGGACGATCTTCGCTCGCGAGATCTTGATATATGGCTGAAGAACACAAAAAAACCGGTCCTTGGAATCTGCCTCGGAATGCAGCTGCTCTATGAATCATCTGAAGAGGGTGACAGCCTTACCCTTGGACTTATCCCCGGCAGGTTGAAGAAATTCGATTCGTCGCAGGCTAAGGTGCCTCATATGGGCTGGAACCAGTTTAATGTACAGAAAGAGCACCCTCTTATTTCCGGCATTGATAACCAAAAATTCCTCTACTATGTGCATGGGTATTACGCGCCGGCTAACAAACACACGCTGGCATCATGCCATTACATTAATGATTTTGCAGCGGTTGTAGCCAAGGACAACTTCATGGGGGTTCAGTTTCACCCCGAAAAATCGGGACAGGTAGGGTCGTTACTGCTTCAGAATTTCCTGGATTTTGTCAATAGCAGAGAAACGTCAGGATAAAAAACGCACGTCTTGTATCTCTACCTTTCCGGCATAAACACAGCATTAACTTTCCGAAGATACTGTGTTCACTTTCATATCGTGCATAATTTCTCGCAACTGTAATTCCGACAAACATTTCACGATAGTTGGTGAACAGCCCAAATGATAGTTTACAAACTTGTTCAGAGCAATTTCGTCAGCAATGCCATGAGCCCGGGCAATTTCAAAATTCGACCACTTTCCATCTCTGAGCTGATTTGTAATACTTTTTATCCTCACTGACTCCAGAATTTTTTGCGGACGGGTTTCATAATGTCTTAAAAACATTCTGGCAAACCGCTTCGGGCATGTATAGCCCATAAGCTCAGCCCATTCAGATACTCTCGCAGTTTTTGATAGGTTAGCCCTCAACAGTGATACTGATCGATCAATCTTTACAGTTTCTCTCATCATTATCCTCTTTTTTTAAATCATACAGACCCTCCTCTCCAAACTATCCTGATATTCAACATCATATCACCAACCCTCTCTTCTTTTATTTAGGGCTGGACTCTCAATAGATAGCATTAAATTGAGAATCTTAATCTGTACCGAAATGTTTACTTGTACAATGCAATGTTCTATTAATAAACATTATTTATGATAAATAATCCAAATAAAATAATGCAAAGGAATAACTTTTCTCTTCAAATCAAACAATGACGGAGCTTATATTCTTAACCTTAATAGTAATAGCATCTAATTTTTGCCAGTTATGTGCGATTTCCATAGCTGATTCTTAGAACAGATGAGAACAAATCAGGCTATAATTTAATCATCAGGCCCCCGACGCTTAAACCAGGGATTAATGAGCTTATTGTGTGGATACACAGCTTGCCATCGCGACAATGAGTCTCATACTTTCTTTTTTCGCTTACTATTTTTGATGAATATTGAATTTATTCAGATTAGTTATCGATGGTCGGTTATCCTTTAAACAAAGTTGCAATTTCGCTGCATTTTATTTCCTCACGCACAAAAGGCTGTTACTTTGACTTTACTTTCAGTGTGCCAAGGTATGACATAGAGATTCCAGCTAATTTTAAGCCACGTCAAACACCTGAATTTGTTCACTTTAGAAGAAAAATGAAATTCTTTGATCTATTTGTGTAAGGAACTGATACTATTTTGATCATACTAGTGACTATTGATTAAGGTAGAATCAAAAAAATCAAGCAGATGGCTTACTAGTTTTAGCCAGGTATTATCAAAAGAGCTATCAAGAGCGAATAACCACATCTAAGGTTTTTTAACCTGGATGTGGTTTTTTTCTTTAAAGAGATGCATTTAGAAGGTGCATGCCCTTATCAGTAGATGATACTACATTATCTGAAAATTGGAGCAAATTAATGAACCCAAACAGATGGCTTTGCAAAACCTACGCTTAGCGTAGCGACAGGATCCGATCATCGTTTAAAAACTGAAAAGTGGTTTGGAGATCCCCTATCAGAGTACGGGATGACGTTTGATTGGGTTATGCAAAGCCCTCTAACACCTCAATCTGCAGATGCCGAAACCTTTTGGCGAAGACGCATTTCTGTTTCGTACCTGTTATTATCGCGTAAAAGCTCAATTCTCATCTCTTGTCCTTCTTCATATTCTCTCAAAAGTGCCCATGCATGCATTTCGCTCACTACTCTCTCTTCTCCTATCTTTAAAATAATATCACCAGGCATAATTCCGCACTCGTAGGCCGGCCCATCTTTGTTGACGCTCGTCACGAGTAATCCCTGTACATACGGAAGCCGGTAGCGGTAAACAAGCTGCTCCGTCATTCCCGTAAACTCCATGCCGGGATTATAGTCAAGTACAACACTTCCCCTGGAGAGCAGCTGAGATATTATCCGGTCAATTCGGTTACTGGGAATCGCAAAGCCAAGCCCGACAAACCCGCCACCGGTTCCCCCCGTGTAAATAAACGTGTTGATGCCGATTACCTCACCCTCACTATTCAGCAGCGGGCCGCCAGAATTCCCCCTGTTGATAGACGCGTCAGTTTGAATCATATCCATATACACTCTCGGATTTGAAGGATCCGGCCTGAAATCTCTGTTTCTTGCACTTACCACGCCCACCGTAACTGTAGGCTGCCCATCTTCAAAAAGTCCAAACGGATTCCCAAGTGCTATCGCCCACTCCCCTACACGTACGCTGTCGGAGTTACTAAACTCAATAAATGGAAACGGGTCATCAGACTGGATTTTCAAGAGTGCGATGTCCGTTAGCTCATCGCTGCCGAGAAGTTCAGCCCTGTAGGTAGATCCATCCATTGTGGATATCATAATTTCTGTGGGATTGTTACCAACAACATGCTGATTGGTAACAACAAGCCCATCGTCACTGATTATAAATCCGGACCCCATCTGCGTGTTTTCACGCTGCATCTGGTCGCCAAAGAAGTGCCTCAAAAATTCGTCCCTTGAGAAACGAGGACTTTCTGCGGGGCTTGTTACCATAATGCTAACAACAGAAGAGCTTGCCTTTTCTACAGCCATTGTAATGGCGTTTCTGCGACCTGTATCAATCTCGTCCTGAAGGTTTTGCGACTCTTCAGGTTCGATCGCCTGACTGGCAGCATCGGCCCTCCCTTCTACGTCGGCTGCCGAAAACGGAATAGTGCTGCCTGACTCTGTTGAGCGGCTGTCGGGAGTACACTGCGACAGGATAAACAGAGCGGCAATGAGCAGGAATTTATAGTGTGGTCTGTTCTTCAAGTTCAAGCTGTTGAATCTGTTTCGATCCGATCTCTACGGTTTTCTTTATAGCTGCTTCGAGCGGCCCTTTATGCCACGCACCGGCTGCTTTTTTATGTCCGCCGCCTCCAAGTTCGCGTGCCCATTTATTGACGTCGACGTCACTTTTAGACCGGAGACTCATTTTAATACCTTCATCATCCAGATCTTTGAGTAAGACCGCAGCTTTGATGCCTGTAATGCTAAGTGCATAGCTCACAAAGCCACCCGTATCGGAATTTGTGGTTCCTGTTTCATCAAGCATCTCCTTTGTAACGGTCATCACAGCAATCTGATTGTTTTCAAAAAGCCTTATTGTGCTTAATGACAAACTCAACAGCTGAAGCTGAGGAAGTGTCTGATTAGAAAATACCCGTTCTGCCACAAGGTTTGGCCTGAAATTTCCAAGCTCCAGAAGGTGAGCCGCCGCATGCATGGTTTCAGGCTTAACGCTGTCGTACTGCAGAGACCCGGTATCAGTTATAAGGCCCGTGTAAAGTGCCTTGGCCACATTTTCGTCAATCTGGCTGATATCGTGCTCCTTGTAGAGATTGTAAATCAATTCACATGTCGAAGACGCATCATCCACAGAAATAGACAGATCAAATGCATCTTCCGGGTTGGGATGATGGTCGATCATAAATACGGGAAGCCTGTTCGTCTCCTGAAAATCCTTATATGATCCAAACCGGTGTGGTGCATTTCCATCCAGCACAATCAACAAATCGCAGGAACTCACCTCGTCTTCGGTTGCTTTTTGGATGGGAAAATAATCCGTCAGCCAAATCAGGTTTTCCGCAATGTCATCGTCGTTAAATGCAATAGCGTCAAATCCATTTTTTTCAAGCCATCGGCAAAAAGCCACTTGTGCACCGATACAATCACCATCAGGTCTTATATGCGAATACACGCCAATACGCTGATGTTTCTTTACGTTTTTGATGAATTCTTTAAACATAAAATCTTTATCCTTAGCATGAAAAATAGCCTGTTAAAATCAGGTATCCTTTAGTGGGAATCAAATTATTTTTAAAACCAACGTAGACTAACAGTACACAAACGTTCAGCGTTTATGAAAATTGAATCAAAATCAGC
>Ga0102940_1001473_pt1 | contig 15057 bp, 14 predicted proteins | sample SalPonR2_C_D1_MG_FD_78215 | JGI IMG/M metagenome (GOLD analysis project Ga0102940, IMG submission 78215) | Salt pond soil microbial communities from South San Francisco under conditions of wetland restoration - Salt Pond MetaG R2_C_D1_MG | ecosystem: Environmental > Aquatic > Marine > Intertidal...
AGGCTGGTGCCAAAATAATCGCACTCCAGATCGGGGATCTTGTAGTCGAGATGGGCGAAGGAGTGGGCCGCGTCGACCACTACTTCAATGCCGCGTTGGTGGGCCGCGCGGGCAATCGCTGCCGCCGGCAGCACCTGACCGCACCAGTTGATCAGGTGGGTGACGTGCACGATTTTGGTCCGCTCGCTAAAGGCATCGGTAAACTGCTGTACGATGGCCTCTTCGTCTTCGGTGGGCAGCTCCAGGTTGAGCCATTTCAACACGATGCCGTCGCGGTGTGCACGCTGTTTCCAGGCATTGATCATATTGGGGTAGTCCTGTTTGGTGAGCACCACTTCATCCCCGGCTTTTAGCGGAAGCCCAACAATGATGGTCTCCAGGGCTTCGGAAGAGTTGCGATCCATGGCAATTTCTTCGGGGCTACAGCCGGCCAGGTCGGCCAGCCGCCGGCGGAGGGGCTCGCGCCCTTTGTCGAGTACCCGCCACATGTAGTAAGAGGGCGCTTCGTTGCTCAGGCGATTGTAGCGCTCTACGGCCTGTTGCACTACTAAAGGCTGGGGGCACACCCCGCCGTTATTGAAGTTGATCACGGTCGGGGAGACGGTGTAGGCATTTTTCACCTGATACCAGAACGTCTCATCGGTGATGCTGGCGTCGAGCGGCATATCCTGTATGCGTTTCCATTCGCTGAGGAAGCTTTTTCCCTGTAAAGTGGTAAACCAGGGGGCACTGAGGCTCACTCCGGTAAGGGCGCCCAGCTTACGCAAAAATTGACGGCGTTGGTTGTTCATAGTTGGTTAGTTTAGATGGTAGAGAATAGAGGCTAGAGACAGATGTCTAGTATCTAAAGTCTAGCTATACTGACAATTGATCTTGGGGGTAAAAACTCACCCCCGTCCCCGGTGAAATGCCCTACGGGCAAAGCTTCGCTTTATTTCACGGGGCGTTCCCCTCTCTTATCCATACCAAAGTGAGCGCCGCAAGTAGACGCCTACTTTTAAGAGAGGCGTGACCCTGGCGGAGCTCCTCAGTAAAGCCCTCTTTTTTTAAGAGAGGGTTTGGGTGAGTTTTCATCCCTAAGATTTTTTGTCAATTCATCTAGCGTCCAAAATCTAGCGTCTAACCTCTAAACTATCCATTTTCTGTGGAAAATAGGAAAAGCTTCTGGGGGATTACGTCTGGTAGGAGATTTACGCCAAGACAACAGCCACCTCTTTCTTAATGGCCAGCAGGGCCTTATCCAGGGCGGAGGGGCCACGTTTTTGAATCAGCTCGAGCAGGGTCTTGCCAAACTCGCGCCCGGTAGCATCGGGACCGGTTGATTCCAGGGTAAGGGAAAGCATTTGTACCGCATCGTCGCGGGCAATCTGCACGATATCCCATAGTTTTTCGGAGACGTAAATTTGTTGGGTGATGTTGTGCTCATACTCTTGTTGGATGGTACTGAGCATGACGAGGTGTAGCTCACGGGCTGACATACCTTCCTGCCGGACTCGCAGCAGCAGACTGGGCAGATTGATGCGCTCGCAGAGCAGAGAGAGGCGCTCGTAGGCTTGCAGCTTGATGGGAATGGTCTGCTGCCGACGCTCTTTTTGTTGTTCGAGCAGGCGCAGTTCATATTGTTTACCCAGGTATTCCCTGAGTAATGCACGTACGGTAAGAAATACGATGAGTGCGGGTACAGTCAGCTTAATGATCTCAAGCAATACGGATAGCCATTCGGGCATAAGAGCATTATTTTAAATCGTAGGGGCACAAATTTACTTTTTTTTAGACAGTTTGTACTTTTGTAGGGAATGATATCCTTTCCCACAAACCAATTTAGGGGATCATGTGTTGAAAGGGGGAGTTTTGATAAGAACACAAATAACCTGTTTATGAGTGAAGTGACAACGGATACGCAGCCGGTTACGCTAACCGAAGGAGCGCTAGAACAATTGCAACGCATCCGGGACGAACAGAATATACCGGGCGACCATGGATTACGCGTGGGCGTCAAGGGAGGAGGCTGTTCCGGGTTTTCCTATATTCTGGGCTTTGATGTAGCCAAAGACAATGATGCCGAATACGAAATTGGCGGCATGAAAGTGCTGATGCAAAAATCGCATACCATTTACCTGCTGGGCATGGAAATTGACTGGGTGGAAGGCCTGAACAACCGCGGCTTCTCTTTTAACAACCCCAATGCTTCGGATACTTGTGGTTGCGGCACCTCATTTTCGGCCTAACCTAAATAATTACTTGGAAAAGAAATAACCGCTTTCTACTTTGGAGGAAGCGGTTATTTTTTTTGTTTGCTTTCGCAAAAAGGAAATTTACCACTACCTTTCGAAGTCACTTCCTTTTACATGTTGCAAAAAAGTTATCCATATGAAGTCAGCGTTTACTTCCGGTCTGAGGCTCGTATTTATTGGCCTGTTTAGCATTTTCTTTTCTTTAGTTCTTTCCGCTCAAAATTACACGCTAACCGTAGCAGATGGTCCTGCTGCAGGTAGTTATGGAGCACAGATTGCACTTTTTGGCCCTGATGCGTGTGACTTATCAATGCTGAGTGGTGAATTAGCCGTTGCTGAGGATGCCTCCGGTGATACCCGTGCTTGTCCTGGAATAGCTACTGATGTGGATGGGAAAATTGCCATTATTGATCGCGGCGATTGCTTTTTTTCCACTAAGGTTTTTAATGCTCAACAACAAGGAGCTATCGCCGTACTTGTCATTAATAATGAAGAAGGCAGTGATTACCTCAATATGTCGGGAGGAGATGTAGCCAGTCAGGTGACGATACCTTCCTTCTTTGTCTTGCGTAATGATGGTGATGTGCTACGCGATGCTCTATCGGTAGGAGCCGTTACCATTAGCTTGATGCGTAGTGATGTGGTTGACGATTTTGACGGGGACATCATCTATATGGAAGATTTCAACGGAGGATTCAACGATTGGGTAGCTACCGGCTTGTCCTGCAATGGGGCACCGGCGGAGAATGCCACCTGGGAATGGAGTGCTAACGGTGCAAGCTATTCAGATTGCTACAATCAGATCAACTTTCAGATACCTTCGCCAAGTCGCTGCAACGGGGCCGTATTTTTTAATTCCGGTGGTTTGGACAATGGTGGCCTTTGCGACAATCAGGGTACGGGTTCTTGTCCGTCTCCTCAGTTGGCTGAATTGCGCTCTCCAGTTATTGACCTGACCGGGTCGGATGCGGTGAGCTATAGTCTACGCTTTCATCAGATAGCGGTACAGTTTGAAAGCGGCTACTTTGTATCCTGGAGCTTTGACGGTGGGTCCTCGTGGGTAGACACTACTGCCATCAATACCGATTTGGAGCGTTTTGATGTCACCGAACGCAACTTTACCCGGGTGCCTTTGCCGGGCTCAGGGGAGGCTGACTCGGTGGTCGTGCGTTTTCTTTTTGCGGGGAATTACTACCTGTGGGGTATTGATGATGTACAGATTGTTGGGCAGGAAGCCAATAATCTGCGGGTGAACAACAATTTTTATGCCATCCCTCCTAATGCCCGTTTCCCACTTTCTCAGGCAGAGCCCATCTCGTTTCTGGCTGATATCGAAAATATCGGTGCCTTACGTCAGCCAAGTACTACCCTCAACGTAACCATTGTCAATGATCAGGGGGTCACGGTATTTGATGAAGATCTGAACTACGGTAACGTACCAGGGAATACCCTGGTCGAGAATGTACCCTTTGGTCCTACTTACACCCCCACGGATACAGGTGCTTATTTTGGGGTCTATTCCATTCGTTCCGACAGTATGGATTTTGATACTACCGATAATCAGCGGTTCTTTCAGTTTGAAGTTACTGACGGTACTTTCGGCAAGGAATTTGGAGCTACCCAACCAATAACACCTGGTGCTGGCAACTGGGACGCTGGCGAACCCCATTCCTGGGCCTACGGGAATCATTATTATCTATCCAATGGAAATGGACAATTTGTGCAGACCGTCAGCTTTGCCCTGGGCGACCCGGAGCAGGATGCCGGGCAAACAGTGGCACTTTCCCTCTACGAATGGCCGGAAGACAGTAATAATGACGGCATAGCCGATCGCAGTGAAATTACTCAGATTGGATTTGATATCTATACTATCCTGGGTGTTGAGCTGCCGGGAGAAACTATTACCGTGCCTTACCCGTCGCAGGGTGATCCGATTGCCTTAAAGGACGATATGGCTTACCTGCTTATGCTAGAATATTACGCATCAGATGAGGACGACGTAGCGTTTGCCGCCTCTGATGCCCTGGATTATAATGCGACCGTGTTTTTATCTCAGGTGCAGGGTATGGCTCGTTATGCCGGGATGTTGGGTATTGCAGGCGAACTGTCGACCGCTAATTTTTCTTCGGTAGGATTCGGTCGCGATTTAGTGCCGGTAGTGCGTATGACAATTGGTAGTGATCAGTCCACCAGTACTGTCGCTGAACCGGCAGCGCTTAATGATAAGTTTCATATCTTTCCCAATCCGGCAAAGGATGTTTTTCAGGTACACTTTGACTTGGAGAAACGAGCGGCCGAAGCACAGTTGCAACTCTTTGATCTGACGGGCCGGCTGGTTTGGCAACGGGATGTCAGTGGAGTAGAGCGTGAGCAGATGACTATACGTCCGACCGGGGTAGTACCTGGCGCTTATACGCTTCGCCTGCTTACCCCAGCAGGGGCTGGCAGTAAACGCCTGATCATTAAATAACAAAGGACTATGAACAACAGAAGACATTTTTTACGAAACTCTCTGCTGGGAGCCATGGGTACGGGGATATTGGGCCGTCGTTTGGGGTGGGCAGCTCCGGCTTCTAATAAGCCGTTGGTCATTGCCACCTGGAATAATATGAACGCTTGTCAGGTGGCTCATGCGGTGCTGGAAAAAGAAGGTGGTAAGGCCCTGGATGCGGTAGAGGCCGGAGTGCAAATTCCCGAGGGCGATCCCAACGATCGTTCGGTAGGATATGGTGGGCGGCCCGACCGCGAGGGAAAAGTCACCCTCGATTCCTGCATCATGGATGAAAAAGGGCGCTGCGGGTCAGTCGTTTTCCTGGAAGAGATCAAGCATCCGGTTAAGGTAGCACGTCTGGTGATGGAAAAAACCCCTCACGTCATACTGGCCGGGGAAGGAGCCCAACAGTTTGCGCTGAAAAATGGCTTTGAACGCGAAAACCTGCTGACCGAAGCGTCCCGTAAAGACTGGCAGGAGTGGTTGAAAAAATCAGAGTACAAGCCCGTGATCAACATCGAAAACCATGATACTATTGGTATGCTGGCTCAGGACAGCAATAGTGATTTATCGGGTGCCTGCACCACTAGTGGTGCCGCCTTTAAGATGCGGGGTAGGGTAGGGGATTCGCCTATCATTGGAGCCGGGCTGTACGTCGACAATGAAGTGGGGGCCGCCACCGGTACCGGGTTGGGTGAGGCTTTACTGCGCACGGTCGGGTGTTTCCTGGTTGTCGAATTTATGCGTCAGGGCTACTCGCCACAAAAGGCCTGTGAAATGGGCGTTAAACGCATTATTGATCATCATCCCGATACCTGGAATGACTTCCAGATCGGCCTGATCGCTATTGATAAAGCCGGCAACTATGGCGGGTATAGTATCCAACCGGGATTTACTTATGCCGTTATCCGGGAAGGAAGGGAGCGATTGGTAAAGGTCCCTTCCTATAAAGGGTAGTGTGTAACCGCGAATCGCTTTTCTGAAGAGTTAACATGGACTTGGGGGTTCTAAATAGCAGGATTTCCCGACACCACAGTATAAGCAAATACAATGTCATCAGGACGCTATTTTTTCGTGATTTTATTACTTATCCTGGGCAGTTGCTCGTCCGAAGATGACCTGGCGAGCTACGGTAAAGCCTACCAGCAAACTGGTGCCTTCGCTCCCCTGCAAAAGGTAGTCGAACAGCTTCCTCCGGGTAGTGACACGGCCCGGGTGAAAGCCATTCTGGGCGAACCCATTGATATGGGCTTCGACTATCGTTACCTGGTGGATTCAATCGGGCCTAAAGGCTGTGTCATCGGTGCCGTTTTCCATATTGATGACGCAGGAAAGATTGACCAACAATGGACTGGAGAGATTTGTGAATAGGATAGGTCATGTCTCTGACTTTGCTTGTAGTAAGGATAAACTTTTTGCGGTTAGTTCACAACCGCCTCGGCTTCGATTTCCACTAGATAGTCATTGCCGATAAGGTCGGCGCGGATGAGGGTGTTAGCCGGTTGAATATGCCCCAGGCGGGCACCATGAGCCCGGGAAATAGCTTCCCAGTCGTTCATGTTCTGTACATAGACACGGGTGCGTACCACATCCTCCAGTTGCCCGCCCAACGATTGAATAGCCCCTTCGATCTTATCGAGGACAAAGTGGGTCTGGGCAGCCGGATCGTTGCCGCCAATACTGCGTTTGCCGTGGGTGGCCGTCGTGCCAGACACCAGAATGCGGTCGCCGGTACGCACGGCCCGGCTAAAGCCGGCCAGGTCTTCCCAGATGGTACCACTAAGGGCTTTTTGCCGGTCTTTTCCCATAGGGTAAATTGGGAATGGGCGGGGTAGCTCTTGCAGGTGATGACTCAAGTCGCCCGAGGCGGTAAGGAAGGGCGGCTTGCGGTATTCATCACCACAATTACCGGGAATGGGGTTAAGGGTATTGAGTACGGCCCGGATCTTCTCCTGATCCTTTTGCGTAAGCGCAAAAGAAAATAAACGGAGGTTATCGGCAATGCGAATGCTTTTTCCCAAACGGGCACCAATGATAATCCCTCCGACAGCTTCCTGTTCCAGCATATAACGGCAGGCCAGATTGGCTATAGATACCTCCTTCGCCTGGGCAATATTGTGAAGAACACCCAGGAGTTGCTGAAAGCGCTGCCAGCCGCCGGCCTGTTCGATAAAGCGTCGGTATTTCATTTGTGACCAGGTCGCCATCTTATCTGCCGGGCGATCGGGTTGATCAAGCCATTTTTCACTGAGCAGGCCTCCGGCCAGGGTGCCGAAGGCGAGGATCTTTACGCCGTGTTGACGGCAAACCTCCGTCATCGCATCTCGCGCCCGCTGATCGATCAGGGAATAGGAAATTTGGTTAGAAACGACCTCAATGCCACTTTGCAGAACCATATTCAGGTGGGCGGCATCAAAGTTGGTCAGACCAATGTGGCGAATGAGGCCTTCCTGTTTAAGCTCCTGCAACCAGAACAGGTCATCCAGCCAGGCAGCATCGGCATAGTTCCAGGCATGGTACTGCAGCAGATCAAGCTGATCCATCTGCATGCGATCCAGGGCCCGCTGTACCGCAGTACGTACGCTTTCTTTACTGCTTTTGCCCGGCTCCGGCACCCATTTGGTGAGTAACTGCACCTTGTCGCCTCCCACTTTTTTGCGAAAGCGGCCACTGATCAACTCGGCTGATCCATAGTGGTCGGCCATATCGAAGGTGGTCAGTCCGGCATCGAGATAGGGCTGCATAGTACGGGCGGTAGCGTCCAGGTCAAGCTGTTTTCCGTCGCGTTCCATGTCGGCAATTTGCCACAGGCCGGTAAGGACTTTGGTGATCTGCAGATCGTCGGCTAAGGAAGTGGTAGGGATCATAGTGGGCATAGATCTTATTTTGGTATAAAGATAACAGGAATGAGGTTATATCTTACGGTTTTGGCGGTTCGATAACGCTAAAAAACATTACTCATCCGGTAATTTCTTGAAGGCTTCTTTAACAGAAATACCACGTCGGACGAGCTGCTGACGTTTCCACAAAAAGATAAGGGAGGCCAGAGCTAATACCAGCAGCCAGACCCAGGTGGAGTGGAAATACCAGGCATCAACTTCTGCCTGCAGGTCTTTGACGGTGTGTACAAACAGAAATACGAATAGCAATACCGCTCCGCTGATCGCGAGAAGTAATTGTAGAGGACGCTGCCGGAATACGGCAATGTCTCTGGCCAGTTCCGGATTATAATAAGGAAGAGCAATAACGGTAATACACATAAGTAGGAAATTGACCAGCATGGCGGTTACCATAATATCGATGCCTAGAAAAAAATCGCCAGCCAGGTGGCTACCGAGGATGCCAATACTGGCCATCCCCCCACTCAACAAAATGGCGCGGTAGGGGGTATGGCGCCGCCGGTGAATACGGGCAACTCCTTGCGGGAAAATACCATCTTCTGCCCAGGCAAACATCAGCCTGGACACCGACAGCAGCATAGCTGGTAAATCATTGATCAGAGCAATGGCTGCCCCGAGGATGATTACCACAGCCCAGCCGGGCGAGAGGACATAGCCCAGGAGTCCCGGAGCTGAGATGTCTTTTTGCAGTGCTTCCCCGGCAACAAATGGCCAGGGCACGGTATGGTACACGGCAGCGGTAAAAATGAAATAGTAAGTACCGACACCCAGTACGGCAATGGCAATCGCTAACGGTAGGTTGCGCTGCGGGCGCCTGGCCTCACCTCCGGCCTGGGCAATCGAGTCAAAGCCAATAAAGCTGGAAAAGAGCAACGCGGCAGCTGTCAACAGAGTGCGAAAACTAAACCGGGCATCTGCCTCGGGGATGACACGTCCTTCCCGCTCAAACAGGTTTTGGGCGAAAGCCTCGGGGTTATGGTTGAAGCCGGCAATAATGACAATAATGCCCAGGGCAAACATGAGGATCATCAAAGGGATTAGGGTGCGTTCATAAAAGCGCACCCCCACGATGTTGATCCATACAAAGAGCCACAACAGCCCCAATGCGAGTGCTAACCGTACCGTCCCCGTTTCTAGCCAGGCCGCAAGGTTGCTCCATGCCATCGCTACGGCAATATCGCGGAAGAAGGGAATGATGATATAGGAAATCACTCCAATAGCGATGGACAGCCCAAACCACTGGGAAAAACTGGCTACAAAACCTAAATAGGGATTCAGACCACGGCTGGCATAGATGTAACTGCCCCCGGCCCGTGGCATAGCCGAAGCCAGAATGGCATAGGCGGAAGCGGCCAGCAGTGCCGGTAATGCCGCCAGCAGAAAGGCGGGTAGTACGTAGGGGCCAATCCCCGGAACACTGCGCTGAATCATAAAGGGAACCACATAGACCGAGGCCCCCAGCATAGAACAAATTCCGGTGGCTGCCAAACCAAACAGGCCCAACTGTCGCGTCAATCCTGCGGTAGATTCTTTCTCGGATCTTTTTTTCATAGCTTGGATGTTGAAACGGATGGCAAGATAGAAGAGAAATTAGGAACAGACGGAACTTCTGATTTCTAATTTTAAAACTGCCTGCTTCAAATTTCCAATCGTTATCTTGAGCAAAAAGAGCCTATGGATTTTCTGCGTCCTATCAAGCTATTGAACCGGAAAAAAACCGATCCAGCAAAGTTTGTTTATACGGGGGAGTCGTCTGATGCCAAGACCAGCATACAGCGGTTTCGCTATACCCCGGAGTTTGTAGAAGAAGAAAACAATCTTATTTTTTCCCAAATCGGGGACTTAAGAAAACAAGAATACCAACAATGGTTGAATATCTATGGGTTGAGTGAAGCCGATAATGTCGCCGAATTATGTAAAACCCAGGGCGTGGACAACCTGGTCATTCAGGATATTCTCGATCTTAACCAACGGCCCAAGTTTCAGGAGTACGATTCCTATTGCTTTCTGACCATTAAATCCACGGTACCTTCTGATAAGGAGATGATGGTGGAGCAGATTAGTTTCATTTTTGCTGAGAATTACCTGATCTCTTTCCAGGAAAAAGAGGCTGATTATTTTGACCATTTACGCTATCGGCTGCGGGAGAAAAAAGGTCTACTACGTGAGCGTGGACCCGACTTTCTTTTGTATACGATGCTAGAAGCGATTCTGGATAATTATTTTACCACACTGGATCGCATTCGTCGCGAGATGGAGCGTTGGAATTTGGCCAATATCCACGTAGATCCATCGCCGTCCATTTTGGAGGAAATTGAGCGTTACAAGGTATTTGTTCAGTTTGTCAAGCATGCCATTCAGCCCATCAAAGAATTTGTCATGACCAACGAACGACAGCTCACCACCTTTATCGAAGGGCGAAACTTAAAGTACTTCCTGGAAATTAAAGATCTCTGTCTGACTTTGGTAGACGACTGCGATGCAATCACCTCTTCTCTGGATAGTAACATAAATCTCTTCTTTTCAGTGCAGGGTCATCGTATGAACCAGGTAATGAAGACACTTACCATCGTTGCGACAATATTTATCCCACTCACCTTTATTGCGGGGGTCTACGGAATGAACTTTGCCTATATGCCCGAGTTGGATTGGCGTTATGGTTATCTGTCCGTTTGGATATTAATTATTCTGGTTTTGATCGGCATGATTATGTTTTTTCGTCAAAAAAAATGGTTTTAATTCGCGTGGGAAAAGAGCAGATAAGAATATCTGGAAGTAGTTTTTGTATTTTCGCTTTCGCAAAAAAAAATTATGAGCATTATGAAGCCATTCCTTGTTCTTGTGCTATTGGTACCAGCCCTTCTCTTGGTGTCTTGCTCCCGTGACACCGAAAAAATAAATACTGCAGCGATCGACAAAGCGGTCAGTCAGTTGGAGACGACGCAGGATAAAAAAGAGTATTTGTTGGCGATCCGGGCGGATGACCAGGCTGTTCATCAGGGCAACAGAGGCGCTTACCTTAAGGTACAATATGGAGAAAATTCTCCGGAGTACCAGAATCACGTGGATGAGGTCGCTACCGTCGATAAGCGAAATTTGGCTAAAATACAATCGTACCTGGCTACACACGGATATCCGGAGTGGCTCAAAGTTGGCTACGAGGCCGCCCAGACGCCCTTTCAGGTTATTCAGCACAGCACCGACACGGATCTGCGGAACAGCTACTTCGAGCAGTTCTACGTGGCATACCGCAAAGGAGATCTCGCCGTCGATAACCTGGCCTTGTACCTGAAGCGGACGCACGAACAGGTCACGGGAGAATCAATGTCTATGGAGGGATCCTATACCGTTGAGGAAGAGTTGGATACCCTGGTGAAAGCTCTTCAGCTAACCGAAGCGCAGCGGCGGGCAGAAAAGGCAACTTTCTGAAGTAACATACCGGTCGGGATATGTTAACAAATTTTTTCAATAGCAAAAAAGCTTTATTTTACTAGTGAAAAGGGGTAGGAAAGGATTCTTTTATCCCCCCAGGCATACTATTTATTTTTTCACCTAATGATTTTCACTTCTATGAAAAAGCTATTTTTTGTTTTTGGGTTACTCTTGTTGATGGCAGGAGGGTTAAGAGCTCAGGCCTACGACAACGTTATTAAAACCAGCCCTATCGGTTTGGCTTTTGGCAATTTCAATGCTACCTATGAGCGCGTGATCAGTGAAAGTTCTTCCGTATTGGTTTCGGCAAATTACGTCTATCAGTTTCTGGGAATCGACGTTAATACGGTTGGCCTTCGTGGGGCTTACCGATATTATTTTACACACGAGAAAAAAGATGTGCCGACCGGCTTCTACGTGAACCCACAGATTGGAGTCAGCTTTGGTAGCGCTGATGATTTTAGCTACGGAACATTCACTTTAGGAGCGGAAGTTGGTTACCAATGGGCCTGGGATAGCGGCTTTGTGCTCGATCTGGGTATCGGGCCCAACTATACCAGCCTAACGGGTGATGCTGATGCCATTGGCTTTGATGCCGAAGGTGGGTCGGCGATTTTACCTTCGGCTACGCTTGCCATTGGTTATGCTTTTTAGCGAAAGCGGTATATGAAAAACATTGTACGTCCGGATCGTCAAAATACGATCCGGACGTTTTTTATGGTGATCCCGGGGGTGGGAGGTGATGATATCAGCCAGGCTTAGTGCAGGTGATCGAAGATTGTTAAATTGGTGCAGTGTTTAGAAGCCATCTCAAAATTATACTTTGGGCTACAAAAGCATCTTTTGCCCCCTGAACTGTGTTGCAAAAAGCTTACGTAGCTAGGGCTATGTGCACTTTTTGCGCCTTGTTTACTTTTCGCTATCAAAAACATTTTTGAGATGGCTTCCAGTTGCATTTAGCATTTTTGTATGAAATACTTTTTCGTTCTTGTTATATGGGGTGCATTGAGCACAATGATGTTAGGGCAGTCCTCACCCGACCCAGGAGGAGTAGTGAAGCAGTTGGGGGTCCGTCTACATCAGGGCACTGTACTGGTGCACAGCCGACATGTGCGATCGGTTGCCAATTCTTATCCCAGGGGACTGGAAGTCAACCTTGCCTGGCAAAGAACATCCAGGGCAGCCTGGGAAAGCTGTTTGTGTTACCCCAAAATGGGCGTAGCTTTTACGACCTGGGATTATGACAACCCCGATGTACTGGGCTGGGGAATGACCTCCCTATTTTATATTGAGCCGGTTTTTAATGCGCCGCGCCGCCTGAGCTTTTCAATCCGTGCAGGAGCGGGGCTATCGTGGCAGAGTAATCCCCACGATCCGGAGATCAATCCACTTAACCTGAGTTACTCTACGGCTTTGGCGGTTCCATTACAATTAGGTGGTAGTCTGCATTATCGCTTGTCTCCCCAATGGACACTCGATGTAATGGGGGTATATAACCATTTTTCTAACGGTGGAATCCGAGAACCCAACAAAGGTATCAACTGGCCCTCAGTGGCTGTCGGTGCAGGATATTACCTGGAGGTGCCCCGGTTGACGGAACGAAAGCGGACAGATTGGCGTACTGTACAGGGGGTAGCTACTCGACTTGATATCACCTTCCTCACTGGTATTGAACAGCCGGTCAACCACCCCTACGTCTTTTTTCCGGGAATTGAAGTAAAATATAGCCGGCAAATCGCCCGCCTGAATGCTCTGACCGGGGGAATTGCCTACTTCAGGGACCGTCCTGACCGCTACGATCTACGCGAAGCAAACCGCCCGGTCAATCCTCATAAGCTAGGTATTGCTGCGGGCCATGAGTTTTTATTGGGGCAATTTATTTTTGGTCAGCAAATCGGTATGTACCTGTCGAAGCCTTACACGGTGTCCGCTGATGTTTACCAGCGCTATACACTGGTATATCGTTGGAGCCCTCATTTTAGCCTGGGTATTGGGCTACTTACCCATGGACATGTCGCCGATTTCGCTGATGTACGCGCCACCTATTCCTGGTTACCCCAAAATAGGTAGCATAAGCCATAATATCAACCCCTTGGAATGCCCTTCGGGCTGCTGTGCAATTCCACAGGGTAAGCCAAAAACATAAATCACAAAACACACTGACCATGCCATATCTACAAACGCCTTCCGTGAAGCTATTTTATGAAGAAATGGGCTCGGGATCCGAGACGATTGTTTTCTCCCATGGCCTCCTTTGGAGTCATAAGATGTTTCGCGCCCAAATGGAACATTTAAGTGATCGCTACCGCGTCATTGCCTACGACCACCGCGGACAGGGGCAAAGCGAAGTGACTTCGAACGGGTACGATATGGACACACTCACGGAAGATGCCGTAGCTCTGCTCGACGGGCTGGGCGTAGAGCGCTGCCATTTTGCCGGATTGTCTATGGGCGGTTTCGTGGCCATGCGGATGGCCATCCGCTATCCTAAGCGGATACAGTCGCTGATCTTGCTGGAAACGTCAGCACAGGCCGAGCCCCGGGAAAATGTACCCCGCTATCGCCTGCTCAACACCATAGTCAGGATTTTTGGAACCGGGGCCGTAAAAAAGCCGGTTATGAAGATAATGTTTGGAGAGTCGTTCCTGCAAGATGAGTCAAGGCAGGAGTTGCGTCAGCAGTGGGGCCGCGAACTCACGTCCAACAAGCGAAGCATCACCCGCGCTGTTCAGGGAGTGATCGATCGTGCCGCCGTACCAGCCGATCAGTTAGCTACTATTAAATGCCCAACACTGATTATTGTCGGAGAGGAAGACGTGGCTACCGTGCCGGACAAAGCAGAATACATGGCCAGACATATACCGGAAGCGGAGCTAGTGCGTATTCCGCGCGCAGGACACACTTCTACAGTAGAAGAACCGCAGTTAATTAACCAAGCACTTGCTCTGTTCTTGCGTCTGGCAGATTAATGCTAAAATTAAAGTGGTTAAAGGATACCGTTGGTGATATAGCCTTTCGGCAAAAGCACAAAATACTCATGTTCTCTACCATGAGCATACACGATATGTATCTAGACTTATACTTCTGTCCTCCCACCAAAAAAGAAGAGAGGATTACTACCATGAGTAACCCTCTCCCGAATGATTAATTAAATATCACATTACCGGAGATATAGAAAAGTTCTCTGGATGTGGCGTTTCTCTTCTGATAGGTATAGTTTAAGATAATACCTACCTACATTGTATTTACTCATTTCCAGCGTAATAGTTGTTTTTGGAATCGTTTTCAATTCCCTGGTTAAAACCAGTTTCCCATCATTGCTGTAAATGCTCAGGACACCCTTTTTGCCTGCGTACTCACTTAGATCAATATTGATCAGGTCAGTAGTTGGATTAGGGTAAACGCTGAGGTCTTTTGCTTCTTCTGTTCTCATATCCTCCCAGCTTCCCGGGGCTAATTGGGAGCTGCTCTTAGCACCCAAACATTCATCGGCATCAGGATTGGAAACATATTCTCCGTACCCTGGACCATCACCACTATTATTACATCCAGATTTTATCCATACACCAAGTATAGGACCATCCGCATTGGGAATGTCGCTAGTCGTGAAGGTATTTGAACGTCCGTTAGGTCCATTGGTCTTGACCGCACCGCCTTCTAATTTGACGTCATTACTGCTAGGTCCCTTTGGAGCAAAGTCAAAAACAACGTTTGATAAATCCTTGGCAGAACAAGTCGTAACCTTGAAGCATCCACTAAAGTTAGCACTTACTTCAGGTCTACAACGATTACTGCTCAGGTCAGTACATACATCGTTACAAGAGTTGCCTGAGTCATTCGGACAGTCATCGTCACAATCGGAGATGCCGTCGCCATCGGAGTCAATGCGATCATCGCAGTCATCGTCACAATCGGAGATGCCGTCGCCATCGGAGTCAATGCGATCATCGCAGTCATCGTCGCAATCGGAGATGCCGTCGCCATCGGAGTCAATGCGATC
>Ga0102940_1001475_pt1 | contig 15051 bp, 14 predicted proteins | sample SalPonR2_C_D1_MG_FD_78215 | JGI IMG/M metagenome (GOLD analysis project Ga0102940, IMG submission 78215) | Salt pond soil microbial communities from South San Francisco under conditions of wetland restoration - Salt Pond MetaG R2_C_D1_MG | ecosystem: Environmental > Aquatic > Marine > Intertidal...
CTCGCGGCGCTCTCGCCCGGCGATCTCGGGGTCGTGACCTTCGCCAACAGCGGGGCCGAGGCGGTGGAGGCCGCGATCAAGCTGGCCCGCGTGCGGACCGGCCGGGATCGTGTCCTCTCGACGCTCAACGGCTTTCACGGCAAGACCCTCGGCGCCCTCTCGGCGACCGGCAAGCCGATGTACCAGAAGGACTTTGCGGCGCCGGCGGGCGGTTTCGACTACGTGCCGTTCGGGGATCTCGAGGCGCTGGAGGCGACGCTGACCGCCGAGGGCGACGAGATCGCCGCCTTCATCGTGGAGCCGATCCAAGGCGAGGGCGGCGTGATCGTCCCGCCGGACGGCTATCTCGACGGCGTCATCGCGATCTGCCGTCGTCACGGCGTGTTGAGCGTCGTCGACGAGATCCAGACCGGAATGGGCCGGACCGGCACGCTCTTCGCCTGCGAGGCGGGCCAGGAGACGCCGGACATGCTGCTGCTCGCCAAGGCGCTCGGCGGCGGGATGATGCCGATCGCCGCCTGCATCGCGCGCCCGTCGGCCTGGGACGACCGGTTCGGTCAGCTGCACAGCTCGACGTTCGCGAACAACAACATCGCCTGTGCGGCGGCGAACGCGACCCTCGATGCGCTGCTGGCCGAGGACCGCGCGATGATCCGCGACGTGGCGGAGAACGGCGCCTATCTGCGCGAGCGGCTGGAAGCGCTGAAGGCCGCCTATCCCGAGGTGATCGAGGACGTGCGCGGCCGCGGCTACATGCTCGGCCTCGAGTTCCGGCGCATGGACGAGCGGCGCGATTCGGCGGTGATGGCCTTCGCCAGCCTCAATTGCGGCGTCACGCCGTTGATCAGTTCCTACATGCTCAACGTCTGCGGCGTGCTGACGGCGCCGCTGTTCAACGCCTCGCACGTCGTACGCCTCCAGCCGCCGCTGATCGCGGGGCGGGCGGAGATCGACCGGGCCCTCGACGCGCTCGACAGCGTCTGCGACGTGATCGCGCGGCGCGACTACCAGGCGCTGGTGCGTCACCTGATCGCGCCCGAGCGGGCGGGTCGGGCGACGCCCCCGGCCACGCCCGCCTCCGGCCCGGCCGCGCCGCGCCGCGTCGCCGAGCGGCGTCCGGGCAGCTTCGCCTTCCTGGTCCACTACACCGAGGAGGAGGACGTGTTCCGCTCCGACCCGTCGTTCCGGAAGTTCGGGACCGAGGACCTCGGCCGCTGGCTCGACTGGGTGAAGCGGCTCGGGCCGGGCGAGGCGCGGCGGATCGGGCCGGTGACCTCGCCGGCCGGCGCGACGGCCGAAGGGGCCATCATGTCGGTGCCGATGCTGCCCAAGGACATGCTGGGCAAGGGGCGCAAGGCGGCGACCGCGATGATCCGCGAGGCGGTCGGAATGGCGGCCGAGAGCGGCGTCTCGCGCGTCGGTCTGGGCGCCTTCACCTCCATCGTCACGCGCGGCGGGGCTTCCGTCGCCGGGCAGGGCGTGCCGATCACGAGCGGCAACACGCTGACCACCGTGGCGGCGGTGTCGTCGATCGAGCGAGTTGCCGAGCGGGTCGGCCTCGGTCTCGAGGACGCCAACGTGGTCGTGGTGGGCGCCACCGGGGCGATCGGCCGTCTGGGCGCGCTGATGCTCTCGCGGCGGGCCGGCTCGTTGACGCTGGTGGGCAACGCCCGCAACGCCTTCGCGCCGGCGCTGCTCGGCAAGGTGGCGGACGAGGTGGTGGCGACGCTGGCGAATGGCGGCGGCGCGCCCTCCGGCCGGCCAGGCGGCCTTGCGCGGCGCGTCCAGGCGCTCGCCCCGCGTCTGCGGGCCGAGGGCGACGGCAGCGCGAAGGATCTGCACGACCGCTTCGCGACGGCCCACGCGGCATGGGGGCGGTCCTCGCCGCTGCTCTGCACCACCGATCTCGGCGCGGCGCTCGCGCGGGCCGACGTGGTGCTGGTGGCGACGAGTTCGGAGATCACGCTGGTCGATCCCACCGATCTGCGTCCGGGCACGCTGGTCTGCGACGTGGCGCGTCCGCCGAACGTGGCGCAGGCCGATCTTTCGGCCAGCGGCGTCCTCGTCTTCGACGGGGGGCTCGTGCGGCCGCCGAGCGAGGTGGACCTCGGTGCGTTCCAGACGCTTCCGATGGACATATGCTGGGGCTGTCTCGGCGAGACGATGCTGCTGGCGCTGTCGGGCCGGACCGAGGACTTCAGCATCGGCTCGGAGCTCGATCTCGGGGACGCGGACCTGGTGGCGATGCTGGCCGATCGTCACGGTTTCGCGCCCGCCACGACGCAATGGCACGGGGAGCGGCTGGTCGAGCGGGACTTCGACAGGCTTGCCGCAGCGCTTCGCCGGGGTCGGCTGCGGCCGGTTTCCGAGCAGGCGGCGCTCGGCATCGCGGCGGAGTGAGCCTGTTCAGGTCCGGGCGATGTCCGGTCCGGTGGAAGCGGAGAAGGCCGGGGCGGACGCCCCGGCCTTCGTGCGATTCGAGGGAGGTTCAGGAGGTTTGGTTCGCCGGCCGGGAGCTCGGGTCCTTCGGACGGCGGCTGGTCGACGAGGCGGGCCGGATGCGGACCTGACGGCGGCGCAGTGGCGGCAGGCGGCGCATCGCGCCGGGCGGCGCAGGCCGAGTCAGGAGCGGCAAATACCGAAGGGCCGGAACGTCGTTCCGGCCCTTGAGCATGTTCGATGGTCGTGGAGAGCGGGCGTCAGCCGCGGATGCGGCGATAGGCCAGCATGCCCATGCCGCTGAGCAGGAGCAGAGCGCTCGCCGGCAGCGGGATGGCGTTGACGCTGATCGACGTGATCGAGCCATCGTAGCCGATGGTGCTCGATTCCACGAAGAACTGCACGGCGCCGACGCGGGTCCAGTCGAATGCCCCGGCGAAGACGAAGTCCGTCAGCGGAAGATCCGGCGAGAACGAGCCGACCGGCGGCAGGACCTCGGTGAAGTTCCCGAAATTGCCGTCCATGTCCCAGACGCGGGCTTCGAAGAAGAGATTCGATTCGAAGCTGTTCACGTCGAAGCTGATGAACGGATTGGGCCCGACCGCCAGGAAGTCGATGCCGCCGAGACCGTCGGTGTCCACCTCGGAGATGTCGGTGACCGGAGTGATGGCGCCACCGACATTGCCGTCATAGGTCAGGAGGGCGCGACCCGTGGCATTGGTGTCGTTGGAGAACGACAGGATTCCGCCCCCGGATTCGAACGTCGTGTTCGATAGGCCGGGGAGGTCCGTCTGGACCCACATGTCGCGCCAGCCGCCCAGCGCTTCCGCCGCCGCCACCTCCGACGCCACCGGATCGACTCCCGGGTTGTCCGTGACCCGCTGGTCGGTGGTGAAATCGTCGATCAGGATCGGCATCGCCGAGCCGTGGCTCGGGATGAAGATCAGTGCGGCGGCCGCAGCCGCGGCGAAATTCCGTATGAACACGAGGCAATCCTCCGTTTCCGTTCCCCACAACGCTTCGGGTTGCACGGTCCACAGGGACCGCGCTTACGCTCAGTACGTCTCCGAAATGCATACTGAAGAATATGCCGCAGAAAGCAAGCCCACGACGGTCGTTGTATTGAGTTCATCTTTGGGGCCGGGACGGATCTTGTGTGCGCCTTCGGGCGCCGCTTCGACGGGCGCGAGTCTGAGCGGGCCGTTCCGCGCCGCGTCGGGGGCCCATTCCGCCCGCCAGGCGCGGGGCGGGGCCAGCCGGGCGCGGCGTCGCTCCAACCGCCAGGCGGGCCGGCCGCCGCGCACCCAGCCATGTTCCGCGCTCGGCGACGGGGCGAGGCGCCAGCGGCTCTCGACGCCCTCCGAACCGCCGTCGCCGGGCGTCAGCAGGAGCGCGAGCGGCGGCGTGCCGCCGGCGGCGGCCGCCGCCTCGGCCCCCGATTCGGCGGCGAGATGCAACCGGCGCACCGGGGTCAGGCGCACCGGCGCCGCGAGCGACGCGACCACCAGCGCGACGGCGCCGGAGCGCAGCGCCTCCTCCGCGCACCAGAGCACGTCGGGTTCGCGCCGGGGGGAGACCAGCGTCAGGCGCTGGGGCGCGAAGAAGTCGGCGAGCCCGTCGGGCGCCGCGCCGCCCTCGACCGCCGGCGCCCGCAGCCAGAGCACCGGCCCGCCCGCATCCCGCCGGCCGAGCGCGCCGGCGACCATCGCGGCGAAGGTTGCGCGGGCCGGTCCGCAGACCTCGTGGGTCCGGCCGAAGGCCAACGCCGCGCCCGTCTCGTCGCGCCTCTCCGGCCCCCGCCCCTCCGTCCCGAGGGGCAGGGTCGGGAGGCGCCGGAGATCGGCGGCGAGGCGGCGCGGATCGGTGGGCGGCATGGCGTCCTCATGTTCGTGTTTCGTTCTGATAGCGCGATACAGAGGACGTGCGCAACCTCAGGGAGCGGCCGACTCGCCCCCCGGGCGCCGCTTCGCGGAGGCGAGCCTCCCGAGGCGAAATGCCGAGGCCAACGTTAACAACGGCTTGGCTGCGGCGTCCTCACCGTTTCTGAGGATTTTTCGGATCGACCATCCGTCCTATCTTGGCCAAGTGAGTGGCGTAACGCTCATCGCTCCGAGGGGGGGCGGCCGGACCCGAGTATGCTCCGGCTTTCACAAGCGTAGCGTCGTGATGCACTCCCCAGGAGACCTCGCGGCCGATCCCCAGGGCCGTGGGGGCGGTGATACGGCGGGCTTCGACCCCGACACCCCACGGGATTCCCTGTCGAGGCCCGCCGTGCAACGCCATGCGCCCCCCGGGCCGGTCGTCCGGCATGAGAGCGGACGCTACGCCAGAGCGCGGGCCACCCAGGCGGGGCCGTAGGCCCGCAGCAATGATCCCGCGACCAGCGCCGCCGCCCCGCAGACGCAATAGGCGGCGACGGCGAGCGCGATCGACCCCCCGCACCAGACCACGACCGCCGCGCCGCAGACCGCGCCCGCCACGCCGAACGCCAAGCATCCCATCCCGCAGCCTCCCCATCGCGTCACGCGTCGGGGATCAGGCTCCTCGCGAAGCCTTGCCGATCGATTTACGAGGGTTCAGGCGTTGAACAGGAAATGCAGCACGTCGCCGTCGGCGACCTCGTAGGCCTTGCCCTCGACCCGCATCCTGCCGGCCTCCTTGGCGGCCTGCTCGCCGCCGAGGGCGACGTAGTCGTCGTAGGCGACGGTCTCGGCGCGGATGAAGCCGCGCTCGAAGTCGCCGTGTATCACGCCGGCGGCCTGGGGAGCCAAGGCGCCCGCCGGAATCGTCCAGGCGCGGGTCTCCTTAGGGCCGGCGGTGAAGTAGGTGCGAAGGCCGAGAAGCGCGTAGCCGGCGCGGATCATCCGGTCGAGGCCGGGCTCCTCGAGGCCGAGATCGGCCAGGAACTCGGCGCGTTCGGCGTCCTCGAGCTGCGCGATCTCGGCCTCGATCGCGGCGGAGATCGTCACCGCGGCGGCGCCCTGCTCGGCGGCCATCGCCTCCACCCTCCGCGAGGCCTCGTTGCCGGTCGCGGCGTCGGCCTCGTCCACGTTGCAGACGTAGAGCACCGGCTTGGCGGTCAGGAGCTGCAGGCCCGTCCAGGCCTTCTCGTCGTCCTCGGCGATCTCGACGGTGCGGGCCGGGCGGCCCTCGTCGAGCGCGACCTTGGCGAGGCGCAGCAGGCGGTCCTGCTGTGCGGCCTCCTTGTCGCCGCCCCGGATCTTGCGGGCGAGGTTGTTCAGGCGGCGCTCGACGCTCTCGAGATCGGCGAGCATCAGTTCGGTCTCGATGATCTCGGCGTCGGCGACCGGATCCACCCGGCCCTCGACATGGGTGACGTCCGGATCCTCGAAGCAGCGCAGGACATGGGCGATCGCGTCGACCTCGCGGATGTTGGCGAGGAACTGGTTGCCGAGGCCCTCGCCGCGGGAGGCGCCCTTAACGAGGCCGGCGATGTCGACGAAGGTGAGGCGGGTCGGGATCACCTCCTTCGACTTGGCGATCTCCGATATGCGGAACAGGCGTTCGTCGGGAACCGCGACCTCGCCGACGTTCGGCTCGATGGTGCAGAAGGGGAAGTTGGCGGCCTGGGCCGCGGCGGTGCGGGTCAGGGCGTTGAAGAGGGTGGACTTGCCGACGTTCGGCAGTCCCACGATTCCGCATTTGAAGCCCATCGGGGTTCCCTTCGGCGTCCGGGTCGGCCGGGCGATTGGCACGCGTCGGGGCGGGGGTCAAGGCGGCGAGGGCGTCCCGTCTCCGCGCCCCGCTCGTGCGCGCGGCGATGGGTGGAACTCGGTCGGACCCCGGGGCGGCGCCGGTCTCTCGGCTCCGCCGCGCGCGTGCCCGTCCGGCGGCTCAGGAGAAGCGCCGCCTCAGGCGCTCGAGCGGCGAGAGGGGCGCCGGAGGATCTTCCGCCGCCGGCTCCGCGCCGGCCGCCCCCGACGACGCCGCGTCGCCGGGGACGGCGGCGGCCTTGCGCTCGGGCTTCGGGCGGACGGGCTGGGTGCGCAGCGCGACGGCGTTCATGAAGCCGCCCTCGTCCCCGTCCGCGAGCTTCGGGGCGCCGTCGGAGACGCCGCGCAGGAGATCGTCGAGCCAGCCCTCCTCGGCCTTCGAGACGTCGTGCAGGACGTAGCCCGAAACCTTCGACTTGTCGCCCGGATGGCCGATGCCGAGGCGCACGCGGACGTAGTCCGGGCCGAGATGGCGGTGGATGTCGCGCAGGCCGTTGTGTCCCGCATGTCCGCCGCCGCGCTTCACCCGGCACTTGCCCGGCGCGAGGTCGAGTTCGTCGTGGAACACCACCACGTCGGCGGGTTCGAGCTTGTGGAAGCGCACCGCGGCCGCGACGGATCCCCCGGACAGGTTCATGTAGGTCTCGGGCTTCAGGAGCAGGACCTTCTCCGCGCCGAGGCGGCCCTCGGAGACCTTGCCCCGGAACTTGCCGCGCCAGGGGGAGAAGCCGTGATCCTCGGCGATGCGGTCGACCGCCATGAAGCCGACGTTGTGGCGCTGGCGGGCGTGTTCGCGGCCGGGATTGCCGAGACCGACGAAGAGAAGCATGGCGGGGCGTCCGGGTCCGGGGGCGGGTCCGGGCGGGAGGTAACGTGCGGCGCGCGTGGCGGCAAGGCGTCGCCACCGGGGCGGGGGAGCGCGCGCCGGAGCCGCGCCTGCCCCCCCCGGCCGCCGGCGGTCGGTCCGGGCGCCCCTCGCCGAGCCCTCATGGGCTCGGCGGCGGGCCGAGGGGGGTCGATCCCCCCGAGGCCCGCACCCCCGCGAAAGGCCGGCCGGGTGGCGGTCGGGCGCATCCGGCGCTTGCCCTCCGGCGCAGCCGTGGCAGGATCGGAAACGCAGGGGGGCCTGGAGGGGAGATCGACCCGATGACCGAGCTCGTGTTCTGGACCGCGCTCAGCGGCCTGCTGCTCTCGCTCGCGTGGCTTGCCTACGTTCTCGACCGCATCGTCGTCTGGGGCCTCTGGCCCGCGCTTCAGGGGCCGGCCGAGAGCCGCCCGGAGCAGTCCGCCTGGGCGCTGCGCCACAAGCGGGCGCACGGCGTCGCGGTCGAGATGTTCGTCGCCTGGGGGCCGCTGGCGGCGCTGGCCGCGATCGTCGCGCCGGAGGATCCGTTGCCGGGCACGCTGGCGCAGATCTTCTTCTTCGGCCTCCTGATCCACAACGTCAGCTACCTGCTGGGCGTCCCGGTGGTGCGCACGCTGGCCTTCGCCGCGGGGGCGCTGTCCTCGGCGGCTCTGGCGCTGAGGCTGATCGGCGCGATCTGACGCAAGCCGCCGGCGCGGCGCCCCGGAACGCGGACGGCCCCGCCCGGGATGGTCCGGACGGGGCCACGGCGGCGTCGCCGAGGCCGAGGCCTCGATCCGGTCGGGGAGGCTCAGACCTCCTCGGCCTCGGTCTCCTCCTCCTCGGCGGCCTCGGCCTCCTCCGCCTCGGCCGAGACCAGGCCGGACGGCGCGGAGACGTTCGCGATCACGAAATCGCGGCCCGTGATCATCGGCCGCGTGCCCTTGGGCAACGGAATGCCCGAGATCGTGACGGTGTCGCCGATGTCGACGCCGGAGAGGTCGGCGACGAGCTTCTCGGGGATGTCGCCGGCGGTCACCTTCAGCTCGACCTCCGGGCGCACCACCGTGAGCACGCCGCCGCGCTTCAGGCCGGGCGATTCCTCGTGGTTCACGAACTCCACGGGGATGTAGAGGTTGATGCGGCTGCGCTCGGTCAGGCGCAGGAAGTCGACATGCACCGGAAGGTCCCGGACGATGTCGCGCTGCACGGCGCGGCAGATCACGCGGTGATCCGTCCCGTCCACCCGCACGTTCAGCAAGGTGGAGAGGAAGCGGCCCGCCTTCAGGGCCTTGATGAGGACGTTGAAGCGGACGTTGATCGAGATCGGCTCCTGGCCGCCCCCGTAGATCACGCCCGGCACGTTGCCGTCGCGTCGCGCGGCGCGGGCAGCCCCTTTGCCCGTGCCCGGACGCGCGACGGCCTCGAGAATGGGAAGCTCGGCCATCGGTCGCGTCTCCTGATCGGAAAGCCGGGCCGACGATCGGCCCGGATCAAGCCCGCGCGTCCCTCCAGGGGTGTGACGGCGCGGGAGCCGGCCGCATAGCCGAAAGTCCCGCGGGAGGGAAGGGGCCCGCGTCGGGGCGCCGCGCTTGCCGGGGCGGGCGGCGCGTGGTTGGCTGCGCGAAACCTTTTCCGGGAGGATCGGCGAGATGACCGACACCGCCGCCGCGGGGCCGAAGGTGGCCCTGTTCGTGACCTGCCTCGTCGACCTGTTCCGCCCGAGCGTCGCCTTCGCCGCGGTGAAGCTGCTGCAGGACGCGGGCTGCGACGTGCGCGTGCCGGCGGCGCAGACCTGCTGCGGGCAGCCCGGCTGGAACTCCGGCGACCGCAAGGGCGCCCGGGCGCTGGCCCGCAAGGCCATCGAGGCGTTTCAGGACTACGATCACGTCGTGGTCCCCTCGGGTTCCTGCGCCGGGACCATGGTGAAGGACTATCCGGCGATGTTCGACGATTCCGTGCGCTGGCGGCGCCGCGCGGAATCGCTGGCCGGGCGCACGCACGAGATCGTCAGCTTCCTGACCGACGTGCTGGGCGTCGAGCGGGTGGAGGCGAAGCTCGAGGCGGCGGCGACCTATCACGACAGCTGCTCGGGGCTGCGCGGCCTCGGCGTCAAGACGCAGCCGAGGAAGCTCCTGGCGAGCGTCGAGGGGCTGGAGCTGCGCGAGATGGAGGAGGCCGAGGTCTGCTGCGGCTTCGGCGGCACCTTCTGCGTCAAGTATCCCGACGTCTCCGGCAAGATGGTGGGCGACAAGGCGGCCAACATCGACGCGAGCGGCGCGGATCTGGTGCTGGCCGGCGATCTCGGCTGCCTGATGAACATGGCCGGGCGCCTCAGCCGCGAAGGAAGGCGGGCCCGCGCGCGCCACGTCGTCGAGGTGCTGGCCGGGATGACCGACACCCCGGCGATCGGCGAGGGAGAGACGCGATGACGCTCCAGTCCACCACGCCCGAGTTCAAGCGCAACGCGCGCGGCGCGCTCGCGGACGAGAAGCTGCAGTCGGCGCTCGCCTTCGCCAAGCCCGGCTTCTCGACCAAGCGCGCGCAGGCGCGGGCGGCCCTGCCGGAGTTCGACGACCTGCGCGACGCGGCGCGGGACCTGAAGGACCACGTGCTCGGGCATCTCGACCTCTACCTCGAGGCGTACGAGCGGCGCGTGATCGAGTCCGGCGGCCACGTCCACTGGGCGGAGACGGCCGAGGACGCCCGGCGCATCGTGCTGGAGATCTGCCGCAAGGCCGAGGCGAAGACCGTCAACAAGGGCAAGACGATGATCTCCGAGGAGTGCGGGATCAACGACTTCCTGGCGGAGAACGGCATCGCGCCGGTGGAGACCGATCTCGGCGAATACATCATCCAGCTGCGCGGCGAGCATCCCTCGCACATCATCGCGCCGGCGGTCCACGTGACGGTGGAGGAGGTGCGCGAGGCGTTCCGCAAGGCGCACGGGCACCTGCCCGAGGGGCGCGACCTCGAAGGGCTCGACACCCTGCTGGCCGAGGCGCGGACGGTGCTGCGCAAGAAGTACTTCGAGGCGGAGGTTGGCATCACCGGCGCCAACATGCTGATCGCCGAGACCGGGCAGTCGGTGATCGTCACCAACGAGGGCAACGGCGATCTCAGCCAGAGCCTGCCGAAGGTGCACGTGGTGATGGCCTCGATCGAGAAGATCGTGCCGACGCTGGAGGACGCCTCGACGATCCTGAGGGTGCTCGCGCGTTCGGCCACCGGGCAGGAGATGAGCGTCTACACCACCTTCTCCCAGGGCCCGCGGCGGGCGGAGGACCCGGACGGGCCGGAGGAGTACCACGTGGTGCTCCTGGACAACGGGCGCTCCAACATGCTCGGCACCGAGTTCCAGGACATGCTGCGCTGCATCCGCTGCGGCGCCTGCATGAACCACTGTCCGGTCTACAACGCCGTCGGCGGGCACGCCTACGGCTGGGTCTATCCCGGCCCGATGGGCGCGGTGCTGACGCCGAGCCTGATCGGGGTGGAGGAGGGCGGGCAGCTGCCCAACGCCTCCACCTTCTGCGGGCGCTGCGAGGCGGTCTGCCCGATGCGCATCCCGCTGCCGCGGATGATGCGCAGCTGGCGCGAGCGGGAGTTCGAGAAGCGGCTGACGCCCTCCGCGACGCGCTGGGGCCTCGGGCTCTGGCGCTTCGTGGCCTCGCGCCCGGCGCTCTACCGCCTCGGCACGGGGATCGCGTCGCGCGCCCTCGCCGCGATGGGCCGGGGCGGGCGGATCGCGAAGCTGCCCTGGGCCGGGGCGGGCTGGACCGATCAGCGCGACTTCCCGGCGCCGGAGCCGGGCGGGACCTTCATGAGCCGCTATCGACCCGACGCCGACGGGCGCCCGTCGTGAGCGCGCGGGAGCGGATCCTCGGGCGGGTGCGCGAGGCGGCCTCGGCGCCGGGGGACCGGGCCGCGGCGGTGCGTGCGCGCCTCGCCTCGGCCGGGCGGCAGACGGCGCCGGTTCCGGCGCTCGCCGCCAGCGTCGACGAGGCGCGCGCGGCGCAGTTCGAGGCGAAGCTGGCGGCGGTCGACGGAACCCTGACGCGCCTTCCCTCGCTCGAGGCGCTGCCGGCGGCGCTGGCCGAGGCGCTGCGCGCGCGCAACCTCGCGCGGGCGATCCGGATCGGCGAGGAGCCCGACTTCGCCGGGCTCGACTGGGGCGGCACCGACGTCACGCGCGGGCCGGGCCGGCTGGAGGAGCCGGCGACGCTGAGCCGCGCCTTCCGCGGCGTGGCCGAGACCGGGACGCTGGCGCTGCGCTCGGGGCCCGAGAACCCGGTGACGCTGACCTTCCTCGGCGAGACGCATTTCGTGGTCGTCCGCCGCTCCGAGCTGCTCGGCGGGCTCGAGGAGCTGTTCGCGGCGGCGCGCGGGGCGGGGGCGACGCCGCGGACGCTCAACCTCGTGACCGGCCCGTCGCGGAGCGCGGACATCGGCGCGACGCTGCAGCTCGGCGCGCACGGGCCGAAGGCGCTGCACGTCTTCCTGATCGAGGACTGAACGCCGCGCGACCGGTCGGGCGGGCGCCTTCGGAGGCGCCGACACGGCCGACTTTCGCCGTCGCGATGAAGTCCGCCCCTCGGATCGGACAGGTCGACCGGGTCCGAGTCGACCGGGGGCGGGCTTTCCGAGGAGGAAGGTTCATGCCCGGACGCCATCGCAGCCACGGCGCCGGGTTCAAGCGCCGGGTCGTCGCCGAGCATCACGCCGGCGAGACGCGGCACGTCCTCTCCCGCCGCCGCGATCTCCCGCGGAACCTGATCCGCGTCCGGGTCGAGAAGGCGGAGGCGGGCGCCTTCGACGACGAGGCGGCCGCCGCCGAGCCGCTCTCCGGCTGCGAGGCGCGGATCGCGGCGCCGGAGCGCCGGTCGGGCGCCAGGCGCTGGAGATCGGCGTCCTGAAAGGGGCCGTGCGCTCCGGACCCTCGCGGAGAGGCGCGCCCGGATCCGGTGCCGGCGGCCCTGCGGCCTCTCCGTCGGGCGGGGATGCGAACTGATGGGGTCTCGAGATCCGGCTTCGACGCCGAGCCCGCGGCACTTCTCCGCGATGAAGCGATCGTCGCCGGGATCCGCGCCGTCACGGACCAGTTCGAAGGCTGCGGCCATCGCCGCGTCGGCGTCGCGCTCCGTCATCGAGGTGATGTCGTGAACGCCGGGAAGGTCCGTCGGCTGAGGAAGGCGCACGATCCGGCCCCACGACCTCGGCGGCGCTTCGTGCGGACCGCCGACGGCGATCACGACGGCCCGACCTTCCCGCTGGTCGCCGGGGGCTTCGAGGTCCGCGGCCCCGACCGGCTCCGGCTCGCGGACCTGATCTGCATCACGATCGCCGCGGGCTTCGCCGACGTCGCCGTGGTCCCGGATGCCGGGTCGAGACGCGTCGTCGGCGACGCCATCGGCCGCAGCATCGACGCGCGCCTCTCCGCCGAGGCGCTGCGCCGGGCGATCGCGACGCGTCGGCGGCTGCCCGGCTGGGCGTTCCGTTCGGATCGCGGCTCGCGACACGCCGCCGGGGCGCATCGCGCCCTTCTCGCCGAGCGCGGCTTCGTCGGCTCCATGAGCCGGCGCGGGAACCCCTGCGACGACCCGCAGGACGAGAGCTTCATGCAGACCCTGAAGGGGGAGGACGCCCGTCCGGCGGACTGCGGGACGCTCGAGGACGTCGCCGTCGGCGTGACGAGGTTCGTCGACGTCTGCGATCGGCGGCGCCTGCGCTCGGCCTTGGGGGTGTCCCGGCCCCGTCCAGTTCGAGGAACCCACGCCCGCGCCCGTCAAGACCGCCGCCTGAGCCGGTCCGCCTGAAGCGGCGCACTCCACGACGGCGGTTTCGCTTGACCTTCGGGGCCCGGCGGGCCATCTGAACGGCGTGCGGCCCCCGCGGCTGCGCGACGCGCCGGTCCGCGGAGGCTCCGCGGCGACCCACGGCGCCGATCCGCGGGACCCGGCCCCCATCCATCCGTCCCGTGTCGGCCGCGCCCGACGCCGGATCATGCGGCCGGCTTCGGACCCCGAGGGCGCCATTCGGCGCGGGCCTCCGACCGCGGAACAGGACCTTTTCTTGACCGATACGACCTTCGGCGCGCTCGGACTGCGCGCGCCCCTGCTCGACGCCCTCGCGGCGCGCGGGCACACCGTGCCGACGCCGATCCAGGCGCAGGCCATCCCCCGCCTCATGGCCGGCAAGGACCTTCTGGGCATCGCCCAGACCGGCACCGGCAAGACCGCGGCCTTCGCGCTGCCGATCCTCGACCGCCTGCTCGGCGCCGGGGGCGAGCGTCGCCGGCCCAAGGCTCCGCGCGCGCTGATCCTCGCGCCGACGCGCGAGCTCGCGATCCAGATCGGCGAGGACTTCCGCGCCTACGCCAAGGACACCCATCTGCGCGCCACCGTGATCTTCGGCGGCGTCGGCCAGAACCCGCAGGCCAAGACGCTGGCGCGCGGCGTCGACGTGCTGGTGGCGACGCCCGGCCGGCTGATGGACCTGATGAACCAGCGCCTGCTGACGCTGGAGGACGTCGGGACCTTCGTGCTCGACGAGGCGGACCGGATGCTCGACATGGGCTTCGTGCGCGACGTGCGGAAGATCGCCGCGGCGCTGCCCAAGGCGCGCCAGTCGCTGCTGTTCTCGGCCACGATGCCGAAGGAGATCGCGACGCTGGCGGCCGAGCTTCTGCACGCGCCGGAGCGGGTGGAGATCCAGCCGCAGTCGACCCCGGTGGAGCGCATCCACCAGGAGGTCCGGCACGTCGCGACCGCCGACAAGCCCGCGGCGCTGGCCTCGCTGCTGGCGGATCCGGCGTTCAGCCGGGTGATCGTCTTCACGCGCACCAAGCACGGCGCCGACCGCGTGGCCAAGCGCCTCGACAAGGACGGCGTCGCGGCCGACGCGATCCACGGCAACAAGGGCCAGGGCGCGCGCCAGACGGCGCTGAAGCGCTTCCGCGCCGGCGAGGCGCGGGTGCTCGTGGCCACCGACATCGCGGCGCGCGGCATCGACGTCGACAAGGTGACCCACGTGGTCAACTACGACCTGCCTGTGGAGCCCGAGAGCTACGTGCACCGCATCGGCCGGACGGCTCGGGCCGGCGAGGGCGGCGCGGCGGTCAGCCTCTGCGATCCGGGCGAGCGTTCGGCGCTGCGCGCGATCGAGCGGCTGACGGGCGTGACCCTGACGCCGGCCGGGCCGGTCCCGGCCGCCTCGGAGGGCGAGGCGGATCGCGCCGGCGAGCGTCGCCGACGCGGCGGCGGCGGCGGCAAGCCCCGCGGCGGAGCCGCGCCCGGCGCGGGCGCCGAGGCCAAGCCGCGCCGGGCCGGCGGCGGCCCAGGCGACGCGCCGGGTCGCAAGCGCCGTCCGCGTCCGCGTCGCGGCGGCGCCCCGACCGGCGAAGGCGCGCGCGCCCGGGGCTGACCGGGCCCTTGCGCGCGGGCTTCGGCCCGCGCCGCGCCCGGGCTCCGTCCCCCAGAAACCGACGGGGCCCGCCGCGCCCCGCGCGGGCGCCGCTTGCGGGATCGCGGCCCCCGCGGATAGGGTCGCGCCCGATCCGCCCCCGAAGGGATCCCGCCCCCCGTGACCGACTTTGCGCATCGTCATCTCCTCGGCATCGAAGGGCTTTCGCCCGCGGACGTGCTCGCCGTGCTCGACCGCGCCGAGATCCATGCGTCGGGCGGCGTCGATCCCGACCTGAAGCGCCGGCTGCGCGGGCGCACGCAGATCAACCTCTTCTTCGAGAATTCGACCCGCACGCAGGCGAGCTTCGAGCTCGCCGGCAAGCGCCTCGGCGCCGACGTGATGAACATGAGCGTGCGCACCTCCTCGCTCGCCAAGGGCGAGACGCTGCTCGACACCGCCGCGACGCTGAACGCCATGCGCCCGGACGTGATCGTGGTGCGCCACGAGATGTCGGGCGCGCCGGCGCTGCTGGCGCAGAAGGTCGACGCGGCCGTGATCAACGCCGGCGACGGGCGCCACGAGCACCCGACCCAGGCGCTGCTCGACGCGCTGACGATCCGCCGCCGCAAG
>Ga0102940_1001478_pt1 | contig 15026 bp, 2 predicted proteins | sample SalPonR2_C_D1_MG_FD_78215 | JGI IMG/M metagenome (GOLD analysis project Ga0102940, IMG submission 78215) | Salt pond soil microbial communities from South San Francisco under conditions of wetland restoration - Salt Pond MetaG R2_C_D1_MG | ecosystem: Environmental > Aquatic > Marine > Intertidal...
CCCAAAAGGCTCGCTAAGGCCAGTAATATCTACTACATAATCCGCTTCGTTAGCCAACTGGATAATCGAGCGTTGCTGCAGAGCAGAATAGGTAGCCTGCCCTAACTTATCCTCGAAGGTGGAGTACTGGCTTTTGCGAAAGTAGGCTGAGTATAGCTTTTGCACCTTCCCGTTGCTGTGCTGGTATTCCAGAATCATTTGGTAGGCCCTTCCTGCTTGCAAAGCGGCCGGCACCTGAAAACCGAACCGGTTAGCCGTTGCATCATACGTAGCCGGGCTCATCTCTCCGGGCAAGCTGATGTTGGGTGATACTCTACCAAAAGCTCTCTGTGGATCAGACTCTTCTTCCAGCACATCCGTAAAGCGCACCCTTAGCTCCCCTTCCGGGAGTTCGGTCAACAAGGCATCCTGCCCTTGCTTGAGCTGTATGTGCGGAGCAATACCCTGCCCGGCATAGAAGTTGAACTGACCATTGGCCGGGTAGGCTCGCTCGATATTAGTCAGTGGAATAATCTGTATAGCCTCGCCGGTAGTAAAGGTATGGGTGTAGTTTTCCGCACTCAGGGGCTCAGGAGAGGCAACCGAACCACCCACGCCCAGCAAATCGACCGTAACCGAAAGCGTGTAGGTGGTATAGGGATGCAGCAGATCTTCGCTCCGTAGTTCGACGTACTGAAGAGATTCACCCCAAATCAGGTTGACCGGTATTTCCGCACCGTCGGCATCCGTTACGGACCAGCTGGCCAGCTGGATTTTTAATTCATCCTGTGTATTGTCCCCGTCGAGGTCTGTACGGAAGATTTCCCCTACCGGATAGTTAAAGGTCACTGCCGGAGCAGCATCTACCGCTACCGGATCGGCGCCATCTTCGGGGCGCACATCCATCACAAGCGGGATGCCTTTTAGTGCCACTCCTCCCCCATCAATTTCGCACTGTTCGCCAAACCGAATGGGGAAACGACATGTCCCCTTGATCAATCCACCCAGGACATTATAGCGACCACTAAAAGCCCCCCGTCCGTATACCGGGTTGGGGCCTTTTATTTGCAGCGCTGTAGCCAATGCCAGGTCGAAGATGGTAAAACCGGCTACCTTTATATAACCTGCCACGTATGCCCAGGCCTGACCGGCAGCATACCAGCCATTGACCCCGATTTCATCACCACCATTATTGACACAAGTCGCCACGTATTTTTGCAGCATGATGTCGAAACCCACGTCCAGTTCCATTCCTGCCGCAAAGATGCCAAAGACATCTAATTCATTATCAACCATAAAGCTGGCGCCAAACATAAACCCATTCCCCGTAGCCCGATTCGCCTCGTTGGCCACCAGATTTCCCAGACGGGCTAATTCCTCTACATTATTCGGTAAGCCGGGAAAGGGCGGAATCTGGGTACCTACGTTTAAGTACGATTCCGTACGAACGGAAGCCTTCTTAAACCCAATATTGAGGGCAATCGGGGCAGTGGGGGTGCCTACATTTAGGTACCAACCATCTCCTTTACTTATGTATAATTCCAGCCCACCGGCATAAGAATAATCGTCTAAGTCCAAGGTTACTCCATCAAATAATGGGATAGCCGGCATACTACTACTCCCCCAGATACCTGGAAAATCAATGAAGGCGTCCGCCCTGGCATAAAAATGGGCAGGCATTCCTGAATTGGATTCACTGACGTACCCCATATTAAAGGCAATCGATAAGCCAGTAGGCGAGGGTAACTCCCAACTGATGGGTGCCATAGCATTAGCAAAGCCATAAATTTTAATAAAGTCCAGCCCTCCATTATTATTGATCTGCATAGCCAGACTAGCGTTAGCATTGAAGGTTTCTTCGCTCGCGGAGGTGGCAATGACGACCCCCGCCCAGAGGCCGAACTTTACAGTCCTATCGGGCTGATAAGAAATACCGGACAGGTTTCGCCCTAATACGGCCCTGATGGCATTTTCATAGGCATCCGGATCGTCTCCGGTGGAAACAGCCTCTACCTCCGCATCGGCCGCAAAGTTTTGCGGCCCTTTATCCTGAGACATTTGGTAGTAAACACCACCTCTCACCCCTCGCAGATCCACGCCAGCACCTAAAGGGACGGTACCGGCAGCAAATCGGGTCGCCACATCGACCATGAAGTACTTACTACCACCTTCATTACCAAAGATACCCATGGCAGCAATCTCGGTATTCCCTACTTTTTTCAAGTATAGGGACATCCCACCCTGGAAACCATTACCGAATCCCGGCAGGTCTTCAAAAAAGACAACCTGACCGTAGAAATCAGCGGCTTCCGACTCACCCTGTATCTCTACCAAATCTACTTTGAAACGATCGTGCTGCCACTTTTGCGGTGTGCCATTGCCTCCGGTGATTTGGCCAAGAATGCGGAAGCCTCCTTTTGCTTCCAGCGTAAATCCTTTTTTCTTCGCGGCCGTGGTATCGGCTGTCAGCCCCTGCCCCAGGTCTAGGTGGGTAACAAACTTCAACCCGATATCATTGCCCCCCTCACTTTCGATAGAGAGGTCATCGATCACCATGCCAAATCCACCAAAATCGGCTTCCAGGCCGCGTTGAAAATTCCAGTATCCCCCATTAACGATTGGTGTTTGATTACTCACGACCAGCCGGTCCACACTAACGCCCGGCACTTGAATCGTTCCGGGCCCCAGAGTAGCATCCACCGCTACTTCTGCATTAATCAGGGCTTCGACGTACGTACCTTCCGGCGAAAACTGCACCGCAAACCCTGAACTGGCTTTTAATGTAAATTCAGCTTGAATAATCTCGACCGGATAGACCTGATCCTGCAAGCTTGATGCCAACATGGTATATCGGCTATCTCCAAAATTAAAGATGGTATTATAGGCTATACTAGCCTCCTCGGTAGGCAGGCCGTCGGGACCGTTAAATATAGGCAGGTTGATCTTCCCGACGAACTCGAGAATCTCTGGTACGTTAGCTTCTACATAAAACTCAAAGCGGTCCAGAGAAAATGCCCAATCACCGAGTCTTCCCTGTTCGAGCGACAGGATACCCTCCACGGCTACATCGCCAGTAAAACCGGCTTTATCGACGATCACATCCTGCAGGCTGATGGTAAAATCACTGCCCCCATCCCCCATAATTTCCCGCGGGAGTTGTACGGAAAAATTTTGAATATAGATCCCTTTCCAATCTGGACAGGTGCCGTTAGTACCCCCATTGGCTACGCTGGGCAGAGCCGGCATGTAGCCACGCCCGACCGGAAAACTCACCGAGGAGTAAGTCTCGCTGAAATCCAGCACGGCATTGGTCGCCGTAAAAATAACATCGGGCTTCTCCGGGTGGGCAAAAGAACGATCGAAATGTACGGCAGCTACCAGATTATTTAATCCGGAGCCATCAGCCTGGGTTATAGCTAACTCCGCCGTCAGCCGCCCAACGGTATCTACCGGAACTAGCACCTCCCGGCTAAACTCCAGTCCCATATCAAGGCCAAACCCAGCAAGGCCGTCACAATCCAGGGATGCATAATTACCCTCGCCCAACCTGAAGGAGTTATCCTCTACTACGGCCGAACGAAAAATCAGATCCGCCTTGTGGCTAAGGATAGGAATGCGCTGATCGCCCAGTAAACCAACACGCCCACCAATGATACCTCCCTTACGGGAAAAACGGATATCCGGCGCTCCGAAATAGAGCGCCCGATCCATATCCGGAGTTTTCACTCCGGCAAAAACATGCAGATTGGCATAGGTAGGATACAGGGTAATTCGACTGATAACCACCTCTATTTTTGTCCCATCCGGCAGCTCTTTGCGCAGCCCCACGGGAAGCTCGACTAGACTACGACCGTCGAACTGCTGCACCCAGTTGCCGATTTGTCGAACTTTAGCAATGACACCCCTTGCTTCCCCGATCGCTTTTTCCACATCAGCGAAGAGCTGCCCTTTACTTTCGTTTTCTTCCTGGCCCGAGAAGAATCCTTCCAGGGCTGCAAAGTCACCAGCTAGCCACGCCTGAAACTGCTCCTGCGAGGTGTTGTGGATTCGAAAATGATAAGTAGACGGATGTCGGCCACTCTTAGTGAGTGGTGCCTCCATACTCACCTCACTACTTAAGTTGCGCGGTAGAAGTTTGACCGGATCACCCGAATGGTCATGGGCATTGGCTGTATGCCATCCACAAAAGACGATTATCCAAAGCAGTCGTTTCGTCGTTTTCCACATATGGACTGGGTTTTAGCAGGTACTACTGTTTGATAATTTTGGTGAAGTAAGCCTTATCGTCCGTCTGTATATAAAGCGTAAACAGTCCTTTAGGCAGGGCACTTAGATCAACTTCGGGCTGTATCGGCCCAGTATACCACTGCCTACCCGTAATATCGACCACCCGAATCTGAGCAGCATCCGACGTGGGTAAATCACCAGAAAGGACAATGGTACGGTGGAAAGGATTAGGACTTATTTGAACCCCCAGTACGGAGAGTTCTTCGGTTTGTGTGACCAAGTCCGCTCCGTCACAATCTTCATCTATGCCATTATTCGGAGTATCGGTGGCGCCGGGGTTGACCCAAGCATCATTATCATCACAATCAACATCAGAGGCATAGCCGTCCCTATCTTTATCAGGCCAAAGTCTTAACGTCCAGAATTCACGACCGTTTTGCTCGGTATCTTTTAGAAAAACTAATTGGTTATCGATTATAAATACCCAATTTCGGAACAATACAGGGCTATTGAGAAAGGTAGTCGCAATATAGTTTCTCTCCTGAGTTACTAAATTGTAGGACCATAGTTCGTCATCACCATTTTCCGCTTCCAGGACAACATAATACGTAACGCTATCCAGCGTAGCTCCAGCTACACCGGGCACCAACGCAAAGGGCCGTTCAAATGCTACCAATGGTTCACTTTCGAGACTATCGATGGTCAAAACATTTCTCCCATCTCGATAAAAAACTCTATTACCAAGCTTTATTGACTTACGACCGAGTTGTCCTTCATCCAGGTTTCGAAGTTCATCTGTAGTGTAATCATATAGAAAGGACTTCCTATCGGAATGAATAAAATAGACTTGATCATAGAGATGAAAAACGTCCTCTACATCACCTAAATCAAAGTCGTATAAATATTTGGTGCCGTCTGTAGTACCATCACTAACAACCACCTGGGAAAGTCGGGTAGCCGTTTCTCCGGAATAAAACAACAAGTCATTGGCCTCGGCTACCCGATTAACTTGCTGCATACTTGTATCAAAGGTATTGATATATGCATTAAGGGTTTGTGTTCCTTCCGGGGTACCATCAGTAATATAGGGAGGGTGGTCATCACCTACCCGTAAAGGAACATAAATAATCATCTTCCCCTGAAAGAAAATAGTCAGCAAATCATCATCAAAAAAAGAGTAATCGCGGCTATACAGAAATTGTACTTCATCCGAAGTCCTATCTAAAGCCCAGAACGCCTGTCCATCTGCTGCATAAGTCATAAAAACCACTTTATCCACACTGAGTGGTTTTATATCCAGCACGAAGCCTTCTGGCTGGGGTAAAGCTTTTAGCCTGGTACCATTACAGAAATAGGCTTCGCCATCAACTAACGCATAAACCCCCGTCAGAGCATTTCCGTAAACAGCCTCTGCATTATCATTTACATTTCTGACGGGCCTGGTGCCCGCAGGCGTACCATCTGTGTAAAACAAGGTTTTATCCACATTTGGAAACTCATGGGCAGTAGTAAAATAATAGTACTCCCCATTTCCAGCTACACTTGGACTCCTCAGTCCGCTTCTGCTGCCCTCAATAATATCCTTAAGCAGGGACTGTCCCTGTATTGCTCTGCCCGAGAAAAAAGACAGTACTATAAAAAGAAGAATTCGCTTCATGTCAATTATTTTTTCGATCATTGAAAAATCACACTGGTTTACTTAATTTCTTATGATTGTTAGTTTCTTCCCATGTATGTCCTGGCCTGCTTTGGTACGTACGATATACAAGCCGGGAGGTAAATCCCCAATGGAGATAGCAAACCGATTATGCCCGGCATATATATCCTGTTTTACAGTCTTATGTAATCGTCCGGCTTTATCAAAGAATTCAACCTCCATCCGTTTCGCTGAGGTTTCGTTCTGATACTCGACATATACATTACTAGATGTAGGATTGGGAAAGAGACGTAAATTTTGATAGGAGGGTGAATTCTTACTCTTTTGCTCGTATGTACGTGTAATGATATTTGTACGCGCAGCCGAAACCGTTTGGTATTGAATAGTTTCAGAAACCGAGCAGGTATTGCCATTAGCGGTACAGGTAGCCGTACAGGTCACCGAGATCACCTCCGGGGGTGGGGGCCCTGTAAAAGCACCTGCACTGCCATCTGTAGACAAGTTTGGTCCCCATACCACAAAAGTTGTGTACTCTACATCCCAGGAATAACTCACGTTACTACAAGCCGGGAAGCTGACATCGGCGGAGATAAAGTAATCTGCCGTTGCACCGCTGAAATCAACACCGGGAGGTTTAGTATTGGAAACGCTTAGACGTAAAGAAGAAGGTTCTTTAATAGAAAAAGATTTTCTGGTTATACAATCTTCTTCATCCGCAATATCTACCCAATAATTTCCTGGCCCCAGGTTCTTTATCTCAGAGCTTGTAGCCCCCGTTGACCAACGATAGCTGTAACTCCCTACCCCTCTTGAAATCCTTACCCGCGCGCTACCATCTCGTGCACCAGAACAACTAACGTCCGTTTCGATTACAGTGAAAAAAGGCCAGGCTATGTATATATCTTTCTCATCCCAGCATGTACTTTTTCTATTATCGGTCACTGTAACGGTATAGCTCCCCGACCTTAATCCACTTACGCTACTCCCTAAAGCATTGTTGGACCACCTATAACTGTAGCTACTACTTCCTCCTTCTACGCGGGCCTCAGCACGACCATTTTGACCACCGGGGCAACTGACATTTTGTGTCGACACCTTAATTACAGGCTCTTTGATTTGCACAGATTTACCCGTCTGACAACCTGTAGCATCACGTACTGTTACCCGGTAAGTACCTGCCCTCAAGCCGCTCTGTTGTCTACTTGTACTGCCATTTGACCACTCGTACGTATAAGGAGCATGTCCAAAAGACACCCTAGCATCGACACTACCATTCTGTCCACCCAGGCAAGTCACATCCTCTTTTTCGATCGACACCTCAAATCCTTCTATCGTGAAACTTTTTCTAAATGTACAACCGTGGGCATCTGTTGCTTCTACCCAGTAATCGCCCTTATTCAGATCACTCACTGCGCTCCCTGTAGCTCCATTCGACCACCGGTAGGTATAGCTTCCCGCTCCATTCTTGACCTGAACACTAGCATATCCACCCGTAAAACATACTGCGTTCTGCCGGTAGATGGCAAGCGAAGGTTTGCCGACGCTTACCCTGTTACTAGCCTGGCAGCCATTCCCATCGGTGACGGTTACCTCATAGATTCCTGCGCCCAAATTATTGACTGTAGAAGCAGTATGGTTGGTCGACCATTGGTAACTGTAGGGCGCAACGCCTCCTGATACATTCACCCATACTCGCCCATTGTCACTATCAGGGCAGCTCATATTTCTTTTACCCATCGTAAGGCTTAGCGCAGTTGGTTGACTAACACCTATATTGCGTATGGCCGTACAACCGTTACCATCGGTCACGGTGATGCGATAAGTATCTGCCTTTAGATTGCTGATCGAAGGACTAGCCGCGCCGGTATTCCAGCGGTAGCTGTAACCTGGAGTGCCCCCCGATACACTTACCAAGGCACTACCGTTACTGCCCCCATTACAACTGACATCGGTCTTGGAGATAGATGCATTCAGTACTGAAGGTTCACTGAGTGTAACCCTATGCTCCGCCGTACAAGCAATAGCATCGGTTACCGTCACCTGGTAGATACCCGCTGTCACACCAGATATCTCCGGAGCCATATCATTGGTTGACCATAGATAATCGTACCCCGGCGTACCGCCCGATACATTCACGGTGATCTGCCCATCATTACCTCCATAGCAACGCACATCCTGATGATTGGCAGTAATACTTAGGCTGCAGTTTTTAGCTACTGTAAACGTGGCCTGTCTGGTCAGCTGACGGTTCGTTCCTCGAACAGTCGCTGTAAAGGCCACCGTATATGTGCCAAAACCAAAAACATCCGTCTCAACCGCTATAGCCTCATGAGTCCAATCAACAGGGTAATTATCTGGACAAGGTGATTGCGTTTCCCCTCCGCCATGATTCGAAATCCATGCCTGTACCGCAGCTTCCACTTCCTGTGGTCCGCCTTGCTGGTATTGGTAATCCACATCTTGTGGCTCCGTAGTCCAGGCCTGAGGCTCATATATTTCATAAAACCGCGATAACACCGTAATGACATCCCCTAATTCATTTTGGATGCGCATCTTTAGCAGATGCACCGTATTCAACTCTCCGTCGTGCATAATAAACGGCGTTCCGTCTTGCTCGTAGAACGTAACCGTTTCCGTCATTTTCGAGCAAGGTCCGATGAATTCATCCGGAGCGTATTCGATGACCTCCACCTCTTTACAACCAATATTAGCCAGTGCAATATCCGGGAACGTATTTTTCCATTCCGCAACGGCAGCAGCTATTTCGGCACTATTCGTTCCATCGTGTACCATATACCGGTCAAATAGTATCCCGCCCGACAGAGCTGGACGTACATCTACTACGGAGAGCTGTACCGTATCGTAGCGAAAAGCGCCGGTCAGACTATTTTGTGTGGTCAACTGATACGTCCAGGTACCAAAGATTGGATCTTCCGTACAGGCCCTACTATTGATCAACCGACGCGTCGTAGTGTATAAATCGCCACATTCATCTAATACCCGCAGGCCAGATGCCCATTCCTCGTGCTGAGGAGAGGAGGCATAAGTCGGGTTATCCGTGACGTAATAGATGGAATCCACTAAACCGGGAGCAGGTACCTCCGAATAGAGAACAAAGGCAGCAGTGTCCAGTACAAAATCACCATTATAGTTTTCGGCCTGGAAAACAACCTCGTAACGCGTAGAACCGCAGGTAGTATTCGCATATCCCTCCTCATTGAACACGGAATAAACCGGTTCCTCACAAGGGGCATTTGCCTGCAGACTACCAAATATATTCTTCCAGTTCTGATAATCGGCTGCATGTCCAGAAAATTGATCATCAGCAGGCTTGGACACCGAGATCTGATCCTGTATAAAGGAAAGTTCACGGGTGGACTTTAATAATACGCGCCCTCTATATTCCAGTGTAAATTCAGCAATCACCTTTTGGAAGATGCCGGGTTCCGGACAATCTATAACGGTGGTATCAATGTGTAGTAGACTATCCGCACAGGCACCACTCAACCAATCCGCAATCACAGCATCCATTTCAGCCGGAGACTGATTGGCATACGGAAGCATTTCCGACTGCACATCCATGGGGAAGTTTTCAGGTAGGGTGTCATGCATATACCTGACGGCAAATAAGGGCTCGGCCAGGGCAGGATGATCTACCTCGACAATCCATAGCTGTGTAATCGAGCCACAGGTGTAAGACCTGTTGGTCGTACTCGTAAAACTGACGGGAGTACCGCAAGGGGAAATTATCCTTGCCCCAGCCTGATCGAGTACCCATTGTGCATCATCCAATTGCGAGTCATCATGTACGGGCACGCCGGTAAGCAACGTATCTTTCGGCGGAATAATCAGCAAACTATCCCTACTACCAAACCCGGCAATCGTAAAGCTAGCCGTGTCGAAAACAATTTCATTCGTTAATACATCCGTGGCCGTAAATTGTACCGTCCAGGTTCTGTTCGGACAATCTATATAGCCAATCGTATCCACCTCATATTGCATGTCTCGACAGGCATCATTAACCATCAACCCGGCCCGGCTAACGTGCATCCAACGGGTAGCCAGTGCATCCCAGTCTTCCTCCGGACTCACGATCGTATCATAGGCGGAAGCCACAATGCGTAAATCACCTTTCAAAAGGGTTAGGGTTGCCGTATCCATACGTGTCCGGCCACGGTTATCCTCTATAAATCGATAGTAATTCCAGATGCGCAGGACGTCATCATTCACACAGCTCATCGAATCTACCCAGATAGAATCCTGTACCAGATAATTACAAGAGTCTTGTACTATCCCATAATCCAGCCATTGCTCGCGGTCAAATGCACCAGATACAAAATCAAGCTCGGTTACGATCGTATCCCTGGGATAGTTCATAATAGCCCGCACATCGTAATCGAATATAAATCGCGCACTATCCACAAAATATACCCCCTCCTGATCCGAAAAGGTAAATACAACTAAACGATTGAGGGAAGCTGTCTGACCAGCAAAACAGCTTTCATCGCTCACTACCTCGGTAGTAACCTGCAACCCGCAATGAAAGGCCAATTCGGCCCCTCCGTTGTTTCTGAGCCAATCTTCGTAGGGCTTTACCGTCAACTCCCCTCGCCAATTATTCCCTATCCAGGACTCCAGCGCTGCATAATCGGCCGGCACTAATACGGAATCTTTAGGGCCGCTAAGCAATTGCAAGGATTGATCATTCTGCAATTGCAATACCGAAGTGGCCATAACATGATCTCCACAAGTATTCCAGGCATGTATTTCAACCGCTAAAGAGTAGTTGTCACAAAAAGCGGACCGATTAAATAAGTGAGGGGGTAACGGGCTTTGATTCACTCCAGTTATCGCCATACTGTCGAATTGTACCTCGTAACTTTTTTGGAAAGACGTATCCGAAGTACAGAAATAAAATAACTGATAAGAGCGGGACTGTAGGCTGTCTATCAGAAAAGCTAGACGCCCAGCGTAATCGATAGCCGATTCTCGTACCAGAAGGGGCTCTTGCACCTCAAAGACGGGTACGCAGTCTAATGGAATGGATATAATGTGCAAGCGCTGAATAACGGAGGCCGTATTTTTGCATTGGTCTACTGTGGTAAGTTCGAGATCATATTCGCCTGGCGGCAAAAGAAAAGACAGCTCGAAGGAATCGATGCCAATACGTGCAGTCTCCGTTATCGTAGGAGTGATTGACGCTCCCGATGTAGACACCGCAGTAATGGTGGTATAGTTCAGCCAATTGGTATCGCGGTTACAGGCTTCTTCCCAAGTAAACGACACCGTGATGACTGCCTCACCGCAGGTTAGAGCCGGAATGGGAATGGTATCAAAGGTATTTAGCAGGGTGATTTTCGGTGCTCTGACATCATGGATAATTTCCTGCCTTTGGTAGCTTTCATTACCTGCTGCATCGGTAAACGTGAACAGGACCTCCTGATTTAAACAGCTGCCATTTTCAACAGCCGGCTGATAGTCGTGCCTTACCGAAACGTTACTCTGATCGAAATGAGAAATAAAGGCATTTTGCTGCAGCCAACGATCAATTTGTACTTCGAGGCTTTGTTCGGTGTCGCAAGTCAGATATAGATCATTACCGCCGGAGAGTACAGGTGCAGCATTATCTATAATCTGTACGGAACGAGAGACACTTCGGGTATTACCACATCGATCTGAAAACGCTAACGAATACTCGAAGTGACCATCAGAGCCGGTGCTTATCAGGGCGTAGGTGACATCTATTGCTGTAGTCGGAGTACAGTCATCGTACACTACTAATCCTGCATTATTAGCCAACCATGCCTCAATTAAAGTCTCTTTTGTAGATCGTCCATTAGCATACAGGGTAGTAATATCCGTAAGCTGCTCTCCCGCCGGAGTCCTGACTGTAGGGGGACTGTTATCATTGCGAATCAACTGAGCAGAATACGATAAAGCGTTTCCGCAAAAGTCTTTAACCTCAAACCAAACGGTCTTACTAAAACAATTATCCGCCAGTAAGGTATCTACATCAGTCAGAAGACTCCATGTTAAATATTCAGTTCCCTGATTGTCCGTTGCCTGCGCTCCCGCAAACTGTTCTAGCCAATCCGTAAGCGTCGCTGATATATTAGATATATTCGCGCAGGAGAGCTCTAAGTCTTCGGGAAGCTTGCTTAGCTGAGGAGCCAATGTGTCCTGTACCGTAAGCCGGGAAGTTATTTGATAGGAATCCCCGCAACTGCTAACCGCGGTAAATGTAACATCTGCCACACCGCAAGTACTGTCCAGAACTCCGGTGTAGTCATGGCTCCAATTGAGCGCAGTGCAATAGTAATCGATGTCCGCGTAAGCCTGGTTATTTAACCACTGAGCTAATTGCTCATCAAATGTTACGTCCCCAAGATTAAGGGTCAAATTGGTCGGTGGGGTTTGTAGCACCCAGCTGCGCACGGGATCAATAGTAAAATGGGCGGTATGCGATATGGACTGTCCGCAATAATCCGTAGCGACAAAGGTAACTATAGCACGAGCTGCTTGTGCGTGTTCGTCAGCACAGGCTTCCTCCCATTGATAAGTATAACTCCAGCCTACCCCGCAACTGGAAGTTACTTTAGCTCCTCCATGTCGTTCCAGCCAATCCTGAAAAGTAGATGCTAATAGCGTATCGGGCATACAAGCCACGGTAGTATCTGTAGGTAAGACCTGAAAAACAGGTATCTGATTATTCTCTAAAAAGACAGGCGCACTGACCATGGCTACCCCGCCACAGGTATCGCTGGCGATAAACGTAACCGGTAGCCCCTCTTCCGAACAAGCATAGGCCAGTTGGTGATTATATGTATTCGTTATGCTCAACGCCCCTCCACAAACCTCCGAGGTAGCTATCCCCCCACCGTAATTCTGTACCCACTGATTAATGGCTATTTCCGGAGCAATAGCCTGGCAGTTAATAAAAAGGGTGTCGGGGCGAACTGACCATATCGGTGGCGGAAAAGAATCTACGACATCACAAGAAGCAGAACATACCTCTTCCGGCAGATCATTGTCAGCCGTTCCCGGCAAAACCGTCCAACCTGCCCCGTGAGCGATTTCCCTTCGCAGTTCCTCTACGTGGACAATTTCTGCCTTATCACAGGTAAAAAAGGCATATTGCGAACCATTAGTTTCTATTTCCGGTAACGTATTAGTTGCTCCAAACTCAGCAGTGGATGCACCAACAGATAGCGAAGTCACTATTTGTCCGTTTAACCCGACAGAGTCATCCTCCAGCGTCCAATTACCCTGTACGATACTCAAAGAACTGTTTTCACCAGCAATCAGATTAATATCCGGAGAGCGCTGTATACCAAAGCTGGATACTAAGAAGTCGGCAGGTTTACCATCTACCGTAAAACCATTAGCCAAAAAAGCATCCCCATCGCAAGTAGCAGGTACAGAAAAGCAAATGGTACTCCCAACCGGAATCTTCTCTTCTCCTTCATAAATAATGTTCTGTATAGCAACCTCCTGCTCATCCCAGGTTCCTTCACTGGTAGGTACTCCCTTTACCAAATAAAAAACACTACCCGGTAGCAAATCCTGAAGCGTCATTACCGAGAACTGATCCGTTTCTGCATGCCCAACACCGCCGGTTTGATTATCAAAAGCAGTAAACACCACAGAAACGGAAGGGGAAATATCCGGTTTCAGTATGATCTCTAATGTGTCTTGTTCGCCGGGTACCAACTGTTGTGGGTCGACTACCTTTAACGCAAGTCGGTTTATTTCTGCCGGATCAATAACCTCTGAAGCTGTCTGCAACGAAAAACAGGCCAGGCTATCCCCAGGTAAAAAGCGAATGCTCCGGGTAGAGTAGTTAGCAAACAGATTACTCGGTTCAACCATCTCAACGTCGACCTCCAACGGCACCATTAACCGGTTGGGAGAATCCAGTTTCGCACAAACCATAACATTTTGGCCTGCATGAATACTTAGAGAAGAATTGAGGAAGTTTACTTCCGGCCGAACAGCCGTCTCATCGGGAATAATAGTAAAGGGTACTATACCTACTTTCAGGGTATCACCCGGAGAGCCATTCCCCGAAAATTGTGCTTCTATCTGGCCAGATATACTGGCAACAGGTCGAATATCCAGCCGTTTAGCATTTAATCGATATTCGAGATAGGGCCCATCCAAGGCAATAATAAGCTCGTCACCAGCACGTAGTGCCGTACTACTGAGGAGGGTTCCTGTTTCGTCATAAAGATTTGATCCGTTAGCACGTAGGGAAAACGAGCCACTGGAAGTCACCCACCCCGCCGTCCACTGAGTAGCTTCAGAAGGTGCACTAGTGAGCTTGACAACGGCGGCCCTTCCCTGATTACCCGCATCGAAGAACGATATTTTACCAGGGGTAATCTTACCGTGTAGCAAGGTGCTGTTACGCACCACTATCCTTCCATCCGTTGTATGTAGCGGAAGGTCGGCATACTGTATAGCGGTCTCAAAGACCTGACTTTTAAGTGGGCTAGGGGCAAAAAAAACAAGCACCCAGCACCAACACCAAAGGGGGAATTTCGGCGGCATAATGTTTTCTTGGGGGTTGGGGGATATATTGTTCCGAAGAACAATTCTTGTATTAATTTATGACTCTTTTTTGAAAAAAGCCACAAATGACAAATTAGTGCGCAACCACCCCAACGTAATCATAAATCTATATTAACCAACAAGTTAACACTCAAGCTACTCCCCTTTTAATAAGATTACTTTTTTTGATCCAAAAAACAATTAATTACGACACCTAACTTAATATCTTTTAGCTTTATCTATTGAAAATCAAACCAATAAACCATTCTGTCATCCGGCCCTAAAATATTAAATCTTTAAATTATGAATTCTTAACTTCATACCCTAAAACCTCATTCCCCCGCATAAAATCGCCGCCGTAACCCAAACGAGACGTTGACCAGGGCAATCAGTGCCGGCACCTCCACCAGTGGACCGATAACGCCGGCAAATGCCTGCCCCGAGTTGAGACCAAAGACGGCAATGGCCACCGCAATCGCCAACTCAAAGTTGTTGCCGGCAGCCGTAAACGAAATAGCCGCATTGCGAGGATAATCAGCGCCCAACGCCTTGCCCACAAAAAAGCTGATCAAAAACATCAACCCGAAATAGATCAACAACGGCAGGGCGATAC
>Ga0102940_1001479_pt1 | contig 15024 bp, 3 predicted proteins | sample SalPonR2_C_D1_MG_FD_78215 | JGI IMG/M metagenome (GOLD analysis project Ga0102940, IMG submission 78215) | Salt pond soil microbial communities from South San Francisco under conditions of wetland restoration - Salt Pond MetaG R2_C_D1_MG | ecosystem: Environmental > Aquatic > Marine > Intertidal...
AGCCTTTCAGTTTAAATTTATGGCATAAAGCCGTTCACGAAGACCATTCGCCGGCACCGAGACACAAGAAAATTTTTAAAGATGACCCGCTACCCACACCGCCTTATGATACACATCTTGAAAATTTTGCCGGAAAACCGGAATGGCAAAGGCTCAAAGCCTGGGACCACCGCTGGAAGGAATACGAACCTTCTGACACCATAGCACCTAAGCCATGGCCAATCAAGGGTTATAAATTTAAAAAGTTATTAGAATGCCTGTTGGCCGTAGATGAGTCTCTTGGTAAAGTCTTGGCTACTCTGGAAGAAATAGGTGAGCTAGACAATACAGTAATCATTTATAGCAGCGATAATGGCTATTTTATGGGTGAACACGGCTACTGGGATAAACGTATTGCCTACGAAAATTCTATGCGTATCCCCATGCTGATTCGTTATCCTGAAATGATAAAGCCCGGTACCGTTATTGAAGAAAATGCCTTAAACATAGACCTGGCACCCACAATATTAGAATTATCCGGTGTTGAAAAACCCAATTATATGCAGGGCAAATCTATGGTTGCACTACTTAAAGGTGAAGACAATCAGGACTGGAGGCCTTCTTTTATGTTTGAATATTACGTAGATGATGCTTATCCTTACGCAGGGCCTAACATGCTGGCCATTAGAAATCAAAAATATAAATTGGTCGATGCTTTTTTAGAAGATGATATTGATGAATTGTACGATCTGGAAAATGACCCCGGTGAGATGAATAATCTTATCAACAATCCTGATTATGACGACATAGAGCAACAACTCAGAAATGAACTTGAATCCCTTAAAGCAAAGTACGACTATAATACAGATCGGGATTGGTGGCTAAAAACGCAAGTACCGCCCAAAAAACGCCAAAAATTAGAGAATAGCACATTTTCTTACAATTCTATTGATGACTTATTGGAAAAGACCCAGGAAAAAATGAAGAAAAAAGCTAAAAAAAGAGCCGCTAAACAAGCTGAAAAATCCTCGACGCATTGAGTCAATGGCAATTTAATTGTTATATTGCTTTTAAATTTTAAGTAAATATTTAAGTAGACTTCAGCTATGCTAAAGAAAGATTTGTATAAATTTTTTTGTCTCTTTTATATAAGTGTAATTTTTCAAACTTACGGCCAGCAGATAAATAGACTGGACACTAAAGAAGGCTTGGTATATGGCACTGTAAATGTATTCGAAAAAGACAGTCTGGGCTTTATGTGGATTGGCACCAGCCAGGGATTGAACAGGTTTTCCGGTTCGGGCTTTAAACAATACAAATTAGGCACAGGCTATCAGTTTCAGGGGCAGCAAGTCATAGATATCATCAATCATAGGGGGCGCTTGTTTTTAATTACTAATAATGGCAGCCTTTTCAAGTACCATTACAAAAAGGATAATTTCAAACTATTGCTTTCTCAGGAGGATAAAAAGTTCTTATCTCTCGCCCAATTGAACGATGATCATTTACTTATCGGCATGTCCAGCGGATTATCGGTGTTTGATATCAATACCAATAAAATTTCAGAGCCACAGTATCAAACCTTAAATCTCATCCGTAGTCTTGGTGTGTATGACGATACTGTATATTCTGCTACACCAAAAGGACTTGTAGCTTTCTCATTTAATATCGATACCAAAAAACTTATTAAAAAGCAAACCTACCTTGAAGGTAGAGATATTATTGACTTTAAAATTGATGAAAGCGGAAACATTTGGGTGGGTACAGAAGTCGACGGGCTTTTTAAAATCAGTAACGATGAGGTCAAAAAAATCAATCTGAATCTGGGTTTTCAAAAATCCTATGCCATCAGAAAAATTGATTTTGATAGAAAGCAAAATATTTTAGTGGCTATAGATCGGTTAGGTCTTTTTGTTTTGAATAATGAAAACCGGATTATAAACCGATATAGCCATGAGCCGGATAATGACAATTCCATTAGCCAAAACAGCATTTACGATATTTATGTGGACGACTACAATGCCATTTGGTTGGGATTACGAGAAGGTGGTGTGAATATTATTTACGAAAATGACAATCCATTCACCAACATCAGACATCAGAAAAACCTTAAGAACAGCATTTATAATAACAACATAAGGTCTATTCACCAGGATAAAAATGATGTGCTCTGGCTTGGTACAGAAAATGGAGTGAGTAAATTTTATGACGGTCAATGGACAAATTATAATGAAAACACCAACGTCTTTAACACGGCTATTTTAGCGATTGAAGAGTATCAGGATGAGATTTTACTGGGCACTTATGGAGAGGGTTTGTTGAGAATAGACAGGCAAGATGGTACTATTTCAACCGTAAATTTAGACACTGAAAAACCATTGAAGTTTATTTTTAATTTGCATGTCTTCGATAATAATTTGTGGATAAGTTCGAGCGATAATTCTTTGATGTATTTTAATAGAGATAAACTGATTCATCATTTTAAAATAGGTTTCGTAAGAGATATTGAAGAAGGTTTTGACGATATTATTTATGCGATTTCAGACACCGGTCTATACCAAATCAATAAGAGGAATAACAGTTCAAGAAAAATCATTTCAGAGGTATTCAATACCGTCAATATCGGGTATAGCTTGAAAATGGATCCGCTGAACAGCTGCCTGTGGATTGGGTCTAAAAACGGTTTGTACAAATACAATTTGGCCAATGAAAAGTTAGAGCTCATCAATGACAAATTTAATGAAGACTTAGGTCCGGTTTATACCGTGCAAAAGGATAATATGCAGAATCTGTATTTAGGCACCATTTCAGGATTGTGGAATTACAATATTAAAAAAGGCATTTTTAGAAAGTTTGATAAGCAGGATGGATTGCGTATTGAATACTTTGGTGTGGGCGGTTCAGCCGAAATCAACAACGGAAAACTGGCTTTTGGAGGCTCGCAAGGTGCGGTGATTTTTAATCCTTCAGACCTGGCCAGCGATCAACACATTGAAGATGTTTTTATTTCTAAATTTCAGATCAACGGAAAGTCGCCCGATACCTCTCATGTAAAGAATAATATTAATTATGCTGAAAAAATCACCTTAAAAAGTAGTCTGAATTCCCTGGCATTTAGGTTTGAAGCTTTAAAGTATCACGGTTCACAACGAAATCTTTTTGAATGGCAGCTTGTAGGCAAAGACGATAGCTTGCAGAGCGCTTACGGTCAACAAGATATCCAATATTCTAATCTTGAACCCGGTAATTATACACTAAAATTTACAGCCTATAACGCCAATGGCATAAAAGCAGAAGATAATAGTATAGACTTTAAATTGCTCAAACCATTTTGGAGAACCTATTGGGCTTATGCGGCTTATATTTTACTATTTCTCTTTATCGGATTGTTGATTTACAAATTTTCTCAGGTACAAAGTGAGAAAAAATTTAACGAAAACAGGATCAGGTTTTTTGTAGATGTGGCCCACGATATCCGTACCCCGGTATCTTTAATTCAACTACTGGTCAAGCAACTGGCCAACCAACAAAATGTTGAAAAATCTATGGAACTCATTCACAGAAATACACAAAATCTGAATGAATACGTGACCCAGCTTTTAGACTTTCAAAAAATCTACAGGAAACAATTAGAACTCAATGTCAGTCAGGTCGATTTAAAAGATTTTCTGCTAAAAATCATTGAAGACATAAAACCATTGATAGATGAAAAGTCTCTCACATTAAATTTAAAGGTTAAGCATATTCCCGTTTGGTTTGATGCGCCAAAAATGAAACGCATTTTTTACAACATGATTTCTAATGCCATAAAATATTCTAATGAAGGTGGCCAAATAGATATTCAGGCGTTTATGGAAGATAAAAAGCTGAAAATAGATTTTATTGATAACGGCATTGGCATACCGGAAAAGCAGCAAGAAGCTATTTTTAAGAGGTTTACCAGAGGAACCAATGTCACCAACAAAGGTGTTCCCGGAACAGGAATTGGTCTGATGTTGTCCAAAAAAATAGTAGAACTCCACGGAGGTAAAATCCGCTTAAAAAGCAAAGAAAATAAAGGTTCAAAATTCACCATTATTCTGCCCAATGACACTGAGCATTATGAAGACGAACACCTTGTAAACACCCCACAAGCCGAAGAATCGATAAACGATGTCAATGAGCTCATCAATGAAGGTAAACAGATACTTCTTGTAGAAGACAATGACGAATTAAGTCAGGCCATAGCTAAAGAATTATCAGAAAACTATAAGATTCTGGAAGCCAGAAACGGAAAAGAGGGGCTTTTGAAGGCACTTTCTGAAAATCCTGATCTGATCATTACCGATGTCATGATGCCTAAAATGGATGGCAAAGAAATGTGCAAACTGCTTAAAACAAATCTAAAGACCAGTCATATTCCCATCATCATGCTTACCGCATTGGCAGACGTTGATGATAAAATTAAAGGTTTAGAGACAGGTGCAGATGCTTATCTGGAAAAACCACTCAATCTGCCTATTTTACAAGCCACGATCATCAATCTTTTAAAGTCCAGAGAAAACATCAAAAATATCCTGGAAGATACTAAAACGGATAAGAAACTCACTCCCGATGAAAGCTTTTTATCGGATGTGATCAGCGTCATTAAAGACAACATCAAAGAACAGGATTTTTCAATCGATATGTTATGTGATATTATGGGCTTAAGCCGTTCTAATTTGTTCAGAAAACTGAAAAAGCTCATCCAGATGTCACCTTCTAATTTGATCATTAAAATAAAGCTTAACCACGCTCAGGAATTGATGAAGACAAATAAAAATGGACGTATTTCAGACATAGCCTACGAGTCCGGCTTTAATGATCCTAAATATTTCAGTACTCTTTTTAAAAAGCACTACAACAAAACCCCCAAGGAGTTTATGGAGGAGTGTTAGGCCATTTGCAGATTGAATATTTGACATCTGACAATCAGTTTTGACATGTTATTCAACTTTAATGGCAGTATTTTTAACTTATGTTAGGAATAATTGAAACAATTTTGGTGTTATGTATCATTTTAAGTTTCAATATTTCCTGTTTGTCTTTATTCTTGTCTCAAATTATATATGGTCACAAAAATACATTGGACCTGCCGGGGTGGGTTCAGGAGATCAAAACAGATATTGGTTTGATGCCAATGCCATTCCAAGTGGTTCTAATATGCAGTTTTGGGACAACAAAGGAGGCAGGAAAGATACAAATCTCAGGCAAAATGATGCTAATTTGAGACCAACACTTAACGCAAGCGGAGGACCAAATTCTCAGGCTCAGGTGGAATTTAGCGGTACTTATCCTAATGGGCCGGATGCTCAATATTTTGGCTTTGGCAGCAATCCTAATCAAGTTCCTGATATCAATAATAACGGACCCTGGAATGAAAGAACTTACATTATAACATTTTCAACAGGCACTGATGTTACCAGCGCACAAATGCTTTTTGAAGAAGGTGGTTTACAAAATGGTCTTCACTTATACATAAGAAATGGAGAGCTATTTTTTGGCGGCTTTAACAAAAGCAATAATGGTATAGCATCGCCTTGGGGTGGTACGCCAATCAGGCTTTCTACTGCCCTCTCTGTAAATACAAGTTACATATTGACAATCGTTTACAACCATGATGGGAATGATAATTTTAATGGCACGTTCACTGGATTTTTAAACAATTCGCAATTTCAACAGGAAACAGGTGTGGGAATTATTTATAATCATGCAAATAGTACACAACTTGGTGCCAATGGCAACAATCTTATAGTTGGAGAAACCAACACGCACTTATTACCCTTTAATGGTGCTGTTCAAGAATTTATGCTTTTCAATAAAGCACTCAATAATAGTGAACGTATATTGATTAATAATTATTTGTCAGCTAAGTACAATATTTCATTATCTGCAAATGATGAATATGTTTATGACGATGCCATGAACGGCAATTTTGACTTTGGAGTCATTGGTGCAAAGCGGATAAATGCTACGGATAATTCCGTCAATATCAATTATGGCAACGGGTTTATTAGATTCGATAACATAAGCCCTTTATCAGATGGAGATTTTATTTATGCCGGAAGCAATTTAAAAGACCAAACGGCTGTAACGCCTGTTTGTCAAGCCGGAGATGAGGTTTTACTATCCAATAGTGTATGGCGATTTCAAACTTCTGGTGGGACTTTTACGGGCGACTTAATTTTAGACACCTCATTGTTCGGCAGTTCATTAATTTTAGATGTGTCCGATTTTAAGATAATTTTTGATGACGCCCCCGACTTTATTTCACCAACGGCCAGTCAGGTCGCTACTTCTATCAATGGTTCTGAGGTTACCTTCTCCAATATCAGTATAAATGATGGAGATTTCTTTAGATTTAGATATAACGTCAGAGATGCTAATGCTCCTGCGGGCTTATTGTTGAATGATGAGCTCAAATTTCAATTTGAAGCCAATGCCATAAATCAAGAGGATGGTACTGATGTCCTGGTTTGGAATAATCAGGGAAGCAACACAGAAAGTGGTTTGAATTCAGGAATCACACCCCTTCCGGCAGATGTTGTGCCAACCAACCCTCCAAGTTTGGACTATTATGCCATCAATGACAATGCAAGCCTTGTTTTTGATGAAGATAATGATGAAAGTCTTGAAATTGACGCTACGGGTGGTAATACAGGAAGCAATGATATAAATCTGAACGGGCCTTATAGTCAAAGAACCTTTTCTTTTGTTTTTAAAACCAGCGGGAGAATATTTGATCGGCAAATCATTTTTGAAGAAGGGGCGTTTGGAGCAGGAGCCAGCTTTTACCTATTCGAAGATAATTTTTACTTTTCGATGTGGAATACCAGTGGCAATACTAGTAATGGTGGTGGTTGGGACGTCAGATTCTTAAATGCCCCGGTTACAGTAAATTCAACCTACGTCATAACAGCGGTGTTTAATGGCTCAGACCAAAGAAGCGGAACACCGGAAGAGTATGAAGGCAATATAGAGCTGTTTGTAAACGGCGAATCTGTTGGTACTCTTGGCGATGTTGGTTTGCTTTTAAACCATACCGGAGATGTTAATTTTGGAGAAAATGGAAGTGAAACAAGACAGGAGGATAATACAAAATTAGCCGCAGGATTCCCAAAATACTTCAATGGTCAAATTGCTGAATTTTTAATTTACGATAAAGCTTTAAGCACAGACGAAATAGATTTAATAAATAATGCTTTGATGGCAAAGTATGGAGTTACGCCAAATGCTAATGACATTTATGCCTATGATACGAATGCAGAAGGCGACTTTGATTATAATTTACTAGGTATCAGGCAAACCGCAGAATCGGACTTTAATGGCACAAATTACGGTACCGGCATTCTTCAAATCATCAATCCATCTGACCTTGATGCCGGAGAACAATTGGTTGTAGCCAGTAACACAAATGATCAAAGCATTTTCAACGCAGAAGATTACGACTGTACAAATACGTCAGCAGACGATGTAAAATTACAAAGTGTGTGGCGTGCCAATGTTGTAGGCAATCCTGGTACTGTAGATTTAAGATTTGATATCAACAAGATTGATATTCCGCCCTCTGCTATTACAGACTTAGTTTTGCTGATAGACAATGATGCCGATTTTTCTTCACCGGAATTTAGTCAAAATGCTGCTATTTTGTGTGAGTCTGCCTTGTGGTCATCTATTACGCTTAATAATGGAGACTACTTTACCATAAGAAGAGAAGCTATTGAGGCGGTAATCTGGGATGGCTCGCAATTTATAAATGGTTCCGGTGTTTCTAATCAACCAGGTATGAGTGATGTTTCACGAAAATTTATAGTTGATGGTCCGGGAGCAACAATAGATGCAGATTTCGGTTGTGCGTGTTTAGGAGTATTGCCCAGCTCAGACCTTAGCGTCAATAACAGTAAAACAAACATTAAAGGAAATGTGATCCAGCAAAGCATTTTAAATTCTTCAACAGCAGATTTTCACTTTACCGGGGAAGGTTTACAGACGGTTTCAGGAAATGCTTTTGAAGCCAATAGGATATTTATAGATAATGGTGAATCGGTTAACTTTAATCTCAATACAAATGACACTATAAAGTTAAACGCTTCTTTAAAAATGAAAAGAGGACAGCTCAATGCCAACGGCGATTTGGTTTTTAGAAGTATAGAAAATTCCATGACCTCAGACCCCGTAGAAACCATAACAGCCTATGTAGAGCCAGTAGAAAATAATGCTGCAATAATTGGAGATGTGGTTGTAGAGCGCCGCATTCCCCAGAGCAATAGGGCTTACAGGTATATAGCATCACCAGTTAATACTTCAGGGACAATTAGAGAAAACCTCCAGGAAGGACAGAATAATCCTGATACGTCTACCAATTTTAATAATGTTCCAGGTTTTGGTACTCATATTACCGGTTCCACAATGGGTAACAATGGATTTGACGCCACGGAAACAGGAAACCCATCTATGTTTAACTGGGATCCAAGTGGAAATCCTCAAGTAGGTTGGACAGCAATTCTCAATACAGACAACAAACCGCTATACGTTGGCGAAGCTTATGCCCTGATTATAAGAGGTGGTCGCGCTACCAATTTAAATTCTAATACAGATATTGGTCCCGGGACGACCTTAAGATTTACTGGGGAAATGCACACCGGAGATTTTGAGGTGCCAAATCAATTTTTTTCAACTCAAGATGGATTTTTTAACCTGATTGCAAACCCTTACCAAAGTCCAGTAAATTTAAAAGCATTACTGCAAAGTAATGATGCATCAGATGTCAGCAATACAGTATTTTATATTTATGACCCGACTATAGGAACAGTTGGCGGTTATGCTACTATTGATATAGATAATGACAACTACTCAGGTGAGGACTTGACAGGAACACCTTTTACAACCCAAGCTAATCAGTATCTTCAACCTAATCAAGCTTTTTTTGTGGCCACAGTTGATTCTAATTTAGACACCAACTTTGAACCGGAAATTACTTTTAAAGAACAATATAAACAAGAAGAAATTTTGACCACCGGTACATTTTCAGTAGAAACAAATTTGATGTCAACAATAGATATTAATTTAAAACGAACTAATGCTAATATAGTAGTAGATGGCGTGACCTTAAAATTGAACGATAATTACGCTGATGCTGTCGATTATAAAGACGCCGGCAAAGCCTGGAATCTTCAGGAGTCTATTGCATTTGTTCAGGATGGCAACTACCTATCTATCAATAAAAAAGCCTTACCGGTAGTAAATGATACTATTCAATTGTTGAATCACAATTATCAGGAGAATAACTATACATTAGAAATATATCCCGAAAACCTGAATCTTCCTTTGACCGCAATTTATCTAAAAGACAATTATTTAAATAGTCTGACTTTGATTAATCAAAACAGCTTCAGTACCTACAATTTTACTGTTGATCATAGCATTCCTGAGAGCAATGATGCCATGCGTTTTCAGATAATCTTTGATGTTGAAACTTTAAATCAAGAAAACTTTGATGATAGAAAAAATTTTAGCATTTATCCTAATCCGGTCACTGATCAAAGCTTTCAAATTTCAACACCTTACCCAATTGGGAAAGCTGTAAATCTTGACATCTTTGATTTAAGCGGAAAGAAAGTCTACAATGATGATTTTACAGATTTTGATAATGACGATCCTATCAAACTTGACAAAAAGCTACCCTCGGGATTGTATATGCTTAAATTAACTACCAAATATTTTACAGGTGTTTCCAAGCTTATCATGAATTGATATGGTAATGACCATTTACATTGCACATTTTTTTAGTAAGTGGTAAATACTTTTCTGTCGGCTCATCAAAATTTGATTTGGCTAATTTTCAAACTGTTTTGGCTTTTTGGCAAACGAATTTAGATTTTGTTCTTTTTAATTTTCTCAATCGTTATAGTCAATTTAAATTAATTAGGTCATGTCTTTAAAATCTACTTTTACGCTTTTAATAGTATTCATCAGTTTTGGGGTTTTTGCTCAAACAGTAAATATTCAGGGAGATCCTTACTCTGGAAATCCTTATTCTGATATAAATGCAGCAGTAACAGCTGCAAATGATGGTGACGTGATACTAATCTCAGGAATTCACACGGAAACATTAGCTTTCAACAAAAGCATTACGCTTAGAGGTACAGATCCTACGACAGACATCATTCAAGCAGCTGCAACTCAAGCCAGCAATGGGGCTGGAGATCAGGTTATAAGTATATTCGCTGATCCTCTTTTAAATACAAATATTACCATTGAGAACTTGGGAATTAGAAATGGAAATGTCAGCGGCACGAATGGTGGTGGCATAGAAGTAGATAACGTTACCGGCCTAATCACCCTGAAAAACTTGATTATTGAAGACAATTACACCGGAGAATTGGGTGGAGGTTTAGCTATAGCCGGGTCTAATGCAGATATTATAGACTGTACTATAAAAAATAATGAATCCAATAAGGCGGCAGGAGGAATCATCTTAGCGCCTAACAATGGAGCCGGAATTAATAGCGTGATAAATATTAGAACCAGTTTAATTGATAATAATGAAGGTAAAAATGGAGGTGGTATTTACATAAACGGTAATCCAAATTTTGGTGATGATTACCTCATAGATGTCAATATTGAAAATAGCACAATATCTAATAACACAGCCAATAGTGGCAGTGGTGCAGCTGGTGGTGGTGCAATTTGGTCAAAATCATCTACCTGGACTACCAATGATGGTGGTGACGGCACGAGTGCCAACGTAAGATTAGAATTAATCCATACTACTTTCTATAAGAATTTTCATGCTGCCAATATAAAAAGTGGAATCCAGGGTACAGGAAATAATGATACAGAATTCAGTGCATTTAATTCAATTATTGTGTATGATGGCACTGCTAAAAAAGCCATTAACTTTGCAAACTTAGATCATCAGGAAGTAAAAAATTGTATTCTCGGTGGTTTAAATGCTGCTCCAGGTACCTTTCTGGATAATTCATCCAGAAACAATGTAAGAGGAAAAACAGCTACTTTTGCAGGACTTTCATCAACACTTGCAGACGAAGGTGGCAATACAGAGGTATTCACAGTTGCCAGCGGTTCAAATGCTGATGATTACTGCACAGCTACTGTCACGGCTGTAACCCTGCCTACAATAGACCAAACAGGTTACAGCAGAACCGGTACAGCAGATGCCGGTGCTTTTGAAGTACGCTGTGATCCACCAACAGGAATAAGCAATGATAATATTGCAGCCACTGCGGCCTCTTTTTCATGGACAGAAAACACGGGTGCTACTGATGGTTACGAGTATGTAGTGGTCTTGTCCGGCGGCGATCCTGATAATACCGGAGACATCATAACCAGTGCAACACTCTCCTCAGGTAGCACTCAAGCAGGAGTAACCGGTCTCATTGATGCTACGAATTACGATTTTTATATTCGCTCCGATTGTGGTGGAGGTGAGCTTGGTTCGTGGTCTCCAGCAGTATCTTTTACAACTGCTTTTCAAGGTAATTTGTTTTTAAATTCAAGATTTACAGATAATAATGGAGATCCTTCTTTAGATATAGAAAATGACGGAAGTCCCGAGTGGCTTGGTTATGGAACAAGTGCTGAGATGGACAATATTATAGGTGAAAATATTGGGTTTTTAGCCAATACTGAAGGTCTTTTAAGACAGGATTTTGAAGTCATACCGGGTTTAACATACATTATATCATTTAATTACAGATGGGTTTCCGGAACAAGTACAGGAGATACCAATCCTCCGAGGACACCTGTAATAAGAAATGATGTTGATAACAGTTTAATTGAAAATCTACCGGCAGTTCAAACCGGAAGTGATACCTGGTACACTTATAATTATGCCTATACACATCCTACATCAGGATTGAGCACACCGACAAACCGGGTCAGATTTCAGATTTTTAAAGGTGCTGATAATAATCAGCTTAATTTTTATAACATTACTGTTTTAGAAGACAGAGATTTCACTGCAGATTATGATTTTGTTTATAAAAACGGGGCATGGTCGGCTAGTCCATCAACAGCAACATCTTCAGATGATATTTATGTTTATGATGGTCTCGTAGATATTAGTACTGACATTACAGCAAATGATTTTGAAGTCTCTCCATGGGCAGATGTAAATGTAGAAGGGGTTTTAGATTTGAGTTCGGCCTTGACTGTGCAAAATGAGGGCGTACTCACCTTCAAAAGTGATGCAACAACCACAGGACAACTTGATGATGCTTCTGGTGTTGGCATAACCGGTGAAGTTAGAGTAGAACGCTATATTCCTGGCCAGGGCAATAGAGCTTTTAGATTTTTGTCTTCTCCGGTCACAACCTCAGGAACCATTTATGAAAACTGGCAGGAACGCGGTAACACCCCAACAGAGTTAGGAACCCACATTACAGGAAGTAATCCTGCGGCTAACGGGTTTGATGCTACATCAACAAACAATCCATCTATGTTTACTTTTGATAACAGTTTTGAACCCATAGCTCCGGATACTCAAAGTAGTGCATGGAATGAAATTGCCAACACCAATACTTTAGGATTAAACGCCGGGCAAGCCTACCTTACATTCATCAGAGGAGACAGAAATATAAATCTGTCAGATAATTCATCATCCGGCAACACCACGCTTAGAGCAACAGGAACACTTGTCAGCGGAAATCAAATATCAACCTTGAGTGAGAAAGAAGATTTGTTTAGTTTAGTCGGAAATCCTTATCAGGCTATTATCGATGTGACTCAGGTTCTGAATGCTACAAATTCTACTAACGTCAATCAAAACTTTTATTGGTATTGGGACCCGAATTTATCGACATTTGGTGCCTACACTGCAGTGCAGCTTCCGGCCGGTACAGCGGTAGATCCCGGCGATAATGCAACACCCTCATCTTCAAATGCCAATCAATTTATCATGCCCGGTCAATCCTTTTTTGTACAAACTTTAGCCGATGGTGCTGCAAACCTCACCTTTACAGAAGCATCTAAAGCAGTTTCAAATCCACAAACAGATATTTTTAGTGATGAGGCTTCAGATGTTGCGCTTATTGATATTCAGTTATATACACTTCAGGCATTTACTAATGGCAACAACGAGTCTGATGCCTTAAGAATACAATTCCAGGAAGGTGGAAATAATGATGTCGATGCGCTAGATGCTCATAAATTTAGTAATCCCAATGAAAATTTGTTCAGAATACATAACGGAAAAAGCTTAAGTATAGAAACAAGAAATATACCGGTAGACCAGGAAACCTTGCCATTATTCCTGGAAAATTATACCGATACGTCTTACTTGTTTTCGATAAATCTTAACCATTTACCTGAAAATATTTCTGCTTATCTTAAAGATAATTATTCACAACAAGTGATGTCTCTGGCTGATGGGCAAAACCAATTTAACTTTTCTGTTGATGCAAATATTGCAGAAAGTATAACATCTGATCGTTTTGAGTTGTTTTTTGAAAATACAACGCTTAGCACAAATGAACCCGGTTTTAATGCTGAGGTAAATCTATACCCTAATCCATCAACAAATGGTGTGTTTTATGTCTCATCACCAAATCTAACCGGAGAAGCTAGAGTAAAAATTAACTCGATGTTGGGTCAAACGCTCTTAGATAAAACGCTTCAAATCGTGGATCATAAAATAGAAGTTGATACTCAAAACTTTACTAAAGGCATTTATGTAGTAAGTCTAAGTCATAATAATAAAACATATAGTAAAAAATTAATTGTAAAGTAATGATGCCATATACTACATATAAGTCAGCTAAAGAGTTCCCTCATAAGAGTCATCTTTTAAAAATGAAACCCAGCTGTGATTATGCTCAATTTTTGCCTTGCTCAATCTATGTTTAAATCTATTTCTATGATACATCTGGTAGAAGAATTCAGATTTGTACAAATTGGCTTATATAACCAATCACTTCAATTTTAAAATTCTTGTTTAATGGTACATATACCATGATGATTTTAATGCAAGCCATTTATGGAATCAGACCCATTAGAAGGCTTATGCATTGCCTAAGGCAATTGACTGAGCTTACATCATTTCAAGTGCTGAGCACACTAAATAAAGGCGTATTAAGGTGGATATCATTCAAAGCGAATAACTTAAATATGCAATTATATTAAAATCACATTATGGCAAGTTTGATTCACCCAGTGCAGTCAATTTTCCTTTGGGTCGCCCTTCGTGTTTCACCCACCTTTTCCATTCTATTCTGGTGGCTCTTTCTTTAGAAAAAGCTACTCTTTTTTCCATAAAGGCTCTCAATTTTGTGATGTCATCTTTCACTAAAAATCCTTCCAGGGCATAGTCGTTGGTATTGCGCATCCATTGCTCTAATTTATTCCGCAAGTCATTCAAAACTTCAGCATAATTGGGATCGTTTATTAAATTATTTTTTGCATAAGGATCTTTTTTAGTGTCGTAAAGTTCTTCGACCGTTCTGTAGTTTAAAAAATCAAAACGTTGCTTTACGCTATCGTGTTGTTTAGAAAGCTTTCTAAAAAAATTATAAGAGCTGTACCATCGGCATTCCATGGTAGCCAAATAATCTCCGGTGCCCCAGGCATTAAAAATGTAAGCATAATCTTTGGTATGAATGGCTCGCATGGGTCTTGGGTCTGCGGTTTGTCCTTCGCTGTGTTCTACAAATACATGATCGCGTTCAGGTTGGGATTTGCCTTCCAAAATTGGCACAAGAGACTGCCCAGCCAGTTTGCCCGGTTTTGGGGTGTTGGTGATGTCTAAAAGCGTTGGCATCAGGTCTATGGCAGAAATTATGTGTTGGGTGTCTTTGGTGTCTTTTTTTATTTTTCCCGGCCATACCATAATCCATGGTGTACGCACGCTTTGCGGGTATAAGTTTGATTTTACAAAAGGGAAAGACATACCGTGGTCAGAAATATAGACAATCATGGTATTAGACTTTACATTGTGCTCATCTAAAATTTTCATCACTTCGCCAATAGCATCATCGCCACGTTTTACAGTGTTGTAATAATTGGTAAAGA
>Ga0102940_1001482_pt1 | contig 15001 bp, 11 predicted proteins | sample SalPonR2_C_D1_MG_FD_78215 | JGI IMG/M metagenome (GOLD analysis project Ga0102940, IMG submission 78215) | Salt pond soil microbial communities from South San Francisco under conditions of wetland restoration - Salt Pond MetaG R2_C_D1_MG | ecosystem: Environmental > Aquatic > Marine > Intertidal...
ATACTGACCCCGTTTATTCTCGAAAAAAAAGGCGTTATTGCAACCACCCTTTGAATGTGAAAAAGGATCGATAATGCATACGGGGGGAGTAGCAAAGCCGGGACAGGTTGTCATCCGTTTCAAAGTCTCCCTGTCAATCTCAAGCACTCGAGGAGCTTTTCCATGAAAGGTATCGTTCTTGCGGGCGGATCCGGCACCCGACTCCACCCCCTGACCCTGTCCGTGAGCAAACAGTTGCTCCCGGTATACGACAAACCCATGATCTATTACCCCCTGTCCGTGCTCATGCTGGCCGGAATCCGGGAAATCCTGATCATCTCCACCCCAAGAGACCTGCCCCGTTTCCGGGAACTGCTGGGTGATGGAGCGCATCTCGGGCTCAATTTCAGCTATATGGAGCAGCCCCGCCCCGAAGGCCTGGCCCAGGCCTTCATCATCGGGGAAGAGTTCATCGGCGATGACTCGGTCTGTCTCGTTCTCGGGGACAATATTCTGTTCGGACAGCAGTTATCCGAGATCCTGCAGCGGTGCGCATCCGAGAACCAGGGAGGAACCATTTTCGGGTATCCGGTGCGGGACGCCCGGCAATACGGGGTCGTTGATTTCGATAAACAGGGAAACGCCCTGAGCATCGATGAAAAACCGGAACATCCCAAATCCCGCTATGCCGTCCCCGGGATCTATTTTTATGATAATTCCGTGGTGGAGATAGCCAGAAATCTGCAACCTTCAGCCCGGGGAGAACTGGAAATAACGGACGTGAACATGGTCTATCTTCGCCGGGGGGATCTCCATGTGGAAAAACTGGGGCGGGGATACGCCTGGCTGGATGCCGGCACACACGCTTCGCTGCTGCAGGCCTCCAACTTTGTTCAGGCCATCCAGGACAGGCAGGGATTTCAAATCGGATGTATCGAAGAGATCGCCTTTCGCATGGGATTTATCTCCAAAAAACAGTTGACCGCTTTGTCCCGGGATCTGCTCAAAAGCGGATACGGCGAGTACCTGAAAGAACTTGCCGAGGAGGGGATGGACTGATCCCCCACGACCTCCTGTCCCGATATCAACTCGATCACATCAGCCGCGTTCCTCCCGGGAAAAACGCGGCTTTTTTTTATTTATTTTAATTATTTATAAATATTAAGCACACCCTGTGAAATTCTACTCCGACTCTCTGTTTCTTTTGTCCGTTTCCCTCTGCCCCTTATTCGCAACTGTCCCTTCGTTCCCCTTCTTCTCTTTTCCTGACTACAAAAAAATAGATATAAAACAGATAATTAGATCTAAAAAGAACAAAAGAACCGACCCTATGTATTTCAACTAATCCAAGAATTCTTCTTAATAATAAAGAAAGGGAAATGCTGTTCCCTCATATCCAGCTCCATTTCTCAAAAGGAGAAGACCCATTTCCCGCCAAAAAAGGCAGCCGGTCAGGAAACGAAAATTCGGGATGGCTCCGAATAACTTCGGGACGGCTCACCCTTCCTTTACTCCCCGAGCTGATGCCTGAATACGTACGACGTTTTGTTTTTTTACAAATTTGAATAAAAATACACTTTAGAGATATTCTTATAACCGAATAATATTACAAAATTGTGTATTTAAGCCGCTGATGCGCTTTCTACAACGTCAAGGAAGAGGAATCGCTCTCTTTTTAAAAAATAAAATATCAATAATTAAAATTGGTTATATATATTTTTAGAAAAAGAAGACATTTCTGGCCCCTCAATTGCTTATACCGAATATCATGATCGCAATACCACATTAAGGGGGTCTATTTATGAGTAATGCAAGAGAAACAAGAAATGGAATCAAACTGCGGGTCCTTCTTCCCGTTCTGGCCGGGGTTGTACTCCTGTCTCCACAAAATATCTTTGCCGCGGAAGAAGCATTAAGTCAGGCCAATGCCAATATTCTGTGGACTCTGCTGGCAGCCATTCTGGTCATGTTCATGCAGGCCGGATTCGCCATGGTCGAGGCCGGGTTCACCCGAGCCAAAAATGCCGGCAATATCCTTATGAAAAACTTTCTCGACTTTTCAGCAGGATCTGTGATTTTCTTTCTGTTCGGATTTGCCCTGATGTTCGGCCAGGATATCGGCGGTTTCTTCGGGGGCTCCGGGTTCGGCCTGGCCGGTATTGATGCCACTTCACCCGACGGACAGTGGACCCTGACCTTCTGGTTCTTCCAATCCGTATTTGCGGCAACAGCGGCCACCATCGTCTCCGGGGGCATTGCCGAGCGGACCAAGTTCAGCTCCTATATTATTGTCAGTATGGTCATCACCGGTCTGATCTACCCGGTTTCCGGTCACTGGTGCTGGGGCTCGCTGTGGCTGGGTGAAGCCGGCGCGGGCTGGTTGGAAAACCTCGGGTTCGCGGACTTTGCAGGATCCACCGTTGTTCACTCCGTAGGAGCCTGGGTCGCCCTGGCCGGCGCCATAGTCCTTGGACCCCGTATCGGAAAGTACACCGCCGACGGCAAGGCCAACGCCATTCCCGGTCACAACATTCCCATGGCGGCTCTCGGCGTATTCATTCTCTGGTTCGGCTGGTTCGGCTTCAATCCCGGCTCCACCACCACGGCTGACGGAACCATCGGCTACATCGCCGTGAATACCTCTCTGGCAGCCTGTGCCGGTGTCCTGGGCGCCATGATCATGTCCTGGATCAAGTTCGGTTACCCGGACACCTCCATGAGCCTCAACGGCGCTCTGGCCGGCCTTGTGGGCATCACAGCCGGGTGTTACGAAGTCTCTCCTGTAGGGGCCCTGGCCATCGGTGCCGTCTCCGGTGTACTCTGTGTCCTGTCTGTTGAATTTATTGACAAGGTCCTCAAGGTCGACGATCCCGTCGGGTGTGTCTCGGTCCACGGGGTGTGCGGCGCCTTCGGAACCCTGGCCGTGGGACTGTTCGCGGCTCCCGGGTACGGCTCCATCACCGGTCTGTTTTACGGAGGCGGCTTCGGGCAGCTCGGGATTCAGCTCATAGGCGTCGGAGCAGTCTTTGTCTGGGCCTTCGGAGTGGGATATGCAGCCTTCAAGATCCTTGATAGTGTGATCGGAATGCGGGCACCCAAATCTGATGAGCTTAAGGGGCTTGATATCACTGAACACGGCATGGAATCCTACAACGGCTTCCAGATCTTTACCAACGAATAGTCAGGGAGGTCGATATGAAACTGATCATCGCATACATTCGCCCGGAATGCCTGAATAGCGTCAAACAGGCTCTGTACGCCCAAAAAATCTACAACATGTCCGTGACCAACGTGCTCGGCAGCGGTCGGCAGAAGGGATTTACGGAAACCTACCGCGGCGTGATCATGGAAGTGAACCTGCTCAAGAAGATCCGCCTCGAAATCGGTCTCAACGACGAGTTCGCGGAACCGGCCATGGAAGCCATCAAGACCGGCGCGCAGACCGGTAATGAAGGGGACGGCGTCATCTTCATGCTCGATATCGCCGAAGCCATGCGTATCCGTACCGAGGAGACCGGACCCAAATCCATGGGCTGAATACTCTCTGGATCCCATGACAGCTGGAACCTCCCAAAGGGCCGGCAGGAATATTCCTGCCGGCCCTTTTTTTGGGATTCACGTATTGAAAATAGATATTATTAGCAGGTATTTATCTGGAACTTTATTTATTTCGTCGTTCCCGATCTTGTGCCAGCCGATGTTTTGGGCTATTAAAATTTCTCTTTTTCTACAAATTGACGGTCTAAAATGTTCCTAATTATATTATTTATTACAGCATGTTGGAGTATTAATGCACACAACTCGCCTGAATATGCCCGATGATCTGGCTCCTGTTACGCTCAATCCCAATGCAGAGGTGGTTCTGCGCAAGCGGTATCAGCGAAAGGGGCTGAACGGCGAGGTACTCGAGTCGCCCGGGGAGATGTTCTGGAGGGTGGCCACGGCTGTGGCCGAGCAGGAGAGTGGTTACGAACACTCCTCCCGAACCACGGAGGAGTTGAGTCGGGAATTCTATGACCTGATGACCTCCTACAGGTTCCTGCCCAACTCTCCGACCCTGATGAACGCCGGGACCGATATCGGGCAGCTGGCGGCCTGTTTTGTGCTCCCGGTGGGAGATTCCATGGAGGAGATCTTCGATGCCGTGAAGAACGCGGCCCTGATCCATAAGTCCGGAGGCGGAACCGGATTTTCCTTTTCCCGGCTTCGGCCCAGGGACAGTCGGGTGGGATCCACGGGAGGGGTGGCCTCGGGGCCTCTCTCTTTCCTGCGGATCTTCAACACGGCCACGGAGCAGGTTAAACAGGGGGGAACCCGGCGCGGCGCGAACATGGGCATCCTGCGGGTGGACCACCCGGATATTGTGGAGTTTATTCAGGCCAAGGAGCGGGATGGAGAGCTGAACAATTTCAACCTGTCCGTGGCACTGACGGAAAAATTCATGCAGGCCGTGGACAAGGACGAGGAATACGCGCTCATCGCTCCCCAAACGGGAAAGGAAACGGGACGTCTCAAAGCCGGGGAGGTTTTCAACCTTCTGGTGCGCAAGGCATGGGAGAGCGGCGATCCCGGCATCATCTTCCTGGACCGCATCAACCGGGACAACCCCACGCCGGATCAGGGCGAGATCGAATCCACCAATCCCTGTGTAACAGGTGACACCTTTGTTATGACAGAGCATGGACCTCGGCAGGTGCATGAGCTTGTAGAGCAACAGACAGAGCTTCTGGTTAACGGACAAAAATATAAAACCGGAACTGAAGGTTTTTTTCCTACGGGAAAAAAATGCGTTTACCGCTTACGGACAAAGGAAGGGTACGGGTTGCGTCTTACCGGGGATCACAAGGTATTGAGAGCCGCGTCCGTCACTCGAAACAGGGTGATTGAAGAGTGGTGTGCCGCTGAAGATCTTTGTCAGGGCGATAAAATCGTTCTGCATAACCACAGGGGGATCAAAAGCTGGGATGGAGTGCATACTGAAGCCGAAGGGTACCTGTTAGGTCTTCTTGTCGGAGATGGGACGTTAAAGGAGGACAAGGCCGTTCTTTCTGTCTGGAAGCAGGCTGCCAATGGTGAAGAAGATGCTGGTTCCCAATCGGTTATGGAACGAGCTCTTGTCTGCGCTCGTATGCTTCCCCATCGGAGTGACTTTCGGGGCTGGCAGTCCATTGTCGAGCGGAATGAGTATCGCATGAGTCTTGGAGCCTTAAAAAGTCTGGCTTCTAAATTGGGTATGAGACCTGGGAAAAAGATTGTTACCGCTGACTTGGAGAAGTGTTCTTCGGCATTTTACCGAGGATTTCTTTCCGGATTATTCGATGCTGATGGTTCTGTGCAGGGTAATCAGGGGAAAGGAATCTCGGTCAGGCTCAGCCAGAGTTATCTTCCTTTATTGCAGGCAGTACAGCGCATGTTGCTCAGGATGGGGATTGTTTCCACAATTTACAAAGAGCGCAGGGGAGCCGGTGAGACACTTCTGCCGGACGGGCATGGGAGCAGGAGGCTTTATGCGACCAAGCCACAGCACGAACTGGTTATCAGCAAGAACAATATTTTTATTTTTTCAGAGAGAGTTGGTTTTCAGGATCTGGCCAAGAAAAGCAGGCTTATTACTCTGATGGATGGATATATTCGTACTCCCAATCGGGAGCGATTTCTGGTTACTTTTGAACGTCTGGAGCCGGACGGCAAAGAAGAGGTCTTTGATGTTCAGGTTCCCGGGGTGAACGCTTTTGATGCCAATGGGCTTTATGTTCATAACTGCGGTGAGCAACCTCTCCTTCCTTATGAGGCCTGTAATTTGGGATCTATCAACCTGGCCAAAGTGTTTTCGCCCGATAGCGGCGATGGCGTTGACTGGAGAGAACTGAAGCGGATCATTTATCTCGGGGTGCGGTTTCTGGACAATGTCATCGACGCATCGGTCTACCCTCTGGACCGGATTACAGAGACCGTGCGCAGAAACAGGAAAATCGGGCTGGGCATTATGGGGTGGGCCGATCTGCTCTACGAGCTGCGCATTGCCTACGACAGCGAAAAGGCCATCCGTCTCGGGGAACAGGTTATGGATTTCATCCAGAAGGAGGCCAGGTCCGCGTCCAAAAAGCTCGCTGTCGAGCGGGGGCCTTTCCCCGCCTGTGAAACTTCCGTTTTCAGGGACCAGAATATCGGGCCGTATCGCAACGCCACCACCACGACCATTGCTCCCACCGGGACATTGTCCATCATTGCCGGATGTTCTTCAGGCATCGAGCCCCTGTTCGCCCTCAGCTTCGCTCGGCAGGTTATGGACGGAGAGCGTCTGGTGGAATCCAACCCCTATCTCGAACAGGCCCTGCACGAGACCGGGGTGTATAGCCACAAGCTTATGGAAAAGGTGACGGAAGTCGGGTCTGTGCGGGCCATGGAGGACGTCCCCGAGGAGGTCCGCCGGGTGTTCGTTACGGCCATGGACATTGATCCGGTCTGGCATCTTCGGATGCAGGCGGCGTTTCAGAAATTTACGGACAATGCGGTTTCCAAGACCGTGAATCTCCCTCATGAGGCCACTGAGGAGGATATCCGCTCCATCTACCGGATGGCCTATGAACAGGGGTGCAAGGGCGTGACCGTGTACCGCGACGGATCCAAATCCGTGCAGGTGCTGTATGCCGGTCAGTCCAAAGAGAAATCTGCCCAGGAAAACGGCACCACCAGGGTTATGGACCGGCCAGAGGTCATGTACGGGTTTACCCAGAAAGTGAGTACCGGCTTGGGGGAGTTGTACCTGACCGTGAACGAGATCGACGGCCGCCCCTTTGAAGTGTTCACCACCATCGGGAGGTCCGGACGGTCCATCACGGCCAAGGCCGAGGCCATCGGGAGACTGGTGTCTCTGGCCCTGCGCTCCGGTATCCATGTCCGAGAGGTGGTCAAACAGCTTAAGGGGATCGGAGGCGAGCATCCGGTATTCCGGAAAAAGGGGATGCTCCTGTCCATTCCCGATGCTGTTGGATGGGTGCTTGAAAACAGATACCTGCAGGGAGAAAATATGCCCGGCTCCGGCTCTTCTCTGTCCCAGCCCCGTTGTCCGGACTGTGGACAGGAGCTCGTTTTTCAGGAAGGGTGCTTCCTGTGCCCGGGATGCGGGTACACTAAATGCGGGTAACCAGATGATTGATGTCCAGCGCCTCTCCTTTTCCTTCGGCTCCCAGTGGGTCCTCCAGGATGTCTCCTTTCGGGTCCGTAAGGGGGAATTTCTCTTTCTCTCCGGACCGTCCGGGGCGGGGAAAACCACCCTGATCCGCCTCCTGCACGGAACCCACCGCATGCAGGGAGGAAAGGCCCTGGTGGCCGGATTCGACCTGAAAACCACCCCTTCGTCCCAGCTGTTTCGTCTCCGGCGCGAGGTCGGGGTTGTTTTTCAGGATTTCCGGATTCTGTCCGGCAGGACAGTGGCGGACAATGTGGCTCTGCCTCTGCGGGTTCGGGGGATGAAGGATGAGATCATCGCCAGACGGGTTCGAGCCGTGCTGCGCAGTCTGCAACTTGATACCAGGGCGGACAGGCGGTGCGAGGAACTATCCGGGGGAGAACAGCAGCGGGTGGCCATTGCCAGGTCCATTATAGTCAACCCCAAACTGCTGCTGGCCGATGAGCCCACGGGAAATCTGGACAAGCCCCTGGCCATGCGGCTCATGGAGGTTTTTCGCCAGTTTCACCGCCACGGGACAACGGTGGTTCTGGCCACCCACAACCGGGAGCTCATGGCCGGCCGGCCCGAAGCGCGAGTGCTTACCCTCAAAGACGGCCGGCTGCTCTCTGAAGACGAAGATCCCGTGGGGAGGGTGTCGTGAAGACCTGGATGCGACTTACCGTTCAGGGAGTGGCCGATCTGTTTCGCACTCCTTTGTCTCTGGCTCAGACCCTGGCGGTGATCAGTCTGGTCGCGTTTCTGGGGGCGTTTTTCGTCATGGTGCTCGGCAACCTGGAGTACCAGGCTGAACAGTACCGGGGGCAGGTCCAGTTTCAGATGTACTGGGAGGTGGGGGCGGACCAGACCGTGGTGGCCGGACAATGGAAGGAGCTCGGTCTTCTGGCCGGCCTGGAAAAGGTGGAGACATTCACCCCGGATCAGGCCATGGACCAGCTGGCCGGCTCCCTTGAAAAAGGCACCGGCCTGGATGGTCTGCAGGCTGACAGGCTGCTCCCGGCCACGGCGTTGTTGCAGTTTTCCCTGCCGGATGGGCAGAACCGGGAGTGGATTGACAATATGCGGACCACCCTCGGGACCAGGCCCGGTGTTGAGCGGGTCGATGTGCACCCTCTGCAGTCGGCCGGGGCCGGCTCCTGGATCGCATTTTTTCGAAATCTTTTCTGGCCCGTGATCGGTTTTCTGGGCCTGGTCGTGGCCCTGGTGGTGGGAAACACCATGAAGCTCGCCCAACTGCAACGGCGCGAGGAGTTGGAGATTCTCTCCCTTGTGGGGGCGAGTCCGTGGTATATCCGGTACCCGCTGGTCGTTGGCGGAGCTGTTCAGGGCGTCCTGGGCGGATGTATCGCCCTGATGATGCTCGGTCTGATTTATCTTGGGGCCCGGGACGTGCTGGGCGGGGCTCCGTTGTGGGTTGAAATCAGATTTCTGACCGGGCAGGAGATCGCGGTGTTTCTGGCGGGGTTGATCCTGGTCGGAACCTGGTCGAGTATGGCTGCCCTGCGACGTTGATCTAAAAGATATGGAACGTTCGTGCGTCACGGGATTACGGGGCTTATGCCCCTTCGCCGCAGGATGAGAGGGGTGCCAGGTCTCTGCCTGTACTCCTTTCATCCCCTTGATCCCTATGATCCCGAGATGTTTTGTCCCGGGTGGATAGGTACAAAGATATTCATTATTGTTAAACGAGGATATATGAGATGCGCAGTAAGAAGATGACCGGGGGACTGGAAAAGGCCCCGCACCGTTCGTTGTTGTATGCTCTGGGGTTGACCCGGGAAGAGATGGATCGCCCCCTGGTGGGGATCGTCAATTCGGCCAATGAGATCGTGCCCGGACATATTCATCTGAACACCATAGCCGGGGCCGTTAAGAACGGGGTGCGCATGGCCGGGGGCACGCCCATGGAATTCTCCACTATCGGGGTGTGTGACGGTCTGGCCATGAACCACGAAGGGATGCGTTTCAGTCTTCCCAGTCGGGAACTCATAGCGGACTCCATTGAACTGATGACCACGGCCCACCCTTTTGACGCTCTGGTATTTATCCCCAACTGTGACAAGACCGTGCCGGGCATGCTCATGGCCATGCTGCGCATGAATATCCCGTCTATTCTGGTCAGTGGCGGTCCCATGCTGGCCGGGAAAGCCAAAGGGAAATCCGTGGATCTGATCACGGTCTTTGAAGGTGTGGGCAAGGTCAGCTCCGGCGAGATGACCGAAGAGGAACTCGAGGTCCTGGAGCGGTCCGCCTGTCCCACCTGCGGCTCCTGTTCCGGCATGTTCACGGCCAACTCCATGAATTGTCTGTCCGAGGCCGTGGGCCTGGCCCTGCCCGGCAACGGATCCATCCCGGCCGTCACCAGCGAGCGGGTTCGGCTCGCCAAACAGGCCGGCATGAAAGTTATGGAGCTGCTGGAGAAGAATATCCGTCCCCGGGATATCATCACGGAAAAGAGTCTGGCCAATGGTGTGACCGTGGACATGGCCCTGGGCTGCTCCACCAATACGGTCCTGCATCTGCCTGCGGTGTTCGCCGAGGCCGGCCTGGACCTGACCCTGGATATCTTTGACACGGTCAGCAAGCGGACCCCGAATTTATGCCGACTGTCCCCTGCCGGGGAAGATCATCTGGAAGACCTCAATCAGGCCGGGGGAATCCCCGCGGTTATGGCTGAACTGGCCAAAAAAGGGCTTATCGATACCTCGGTGATAACCGTGACCGGGGCGACGCTCGGTGAAAATCTGGAAAAACTCCGGGCCGGGATTGTGGATCCGGCGGTGATCCGTTCCGTGGATGATCCGTACAGTGAAGAGGGCGGCATTGCCATCCTGCGCGGCAACCTGGCTCCGGACGGAGCCGTGGTCAAGCAGTCGGCCGTGGCCCCGGGGATGATGCAGCGCACCGGTCGGGCCCGGGTTTTTGAGAGCGAAGAGGACGCGGTGCTGGCCATTTTTGGCGGAAAGATCGAGGCCGGGGACGTGGTCGTGATCCGCAATGAAGGCCCCAGGGGCGGTCCCGGCATGCGGGAGATGCTCACCCCGACTTCGGCCATTGCCGGAATGGGACTCGGCGCGGATGTGGCTTTGATCACCGACGGACGGTTCAGCGGCGGAACACGGGGCGCAGCTATCGGTCATGTCAGTCCGGAGGCGGCCGACGGAGGGCCTATCGGGCTGGTCCGTGAAGGGGATTCCATCAAGGTGGATATCCCGGCCCGGACCCTGGAGCTGCTGGTTTCCAGGGAGGAGCTGGCCGAGCGGGCTGCTGCGGCGAAGCCGGAGGTCAAGGAAATCTCCTCGCCGCTGTTGCGCCGCTACAGTCGCCTGGCTTCGTCCGCTGCCACGGGGGCCGTGTTCAAGGGATAACGTTGTCGGAACACAAGATGTGGACGTCCGGAGCATGCCGTGTTCCGGGCGTTCACGTACCCAGGGGAGGTCTGAAGCGTGTCCGATTCAACCATCTGGACCGAAGAAACCGTCCAGCGCTACGAGCAGTGGCTCGATTCCCCTCTGGGCAGGTATGTTCTGGCCAGGGAGAAACGGTTTCTGCAGCATATGATCTCCCCATGGCCGCGTCGCAGACAGCACCTGCTGGAGGTCGGATGCGGGACGGGATTTTTTCTGGAGATGTTCTGGGAGGCCGGATTCGACGTGACCGGGATCGACAGGACACCGACAATGATCAGTCGGGCCAGAGAGAGAATGGGGCACAGGGTGGATTTTCATCTCGGCGTGGCCGAGGAACTCCCCTTTGACGACAATGAATTTGATTTCGTGAGCCTGATTACTGTTCTGGAATTCTGTGACGATCCGGCCCGGGCTCTGTGCGAGGCGCATCGAGTGGCCCGCAAGGGGGTGCTGGTCGGTTTTTTAAACAGATATTCCCTGTATTATCTGAGTCGCGGCAGGAAGAGAAAGGGGCGGGAAACAGGACTGCTCCGTAATGCAGCATGGTTTTCCTGGCCCGAAATGAAACGCATACTGATAGAAACCATGGGAACCCACCCCATGCAGGCCAGGTCCATTCTGCTCGGACCGCCCTCCACCTGGCGTTCATGCCCCGGTGTGAATCAGTTCAACGAACTCCCTCTTTTTCCCTGGTGTGGAGCCTTTGCGGCCGTACGGGTGGACCTGTACGGCAAGCCGGTGGTCACCCCGCTTCTGCAGTGGAAGAGGAACCGGGCGAGGGAGCCTGTGGACGGGGTTTGGGGGAGTTTTAAGTGTTAGGTGTTGGGTTTTAGGTTTTAGGTTTTAGGTTTTAGGTTTTAGGTTTTAGGTTTTAGGTTTTAGGTTTTAGGTTTTAGGTTTTAGGTTTTAGGTTTTAGGTTTTAGGGAGTTATCTTAGCACGTCCCACTTAAAACTTAAAACTTTTTTTCATGGACCAGGGTGGCGAGTTCGGTCAGGGCCCGGGACGGGTCCGGATGCTGGAAGATATTTCGTCCGATACTCACTCCGGCAATGCCGGTGGGCAGAGCTTCTCGAACCTGGGCCAGGAGATCTTCAAAGGAGTGTTTTTTGGGGCCGCCTCCGATGATGACCGGGACCGGACACCCCGAGACCGCTTTGGCAAAGCTTTCCTGGTCTCCGGAATACGGGACCTTGATCATGTCCGCGTCCAGTTCCGCGCCGATGCGGATGGAGTGGTTGATGAGCACCGGGTCCAGTTCATTGACGATCTGTCCTCCCCGGGCGTAGATCATGGCCAGGACCGGAATACCCAGTTGGTGCGCTTCCTCGGTGACCGCCCCCAGATCCGCAAGCATCCGGTCTTCAAGGTCGTTTCCGATATTGATATGCATCGACAGGCAATCCGCTCCAAGACGGACCGCTTCCTGCACCGAACAGACCAGGGCCTTGTTGTAGGCCGGCAGACCGTGTTTGGTTCCTGCGGAGAGGTGAACGATCAGCTGCGTATCCGGATCCAGTTCGGCCCCCAGGGAACGGGCCATGCCTTTGTGCAGGATCGTGCCGTTCACTGGAGCGGTGCGGACGGAGTGCAGGAATGCTCCCACATCTTCCAGGCCGGGCACGAGCCCTTCACTGGCTCCATGATCCAGGGGCAGGAGAATTGTCTTGTTGCTGGTTCGGTCCATGAGCCGCTGCAGCCGTCGTGCGCATCCCGTCATTGTCAGTCCTTGTTGTTGAAATATTCGTTTCATCCTATCTGCCCGACCAGACGACCCGCTTTCCCTTGATTTTCACCCACCCCAGTGGGAGCTCCCTCCAATACATGGGAATGTTCCTGCCCTTACCCGGAGCAGCCAGGCTCTGCCCTGAGAGGAGTCTGGTCAGATCTTCGACATCGTCCAGATACAATCCGGTCTCATTGTCTTCGATCCGCGGTATCAGACAGTGCATGCGCGGGTCTACATGGAAACGATCTTTTTTAAGGGTTCCGATACGCGTTCCCTGCCAGCGCAGATTTTCGGGAAAACAGGTTCTGGCCTGCCCGGGCAGAAAGATGACCTGATCGGAAAAGACCCGAAGTTCGCCATGCTTAAGAATGTCCCGGTTCAGAATATGGTCGGGATCGATATCGCTTACGGAGACTGTTCTGCCCGGCAGGTCCGCGGGAATGGATTGCTCCGGTTCCGGCGCCGACCCGGGCCTGGTCAGGCAGGCCGTAAAGAATCCCTGGGCATCGGATCTGCGTCCGTCCACCAGCAGGGTCCCGTCCATGTCCGAAGAGGAGGGGGAGCAAAAGACGAATCCCGGAACCTGCTTCAGCGGAACACGGATCAGGCCGAGATGCTCTTCTGCCCACCGGACCTGGAGCTGGTTCTCTTGCGGGTTGGTGGTGCATGTAGAGTACATGAGTCTGCCTCCGGGAGAGAGCAGACGGGCAGCTTTTGTCAGCAGCTCCTTTTGCAGGGCCACCAGGGGCGCGGTTTTCTCTCCGGCCCACAGCTTCAGGGCCTGAGGATTCTTGTCCAGGGTGCCCCATCCGCTGCACGGCGCGTCCAGAACGATCAGGGGCCAGCTGCCGTCTCTGAGAGGAAGGTCCTGGCCTGGATAGCAGGTGGTGGCCGTGTTCAGAAGGTTCAGGGTGCGCAGGTTGGCCCGCAGGGTGCTCAGCCGGGAGGGGTTGAGCTCGTTGCCCATGACCGACCCGCTGGAGCCGACCAGCTGGGCCAGGAATCCGGTCTTGCTGCCGGGGCTGGCGCACATGTCCAGTACCAGGCCGCCCCGGGGAGGATCCAGAAGGACCGGGGGGAGCATGGAGGAACGGTCCTGGATGTAGAGCAGTCCGAAAAAAGCCGCCAGACTGCTGCCCAGGGCAAAGGGGGCATGAAGAACTCCTCGGGCCAGCGGGGAAAAGGGTTCGTTTCTGAACCGGAATCCCTGGGCCGTGAGGAGTTCCTCGACCAGTCGGATACGGTGTTCGGGGCAGACCAGCCGGAAAGACCGGCTTGAAATTTTTGTTCGGGGTGTGTTCATGATGTTCGGGCAAGAGGTGGGCCCGCCGGGAAGGTCCGGCCTTGTTGACATGAGGGTGTTTAGCTACCATGACACCCGGTGTCAAAGTCAAACCGGAAGTTTCCGGTTTTCATGTTTCAGGGAGAGTGTCGTGTCCGGTGTACAAAGGATTCCGGTGAGTCGGGAGGAAGAAGGGCTCAAGGTGTTGCAGTATCTGCAACGCAAAGCCCCGGGGGTGCCCAGGTCCGCCCTGATGCGGGTTATCCGCACCGGTCGGGTCCGGGTCAACGGGAAGCGGGTCAAGCCCTTTGTTCGTCTCGAAAAAGGGCAGGAGGTCCGCATTCCCCCCCTGACGGTTTCGGGCGGCTCCGTTGGCGAGGGACCGGCTCGACCGCTCCATATTCTCCACCGGGACCGGGATATGCTGGTGGTGCACAAACCGGCCGGACTGCCCGTCCACCCCGGGACGGGATGGACGGATTCGGTCCAGACCAGGGCCGCGGTCATGTTCAAGGATCTTCCTTTTCCTCCCACTCCGGTGCATCGGCTGGACCGGGATACCTCCGGGGTTCTGCTTCTGGCCCTCTCTTTTACCCTGCTGACGCATATGCACGAAATTTGGGGAACAGATGAGATCACCAAGTGCTATCTGACCTGGGTCAGGGGGAAGTGGCCCGACGCGGGGTGGACGGTGCTCCGGGACAGGATGGAAAAGCAGGGGGCTGAGGGGGCGCAGCGCATGATCGCGGGACAGGGGAAACAGGCCGAGTCCGCGGTCTTTCCCCTGTTGCGAAGAAATGGAGCCACCCTGCTGGCGGTTCGCCTCGGTACGGGAAGAACACATCAGATCCGGGTTCAGCTGGCCTCCCGTTCCTTCCCTGTTATCGGCGATGGAAAATACGGGCCCGGTTCCAGTAGCGGCCCCATGTTTCTGCACTCCTGGGTTCTGGCTTTCGAGGGATACAGGTTTACGGCCCTCCCGGACTGGACCGGGGAGCGGTCCGTTCCCGCCGATTTGTGCCGCGCCCTGCTCGACGAACTGCACCGTGAATGAATGTGTGCAGCAGGATCAATACATTAAATATACTGCAGCTATAAAGGAATATGGATCATGCATGAGACAACCACCGGCACCGAATCTCTTCTGAAATACTGGGCTGCGGCCCTGGCCGTCATTCTCGCGACCACGGCCGTCCGGCTCTGGTTTATCGGATCCGGGCAGATCAATCTGGCACCGGACGAGGCCCAGTACTGGGACTGGTCCAGAACCCTGCAGTTCTCCTACTACTCCAAGGGACCGCTTATCGCGGTCATCAACCGGATCACCACCATGATGTTCGGCGCCACCGAGTTCGGGGTTCGGTTCGGAGCTTCGGTGGGGGCGATGCTGATGCAGGTACTGCTCTTCTG
>Ga0102940_1001489_pt1 | contig 14966 bp, 10 predicted proteins | sample SalPonR2_C_D1_MG_FD_78215 | JGI IMG/M metagenome (GOLD analysis project Ga0102940, IMG submission 78215) | Salt pond soil microbial communities from South San Francisco under conditions of wetland restoration - Salt Pond MetaG R2_C_D1_MG | ecosystem: Environmental > Aquatic > Marine > Intertidal...
AAGATAATTAAAGATATGAATTTATTTATGTTTACCGCCCATTTTAAAGATGAAAACACATGCAGAAATCACTTTAAAGCTCAAAGAGACAAACATGGTGTTGTTTGTAAAAAATGTGGACATACTCATCATTATTGGAAAAAGGATAAATGGAGTTATGAATGCAAGTCATGTGGATTTAGAAACAGTTTAAAAAGTAATACAATTATACAACATTCAAAAAATTAATCTTTCCATCAAAATATGAAAGTGATTTTTTTCAACTTTTTTAAAAAAAATTAGCCATGTTGAGTAAACTGTTGATAACTGCCTGTGATGGTCATATTACAATCTGTCTTCCATCCAACAACTTGCTAGAATGACCCTCAATTTTTAGCTGTAACAAGCTGTTAAGTAATGAAATAATAATAATGCAAAGCATATGGTATTGAAAACGGAGTTAAAATTAACAAGCTTCTTAATGACAGCATGATTGCAGAGAATTTGGTAGGCATTTATATCACAAAAGCAGAAGACCAAACAGTAAAAGATATAAAATCTTTACGCGAGATATTAGATAATCGTGACCCCTACGAGCCATTATCATTAACCTTTACAACACCTAATGGTGAAAGTAAAACTTATGTGTTTAGGTAAGGTTAAAAAATTAACAGATTTAAAAGAAGGCGTCTCAAAACCTGTTGTTTCGTCAATCTGAACTCGTTTCAGATTCTTATAACAACTGAAAACCAAATTATTAAGATTCTGAAATAAATTCAGAATGACATGGTTTCTGGTTTTGAGACAGCCTTATTTTTACCTTACAAACACAGGTTGCAGATCATTTTTTGTTTCAGATTTACTAAAAGCGTAGTCGTCTTCATTGAACTTTAAAATATCTTCATAACCAGAATCATCAATCTTTGCAAGATGTTTTGTCATCAGGCCTCTAGCTTTTTTAGCATAAAAACTGATGACCTTCAGCTTGCCATTTTTATAATCTTTAAAAACGGGTTCAACCCACTGCCCTTTCAGTTTTGATTTTTGAATAGATTTTGAATATTCTTTACTGGCCAAGTTTACTACCAACTCATTTTCTTCAAGTTCTGAGTTAAGATTCGTGGTTAGGGTTGCTTTCCAAAAACCATATAAATCCTCTGCTGAGCCTGTAGATAATTTAGTGCCCATTTCCAGTCTGTAAGGTTGCATAAGGTCTAAAGGCTTCAGCATTCCATAAAACCCGGAAAGAATCCTTAAACGTTCTTGTAAGCGATTGATATCATCTTGAGCTAGATCGTAAGCTTGAATGCCATCATAAACATCACCGTCAAATGTGTAAATAGCAGGCCTGGAATTTTCTGTATTGTGATTTATAGAAAACTCTTGAAATCTATCGTAGTTAAGCCCTGCCAACTTATCGCTAATAGACATCAGGTTCTTCAGATCATTTTTTGAAGCTTTTTTTAATCTAGAATGCAGCTTTTGGGTTTTATCTAAAAACGGGGGTTCTGTATATTTATCTGTTGGTAAATCCTGTTCTAAATTTAAAGATTTAGCAGGTGATAATAAGATTTTCATGATTATATTTTTGTCGTAAATTTATGAGAAAACATTAACAACAACAATTAAAGACAATAGAAAAAATAGATTGTAAATAAGTAATTTAGATAAACCTGCTACTTCATAGCATGTTTGGCATAATTGCGCCATTTTTTGATACAATTCTTCATGTCCTCAGGCATATCATTTGAAAAACATATAAACTCTTTTGTCTTGGGGTGACTAAACCCTAAAGTTTTAGCATGCAGAGCCTGTCTTGGCAGAACTTTAAAGCAATTGTCTACATACTGTTTGTATTTGGTAAAACTGGTTCCTTTCAGTATTTTATCACCTCCATATCGGGCGTCGTTAAATAAAGTATGACCAATGTGTTTCATATGCACCCTAATCTGATGTGTTCTTCCCGTCTCCAAGGTACAGGAAACTAAAGTAACATATCCAAAGCGTTCTAAGACTTTATAATGGGTCACTGCAGGTTTTCCATCCTCGGCTTTATCGCCTTCATAAACCATATTCTGGAGTCTGTTTTTTGGATGTCGACCTATATTGCCTTCAATAGTTCCTTCGTCTTCTTCTACATCGCCCCAAACTAAGGCCACATATTCTCTTTGGCTGGTTTTGTGAAAGAATTGTTTACTGAGGTCTGTCATGGCTTCTTCAGTTTTAGCCACGACCAAAAGACCACTTGTATCTTTATCTATACGGTGAACTAATCCCGGACGGTTTGAAGAGTTTTTTGGTAGATGTTCAAAATGATAAATCAATGCGTTTATTAATGTGCCCGAGTAATTACCATGTCCCGGATGAACGACCATTCCTGCTGATTTGTTGACAACAAGAAGTTGGTCATCTTCATAGACCACATCAATGGGAATATTTTCCGGCTCCAATAAATTTTCGTAGGGTGGATACTCCATCAAAACTTTAACCTCATCTCCTGCTTTGACTCTGTGGTTTGGTTTTACGGTTTCTGAATTGACAAAAATATTCCCACTTTTTGCCGCTTTTTGAATTTTATTTCTCGAGGCATTTTCAATAAAATTCATTAAAAACTTGTCTACTCTTAAAGGGTCTTGACCCTTGGAGGCCACAAAATGGTAGTGTTCAAAAAGGTCATCATTATTCTGGTCTTGGGTGTCACTCATCATTTTTATTTTCATCTGGTGCTTCTTCTCCGTATTTTAAACTTCCATCACCAACAACAAGATCAATAACGCTGGTTTTTTTTAGAGAATCCCCGGGTTTTAATTCTTCGCCTTTATGCTCAAGCATTAGTACCACTCCTTTTGCAATATCGGGTTTTTCTGTAATTTCACCAATTTTAAAACCTAGAGCCTTTAAGGTTGGCTTGGCTTGCCTTTGTGTAAAACCTATAATGTTTTCCGGTATAGCAACTTTGGCGTAGTCTTTTGGATTTATAGTTAAATAAATTTTTCGATTTTCCTTAACCAACTGTCCGGATTTTGGATTTTGGTCAACAACAGAAAAAGAAGGAAAGTCTGGATTGTAGGATGTAGAATCCATAATGATGTACCTCAAATTCATGTCCTCAAGCTTTTTATCAACAATATCTACACTTAATTTACTTAAGTCAGGGACTTTAATATATTCTTGATGGTTTGTATAGTAATTAAGCCAGTAAAATAAAGCAATGATTAAAGCTATACTTACCAGTATTGCTGCAAAAATATGCTTGAGAAATCGCTTGCTGAATATAAATCTGATAAGTCCCATGGTAAAAATTAAATTGCAAATATAATGAAATGAAAGTTTGAATGAATTATTGCCTAAAACTAATACTAAAATATATTGAGCCTATATCTTTAATACGGATGCGATGTTGCAAATCTTAGTACACTGCCATTCCATAACAATTATCATATTCTCATTTATGCCTTCAATTTTTAAAAATTATTTACTATGCATGCATAACTTTTAGTATAAATTTAAATGTGCTGAAAAATGAATATTCATTACATTGCAGGCTTAACTTATTTTTTAAATGAAAATGTATCAGTCAAAACTATCAGGATTAGGAAAGTACGTTCCGGAAAATATAGTCACCAATGAGGATTTGTCAAAGAAGATGGACACCAGTGATGAATGGATTCAGGAACGCACGGGGATAAAAGAGCGAAGGCATATTAAAAAAGGAGATGGTAACACAACAGCCGTTATGGGCTATAAAGCCGCTAAAATTGCACTTGAAAGAGCTAATATAGATGCAAATGACATAGATTTTATTGTGTTTGCTACCCTAAGCCCGGACTACTATTTTCCTGGTTGTGGTGTTCAGATTCAGGATATGCTTGGTATTGCTACTTGCCCGGCATTAGACGTGAGGAATCAATGCAGCGGATTTGTGTACGCCTTGTCGGCAGCAGATCAATACATCAAAACAGGAATGTATAAAAATATATTGGTGATTGGCAGCGAAAATCACAGTGGAGGTCTGGATTTTACGACGCGTGGGAGAAATGTTTCTGTGATTTTTGGCGACGGTGCAGGCGCTGCGGTATTGAGCAGATGTGAAGATAAAAATGCCGGATTGCTTTCTACTCACTTACATTCTGAAGGTAAATTTGCAAAAGAACTTTCACTTCTAGGGCCAAGTACGTTAAAGTGGGTTCCGGAAATCATTGAAGAAAATCCTCAAGAAAACATCCCCTACTACCCTTACATGAATGGACAACTTGTGTTTAAAAATGCAGTTGTAAGATTTACAGAAGTTATCATGGAGGGCTTAACTCATAATAATTTATCGCCTAAAGATATTGATTTGTTTATACCTCATCAGGCTAATCTAAGAATCTCGCAGTTTATTCAAAAGAAATTTCAACTTGGTGATGATCAGGTGCAAAACAATATTCAAAAATACGGCAATACCACTGCAGCATCTATACCAATAGCCTTGACAGAAGCCTGGGAAGAAGGTAAAGTTAAAAAAGGAGATGTGGTAATTTTAGCTGCATTTGGAAGTGGCTTTACCTGGGCTAGTGCAATCCTAAAATGGGCATAAAAAAACCTTTGGCTTTCACCAAAGGTCAATATGGTATTTAATTATTGTATTTATAAGATGGCTAATTCAAATAAATGCAACTGTATATGTATAAAACGATTCATATCAGCTTAAGTTACAGACATTAACGATAATTAACTTTAATAAATATAGTTTAACATATCATTCAATTAGGTTGAGTACAAAGCATTTTTTATTAAACAAAAACTATACACGATTTCATAAAAATACTTAACTTTAGTTTTAGTATAATTAACAAACAATAAACGCTTTTAGAAATGGTTGATTAATACTTTTATATTAAATTTTAAATTATGAAAACTAAATCGATTCTTTTTATCTTACCGCTGTGTATTATAATGTTCGCTTCTTGTGATCTTGATGATGATTCAGGGCAACCCATAGATCCTACCCCTACAACTTTTGAAGTCATCTCTAAGAGTGAAAACCATAGCATTCTTGAACAGGCATTAGTTGATACAGGCTTAGATGAAATTTTAAACTCTGGTGTTTACACCGTATTTGCACCAAATGATGACGCTTTTAATGCCATAGATATTAGTGGGTTAAGTAATGATGAAATAGCAAATATTTTATTAAATCATGTCATTAATGGGAATGCATCTGCAAACGATTTTGGAAACGGCTACATAAAGACTAATGCCACAGAATCTTATTCCGGAGATAACAATTTCATAGATATGTATGTCAATGTTGACGGTGGAATAACCTTAAATGCTGATGCAAGTGTAATAGAAGCCGATATTGAAGCCAGTAATGGCACGGTACATGTAGTGGACACCGTTATTACTTTACCAACAGTTGCAACTTTAGCTGAAACAAATCCCAGCTTTTCAAATTTAACAACAGCTCTTACACAGGAAAATCTTTTAAGTGTACTTACAACAACATTTGACACAAGTCCTGCGCCATTTACATTATTTGCACCAAACGATCCAGCTTTTGAGAATTTTATAGCTGAAGACAATGGATTTGATACAATAGAAGATATTCTAGATTTGGCTATATTGTCTGATATTCTTTCTTACCACCTGTTACCTGATGCTGCTGTTCGTGAAAGTGAAATCACAGATGGGGTAACACCAACTAGCATACAGGGTGAAACATTTACGTTAAACACTACTGATGGTCTAAGTATAACAGACCAGAACAATAGAGTTATTAATATTACGGCCACAAATATAACAGCATCAAATGGCGTTATACATGTTGCAGACAATATATTACTTCCAACTATTGATTAAGCTAATTTTTATCTAAAAAGACTGTTCGAACGTCAATATAGACCCTTTTAAGGATTAAAAAATAATGTTATTTAATTTTTAATACCACTTACGTGTAAAAAGCCTAAACAAGGTATCAAAATCAATACTTATAATAAATCTTATGTTTTCATCGTAATTAGGTTGGTCGAATTCCCAACCTTTATTAGAATAAACCGGTAAATACAGTTCAAAATAGTCCTCAACAAAAGCAAACCTTATACCAGAATCGTAAACAAATTTTGGGGAGCTATAACTATTTCCAACAAAACCAGCATCAGCGTAGGCAAAAATCCAATTCCAGATGGTAGTGCTGGTATTAAAAGTAGCAATCCACTCGTTAGCAAAGTCTGGTTCTAGTTGGGATTTAAAGCCTCCTTCTGCCATGATAAACTGTTGACTAAATAATCCACTTTCTTCACTACGACCGTAATAATTGTAATCAAACATATAATCTGAAGGTCTGTCAAGGGCAAAACTGAAGAAATCAGAATCCTCTCCAGTATCGTTATATAAAAAAGTTCCTGCAAAAAAACGCAAATTGATTTGCCTGTTGTTTTCATATAATCTTCTAAACGTAGCCGTAGCAAATACTTTACTGAATTTTTGAGCTATTTCATAGTCAACTCGAGCAGTAAAAAATCGGTCAAGATTTTTGTTTTGAAAGGTGTATCTTACATTAAAAACATTATAGTCCGGATCATCTACAGGATTATTGATGTCTCTGTCTCTTCTTACATTTACGGTTCTTAAGCTCAGCGCTTGTCTGGTATTATTTCGTCTATTTTTATTTTCTCTATACATCAGTGAAAAAAAGGCTGAATACCGCTCAAAAAACAAATCGAAGTTATAGGAAAACCTAGAGCCGTTTATCCCCATTCTAACACCATATAAATCTTCATCGTATTGCCAAGACGTGTAATTTATAGAACCTGAGCCTACCAGTGTATTACTGTTAAACCCATATTTTGGAGAAAGTTTATACACAAACTGTCTAGGTAATATTGTACCATTATAGAGTTTTGGCCCAATAGATACCCCGTCATACAAGTTGTATGAAAATTCCGGCATTACAAACATTTGACTGTAATGAGGATCTTCTACATCTTCTAAAAGTCTGACTTGAAGAGGTTTATTTAATACTTTAGTTACAGACTTAAAGTTGTTTCGATTATTAACTTCGGGAATTATGCCGTCATAATTTACGGCCAGCCTCTCTGCATCTCGTCTTTCAACTGTAATGGTTTTTGTATCTTCAAAGGGGGGTATCCAAATTTTATGAATGGGTTTTTTATCTTTAATCCAAAACAAGGATACTGGTAGCTTAGTACGATGCTCATTGCTTAATTTCACTTGGAGCGAATCCTTGAGACGTTTTACAGACTTTATTTTAAAATCAATTGGGCTAGACAATTCCGTATAACTTTCAAAAAACCAAGAAACATCTTTTTGGATATTTTGAGAAAGGTGAAATTTAAAATCATAGGGGTCTGAATATTTTAATTTATGTTGTCGATAAAAGGATTTAATACCTTGATTAACTTCTGCTGAGGAAGTATAATCCTTTAAGTACCTCATACCAAGACCTGCTTGATATGGATTACCAATTTTTTGATTAAACCTAATTAATGAATCCTGAGGTGTTGATAAAGCTTGATGTATGTTGTTTCTGGTCACATTTTTATATAAAAAATCATATTGATCATTGAATTCTAAATCTGCTACATGAAACCAACTTATCACAAAAAAATCGCTTAATTTACCTAAAAGCTTCATTCTGCTATAATAGGTATCTACGTACTCCATCATCAAATTGATTTGAATAGCATCAAGCATCCATTTATTGTCTCTTGAATTGGTTAGTATTGTATTTTTTAAATATTTTGCGGATACAGCTTTGATAAGTTTGATGTCGTATTGAAACCCATCGGGAAAAGGTCTTATAAATGATGGCAATTGATTTAGGCCATAAACCGGTGATAGCTGATAGTCTACATCAGAGGTTAACAGTTTTTCAAAGGGATAATCCCCAAGCTTTTGGTCTAAAAACTCAAGGACACGGTAAGAGATTATAGATTGTATTTGCGGCGAAAGTCCTTCAGCATCAATATTTGTAACTAAAGTTGTAAACTCTGTATCTGTTACATCAAAATTAGAGTGTTTTAAAATGTATAAATCTGTATCAACAATTTCTTGTAAAGGAAAATTATAAGTTTTTGTCAAATCTGAATTTTCCTTTATTTTTTCGTTGATTAATGCAGTAGTTAATACATAAGTATCAGGTATAGTCATAGAAAATTCCAAATCTAAGACCTGTTGTGGCATATCATACAGGCGTCTGTGAGAATAAATAAACCATTCTTCATCATGAAAAGCAGGCTTGAGTAACCAGTATTTTAATTTTAGGCCATTATCATCTATTCCAAAACTAGTAAATTTCGCCTCTGGAATAATTATGTCATAAGATATATCTATTTGGTAAGATTGTCCAACTTCAACATTTTCATCTAATTTAATCTGTATAACATCGGGATAATTTTGAGGCCTTTTCCAGATTAAATTTTTAGAGTTATGTGTAAGGCTTTTTATTTGCGTACCACCGCGCTCCTCTTCTTTAGCAAAATGAAATTTTCTTACAAATTCTTCAGAAAAACTTTGTCCTAATTCACTGCTTTTGTCAGAAAAAGCATTAATCCAATCGTAAAGGTAAATAAAGTCTAGAGTTTTTCCATTGTTATTTTTATAGGTAATTGTCTGTTCAACAGAAAGTGTTTTACCATCTTCAGACAAACTTGCATTGACTTTCATTTCATGCTGTGCATAAAGACAGGAACATGTAAGTAAAATTGATATATATAGCAGTGTATTCAATGAGATACTACAAATTTTATAGGCTTGCCGTTGTTTGCTCTTAAAATATAAATTCCATTTGCAAGATCATCAGTAGGAATAGAAACTTCAGCGCGATCTACGGTTTTTAGTTTTAGCTTGCGGCCAGTGGTATCGTAGACGTAAAGTTTATCAATACTTTGAAGGTTGTTAGGATTTATAGTGACTCTTAAGTGTTGCTTAGCAATATTTCCATGAGAAAGGCTAAGGATATTCTGATTTAAAGATGCATTTAGACTTAAAAAGTTTTGTTCAAATTCTAAATCTAAAGCTAAAGGCAGGTGATCACTCATATTCCACAGTAAGTTTCTTATGTTTTGGTCATAGAAGCCACTGCAGGAAGTATCACTTATGTCTTCATTAAAACAGTTGCCATTATTGCCGTAGGTCTGATAAGTGCCATTAACATATTTTATTTCATGATTAGGGTCTAACATATTCCCGGACAGAAATATAAAATCGAACCTGTCATCTAAACCACCGCCGGCTCCAAAATCGTTAAAAGAGGAGTTGCTTTCTCTTGTACTCTGTGTATGAACGCTTGAAAAAGAAGAATTAGTATGCCAACCTCCAAGTTGATCAACAGGATCGTTCATTGGAATTATGGTGTTCCCAATAAACAATTGTTGAATACCACTTTCATTTGCAGAGTAAAAATTAAAATCTCCGGCAAAAATAACATTAGCATCATTATTCAAATTGGCATTCAAATAATTTGTAAAATCCAAAGCCATATCAAATCTAATTTGTTCATTAAAACTGCCTTGGCTGGCTTTGAAATGGGCAACAAAGAAATCTATTAATATTGGATTTGTGTCAGCCTGAGTCGTAATCGCTTTTAATTGATAACGATTGATATCTCTCAGCGAAGTTTGAATAATATCGGTCAATTCTAAACTAAATTTATTGGTGTTATAGTACAATAGTTGCTGTAAAGTACCACCACTTCCGGAATTATTAAAGATAAACGGTGCCGACGCATAAGTATTGCTTGTATCATTTAACGACTGGTTTAATATTAGATCTGCCCCGATTTGATTTTGAAGCTCTGCAACCATAAGTATATCAGGGTTGACCTCATTTACAATAGCTCTTAAAATCAATTCTCTATTGGCTGGAGGCGCTTCTGGGAATTCAAGTAAATTATAAAACATAATTCTTGCCGAACCCTGAGACCATAAAATGATAGAGCATAGCATTAGCTTACAAAACAACATCCCCCTTAACATTAATCTCCCCATTAGAAATTTGGACTTAAATCGTATTTGTTGTAGAATTTATCTAAAATATCAACAACTTCATCTTCGTGGTCTACTAGGTTGATGAGATCCAGATCATTTTTATTTACAGTAGTGAACTTTTCACACATCACATCTTTTATCCAATCTATGAGGCCGGACCAAAAATCTTTACCCACTAAAATGATAGGAAATTTATCTATTTTAACCGTCTGAATTAAAGTTAAGGCTTCAAAAAATTCATCCATTGTTCCAAAACCACCCGGCATCACCACAAATCCTTGAGAATACTTTACAAACATGACCTTTCTTACAAAAAAGTAATCAAATTCAAGATTTTTATCTTTGTCAATATAAGGATTATCGTGCTGCTCAAAAGGCAATTCTATATTTAATCCTACAGATGTTCCGCCACCTTGGTGAGCGCCTTTGTTTGCAGCCTCCATGATGCCAGGCCCTCCGCCCGAAATTACCCCATAACCTTGATCTACTATTTTATGTGCAACCCTTACCGCCAATTCATAATAGGGGTTATCTGGTTTCATTCTTGATGAGCCAAATATAGATACACAAGGCCCAATTTCAGACATACGTTCGTATCCATAAACAAATTCGCTCATGATTTTAAATAAAGCCCAAGAGTCATTTATTTTAATCTGATTCCAGTTTTTTGGATTTTTGCCAACCATAAATACAGTTTTTTCCAGGGTGCTAATTTAATTCTTTTTTGAGATACTTCGCCGTATAAGACTTCTTGTCCTTTACGATTTCTTCGGGTGTGCCTTTGGCTACCACTTGACCACCAACCTCTCCGCCTTCGTAGCCAATATCAAAAATGTAATCGGCTTTTTTGATGACATCCATATTGTGCTCAATAATCAAAACTGTATTCCCTTTGTCTACAAGTTTATCTAAAACGCCCATCAACACTCTGATGTCTTCAAAATGAAGACCGGTAGTAGGTTCGTCCAAAATATAGAATGTATTCCCCGTTGCTCGTTTAGACAATTCTGTTGCCAGCTTAATACGCTGGGCTTCACCACCTGAAAGGGTTGTGCTTTGTTGCCCCAGAGTAATATAGCCTAAACCAACATCTTTTATGGTTTTGAGTTTTCTGTAAATTTTGGGAATAGGCTCAAAGAAGTCAGTAGCTTCGTCTATAGTCATTTGCAAAACATCACTTATAGACTGGCTTTTGTAACGAATTTCCAGGGTTTCACGGTTAAATCGTTTACCTTGACAAGCCTCACATTCCACATAGACATCAGGCAGAAAATTCATTTCTATCACTTTCAAACCGCCGCCACGACAAGTTTCACAACGCCCACCTTTTACATTAAAACTAAAACGCCCCGGCTTATAGCCCCTGATTTGAGCTTCAGGTGTTTTAGAAAACAATTTTCGTATTTCATCAAACACACCCGTATAGGTTGCGGGGTTAGAACGCGGTGTCCTGCCAATTGGCTTTTGATTAATATCTATAACCTTGTCTAAATGCTTTAAACCTCTGATGCTTTTATAAGGTAAAGGTTCTTTAACCCCACTGAAATAATGGTTGTTCAAAATGGGATAAAGGGTTTCGTTGATGAGCGTAGATTTTCCACTGCCGGAAACACCGGTTACTGCAATCATTTTCCCCAATGGAATTTTGATACTTACATTTTTTAGGTTATGCCCGGTTGCACCAATTAAATGTAAATGCTTGGCATTACCTCCCCGGCGTTTTTTCGGGACTTCTATTTCTTTCTTTCCGTTGAGGTATTGAGCCGTTTCGGTATGTTGTTTTAGAATTTCATTTGGCGGCCCCTGAATGATGATCTCTCCACCGTTTTTTCCTGCAAAAGGGCCAATATCTATGATATGGTCTGCGCTTATCATCATATCTTTATCGTGTTCAACAACGATGATAGAATTACCAATATCTCTCAAGTATTTCAAAGAATTAGTGAGCTTTTCGTTATCTCTTTGGTGCAAACCTATGCTGGGTTCATCTAATATATATAGTACACCTACGAGCTGAGAACCAATTTGTGTTGCTATACGTATCCGTTGCGCTTCTCCGCCAGATAAGGTTTTTGAACCTCGGTTAAGATTTAAGTAAGTTAAGCCAACATCTATCAAGAATTGCAATCGGGTTTTAATTTCTTTTATGATTTCATCGGCTATTTTCAATTTAGACGCTGAAAGATGATTGGGCAAATCTTTTATGATATCAAAAAGGGCCAAAATATCCTTATCTACAAGCTCTGATATGTTGTAATTATCGACTTTAAAGTGAAGCGCCATTTTTTTCAATCGACTCCCCTTACAGGACGGACAGAGAATATGATCCATGTATTTTTTAGCCCAACGTTTTAGTGATGTTGAAATTTGCTTAGCGTGATATGTTTTTTCAATAAAATTGGCAACCCCTTCAAAATCATAACGATGCTCAATATCCATTTTCATCGTCTCGTTGTAATGTTTAAAACTGGCTTTACCGCCGTAGAGAATAACCTCAATGGCCTCTTGAGGAATATCTTTAATAGGGTCTGTCAACTTAAAGCCATGATGGAGTGCAATCTCCTTCAGCTGCTTAAACACCCAGTTTTTCTTAGACTTTCCATGAGGTTCAATGCCACCTTGGTTTACAGATAAATTCTTGTTAGGGATTATTTTATCTGGATTAACTACATATTTTTGCCCCAAACCGTTACAATCTGGGCAAGCGCCTTTAGGTGAGTTAAATGAAAAACTATTGGGCTCTGGCTTAGGGTAAGCTATTCCGGTAGTTGGGCACATGAGTTCCCGACTAAAATACACTGGAGTAGTTTGATCTTTCGGGATAAGCAACATGGTATTCTGACCCAATTTCATTGCAGTTTTGATGCTATCAAACAAACGTCTTCTTACCGAGGTCTTATCTTCTATTCTTAAGCGATCAACTACGATTTCAATGTCGTGGGTTTTGTAGCGATCAACTTTAAGTCCTTTAACTATATCTTTGATTTCGCCATCAATCCTTACTTTTACAAAACCCTGTTTACCGATTTGTTCAAATAATTCACGGTAATGCCCTTTTCTAGACCTTATTTTTGGCGCTAAAATATTAACCGACTTCCCCTTAAAGTCGTCTAAAATTTTATTGAGGATTTGTTCATCGGTGTAGCTCACCATTTTCTCACCCGTCTTGTAGCTATAAGCCGTGCCGGCACGAGCAAAAAGTAGTCTTAAAAAATCGTAAATTTCAGTTATAGTTCCAACCGTAGATCTCGGACTTCTACTCGTCGTTTTTTGCTCAATGGCGATTACGGGAGATAAGCCTTCAATTTTATCCACATCGGGTCGCTCCAAATTCCCTAAAAATTGTCTGGCATAAGCAGAAAAAGTTTCAATATATCGCCTTTGTCCTTCAGCATAGATGGTATCGAAAGCTAAAGAGGATTTCCCGGAGCCGGAAAGCCCTGTAATCACCACCAATTTATTCCTGGGAATCTTGAGGTCAATATCTTTAAGATTATGCACTCTGGCTCCAAGGACTTCTATGTGCTGTTCTGCTTTCAAATAAATCTATTAATTTTAAGATTGCAAATTTACTGAAAGCAAACCGAACTCTTGAGCTTTAGGGAGTATAATAAGTGTAAAGGATTACATAAATTTTGAAGAAGTAATTACGATTTTATCTTTCAAAAATAGGTTTAGTTCAAAAATATTTCCTTAAAATTTATTTTGCTTAAGACGACTTCAATACGTTTTTTAGTAAATATAGCTTTTGATATTTATGGAATTAAATTTAAATTAAAAACGAAGCTGTTGTAATTTTTTTTTAAAACTACTATAATTGCAAAATTAAATTAATAATCAAGGTATTATGAAATATGTATTGTCAGTTTTCTCATTTTTATTGTTGTTTATATTTCACTCAAATGCACAGACGACTACTGATTCTTTCACTACGCCTGGAACAGGCTCGTTTACCGTTCCAGCCGGAGTTTCACAAATTACAGTTGAAGTATGGGGTGCCGGAGGAGGTGGTTCTTCTGCTAATACTGCTGCTGGAGGTGGTGGCGGTGGCTATGCTAGAAGTGTACTAGCTGTTAGTCCTGGCGATGCATTCTCATATACTGTTGGTGCAGGCGGTGCTGCCGGTATAGATGGTGGTGACTCTGGCTTTGACAGCACCATTATTGGTGGTGGTGGAGGCTCAGGAACAGGGTCTACCGGTGGAGTTGGAGGTGTTGGCTCTGGTGGAAATGATGTTAACTTTAATGGAGGTGCAGGCGGCAATAGTGGTGATGGAAGTAATGCAGATCGTGGTGGTGGCGGTGGCGGTGGTTCTGCTACAAGTACAGCTAATGGCAGCAATGGTGCTAACAATTCCGGGAATTCAGGAGGTTCCGGTGGTTTCGGTGAAGGAAACGGTGGTACCGGTGCAGACAGCAATAATAACGATGGCTCCAACGGCTTAGCTCCTGGTGGTGGAGGTGGTGGCCAATCTGGACCTGGTGGTGGTAGCGTTTCCGGAAGTGGTGCTGATGGCCAAATTTTAATCACTTACACAATAACAGGCGCAACTTGTACAAACCTATCGTCAGTATCTTCAAACGTCAATGACACTTCAACAAATTATATAGAGACACCCGAGCAATTAAACTTATATACAGACGGCACTGATAATTACTCTTTTGAGGTAAGTACTGACAATGACTTACTATTAGAGGCTTTTCAGGTTGATAATAGCCTAAATTTTGCCATAGATCGCTTGGCCGATAGAATTGTACTAAGAAGAGCCGGTAATGCTAATCAAGGCCCAAATGGTGAAGAAAGACATATTTTACTTTTTGAACAAGATGGGTCTTATGGTGGTAATAATAAAAATTTTAATGCCGTATTCTTCCCCACGATGGAAGAAGCTTTAGTAGGTACCGGTATAAACCGAGGTGCTGATAATGTATTGGATAACACAAGTAGTCCAAATTCTAACAACATAGAGCGACTAGATTATATTTTTGAAGATGG
>Ga0102940_1001490_pt1 | contig 14962 bp, 12 predicted proteins | sample SalPonR2_C_D1_MG_FD_78215 | JGI IMG/M metagenome (GOLD analysis project Ga0102940, IMG submission 78215) | Salt pond soil microbial communities from South San Francisco under conditions of wetland restoration - Salt Pond MetaG R2_C_D1_MG | ecosystem: Environmental > Aquatic > Marine > Intertidal...
AGATCAATTCCGTTTTTCTCCTTGAACCAGCGCCGGGCCCATTCCAGGGCCGGCAGTAACCCCTCCTGCAGGATCGGCGGGCTCAGCTGATGGCTCAACTGCCGGGTGGCCTGGATCGCCTGATCGATAAATTTGTACAACTGGTCCAGGTTTTTGGCGCCTGCCCCGGTATCACTTTTGACCCGGTCCAGGCAGTATCTGGCACCGGTCAGGATCTGTTGCAGGTCGTCATGAAGTACTTCGGCGATTCTGCGGCGTTCGTTTTCCTCGGCCCGGGAAAGTTCCAGTGACAGTTTGCGCAGCTGACGGGTCCGCTGCCGGACCTGTGTTTCCAGGGTCTGGTTGAATTTTTCAAGCTGTTTTCGGGCTGCCAGAAGGTCGGTAATATCGGTGAAGGTGATCACCACACCGGCGATGCGGTCATTCAGGGTGCGGTAGGGCAGGGTTCTTCGAAGATACCATTTGTCGCCCCCCTTTACCTGCCGTTTAATGGGGCTTAGCTTTTGCAGCACCTCCTGTGCATCTGAAAACAGGTCGGGATCCTGAACCTTGCAGGAAAAATCGGTGATAGCGCGGCCTATGTCCGAGGATATTATCGAAAAAAGTTCCCGCACAGCCGGAGAAAACCAGCGGATATGCAATTTATTGTCAAGAAAAATGGTGGCAATGTCGGTGGACGTCAGCAGGTTGCTCAGGTCGTTGTTGATGGTTTCCAGTTCCTGGACATTGCTGTGTAATTCCTGGTTGGTGGTGACCAGCTCTTCGTTGAGCGACTGAAGTTCTTCCTTGGAGGTTTCCAGCTCTTCGTTGGTGGACTGAAGTTCTTCATTCATGGAGGTGATTTCTTCATTGGACGCTTTTTGTTCTTCGTTGGCACTTTCCAGTTCCTGAATGGTGGATTCCAGGTCGAACCGGCTGACACGAAGCTCTTCTTGCAGCTGATGGACCAGGTCGTCGGTTTCACCCGAAACTGGCGGCGGCAATGGGTTGGTGGGAATACCGGGCGGTTCATCGGCGATGGTTTCAAAGGTCAGGACCACCAGAGGACCGACCCCTGTTCCGGCTTTGACCGGAGATGCAGTGATGACCAGCGGTTTCCAGGTGCCGCCATCGCGAATACGGGCGTCTTCCATCCGGATCGGCCGTTTCGAAAAAAGCGCATCCGTGACCATTTCTTGCAGTTTGTGACGGATCCCATCCCGGGCCATGTCCAGCAGATTGGAGGTGGGTACCCCGGTGGGCCGGGCCAGATAGGGTTCGGTGTTGCCGTGAAAATAGACCACCTCCAATTCAGGGTTCACCAGTACGGCAGCCGGTCCGAACCGTGCAGCCAGGGCCCGGTTCATCAGATCGTTCATGCGGGGCTTTTGCGCAGCGGGCAGACGCTTTCCCATCTGGTCCAGCTCCCGCCGCGCGGTCTGGGTGCCGTACAGCGGAAAACTGATCAGATCATGGCGGGTGGGGCCGATACGTCGATAGATACGCCATTTTCTGGATACTGTTTCATACAGGTTTTTCCTTTGCCCGCCAATGGTTTCGGCCGGACTCAGAAAGAGACACCCCCCGGGCTTCAGGGCGAAATGAAACAGCGCCAGCACCTTGCGCTGTGTTTCGGCCTCAAGGTAGATCATCAGGTTTCGGCAGGAGACCAGATCGAGTTGGGAAAAAGGAGGATCAGAAATGAGATCCTGGTTGGCAAAAACCACCAGTTCACGGATTTGGGAAACTACCTGGTAAGAATCCTCTTTCTTGTTGAAATACTGCCCAAGCACAGCAGGGGGCACATCCAGTTCGATGCTGTCGGGAAAGATCCCTTCCCGGGCCTGTTGAAGGCGTTCCATTCCCACATCCGTGGCAAATATCTTGATTTCCCGCCGGTGCCCCGCTTTTTTTGCTTCATCATAGAGCAGAATGGCCAGGGTATAGGCTTCTTCTCCGGAGGCACATCCAGGTATCCAGGCCCGGATGGGAGAATCGGGATCCCCGTCATCGGTCAGTTTGCAGAGTATCTCCCGGCGAAGTACGTCCCATGCCTTGGCATCCCTGAAAAACCGCGTCACCCCGATCAGCAGATCTTCGGTCAGGGCCTGGCACTCCCGGGTATCGGTTTGCAGCACTTGCAGATACCGGTCAACATCGGTTACATCCCGAAGCCCCATTCGCCGCTGCACCCGCCGCACCAGCATCTTCTTTTTAAAACAACGAAATTCCCGGCCGGTTTCGGACCGCAGATGTTCTATGATGGCGCGAATGCCGTCCCATTCTTTTTCATGATCTGCTTCAGATGCCGTTCCATCCTCATCTGCTTTTTGGTCCGCAAAGGTTTCACGGAGTAGATAGGGGTGGTGGGCATAGGCGGTCAAAACCCCGGACATGGCCTTAATTTTCAGTATCCGGTCAACAAGGCCTGTCGTGATGGCATTTCGGGGCATGCCGGCATAGGCAGCCTCTTTCGGATCCTGCACCAGAATGATGCCGCCGGCTTTTTTGATGTCTTTGACGCCCACCGAACCGTTACCGCCGGTGCCTGAAAGGATGATCCCGATGGCCCGTTTGCCGCAGGCTTTGGCCAGGGACCGGAAAAAAGCGTCCACAGGTTTGCGCTTCAGGCGTTCTTCCGGCAGTTCAGACAGCTGAAGGGTGTGGTCTTGTATGCGCAGAATGTGATCAGGGGGAATGATAAAGACATGATTTTGCTGCAAAGGGGTGGATGCGGTGATTTCGGTCACCGTCATGTCAGTGCAGCGGCCGAGTATGGGCGCCAGATGGCTCTCCCTGTGCCGTTCCAGATGCAAAATAACCACAAAGGCCATACCGGGATTGTCGGGCAAGGCCGTGAAAAAATCCTGAAGTGCCTGAACGCCTCCGGCGGAAGCACCAATCCCCACTACCGGATAATCAGAACCCGGGGAGGGCGCTTCGGGATTATCGGAGGATCGGACCGTTTCCCGTTCCGGGACGCTCTCGTCATTATGGGTGTCAGGTGTTTTTTCAAAAGGGTTCATTCGTTGTTGGTCCTTATCATAATTAATACTATTTATATCCACATCATATTCACCTTATAACCGTACTGCTTATTGCAGAAGAATTCAATTTTTTATTTCCGGCCAGGGCACATTCGTTCGACTGCATCTGTTTCTGGCACTTCAGGATTTTTGCTGATTATCTCATGAGCAATATCATCATGTGCGCTTCCACTTTTTTATAGACTGTTTCTTCTTCTTATCATCACAGGGGACTATGCAGCCATCAATCCAATAAAACATAAATGGAATCCGAGGGCAAAATACATGTTTCTACCGATTGTTTTCAGCCCTCTTTTGTTTGATCATAACAACAAGTAACAGGCGGATGGTGTTTTAAGATAAAGAATACAATCTTAAAACAATTGTAACCAATGTAACCCGAAAACTATAAATATCGAGGAGACAAGCACATGGCACAAAGAAAACAGGTTTACAAATGTGAGGCATGCGGAAACATCATTGAAGTCCTGCACGGCGGAGAAGGTGAACTGGTATGCTGTGGCGAGGAAATGCAGCTTTTTGAGGAAAAAGCTGCCGCAGATGAAGGCAAAGAAAAACATGTCCCTGTTATTGAAGCGGCAGAGGGCGGGGTAACGGTTAAAGTGGGGAGCAATCCCCATCCCATGGAGGAAAAACATTACATTGAGTGGATTGAAATTTTCGATGGGGAGGATTCCTGCCGCCATTTTCTGAAACCCGGTCAGGCCCCGGAAACGTTCTTTGCCACCAAAAATCAAAATGTTGCGGCCCGCGAATTTTGTAACGTTCATGGGTTGTGGAAATCGTGATCATCAGAATGGGCCGTATCCATGGAAAAGTGCGGCATGATGTGTTGCCGCGAAACCAAGGTGATGTATGACGGATGATACAAAAAAACAAGATGCAAGACTGGATGTCTGTACACAGGCCCCTGAATTTGCCGAACATGCAAGACCCAATGAACCGGGTCAAGATGCCTGTGATGACGGAAGAGCAGGAACCGAAAACCAGAAGAAAAAGGAGGTGAATGCCATGACAGACGAAAAAAATCCAAAGGAAGACTGTGAAGATCTTGTGGAGGATAGAAAAAAAGAACGCCAGGAAACCATGGATAAAATGTCCATAGATACGTCAGAAGCCCATACCTATGACAAGAACAAATCAGATGATGCCGAAAAATGTTCATAATATCATAGCAGATAATGGCGGCCGGATTCTTTTCTTTCCGGCCGCCATTATACGAAGGGGACGGTATGTTTTGTTATCAATGTGAGCAGACAGCAAAGGGAAAAGGATGTGATATCCTCGGTGTATGCGGTAAGAAACCCGAGGTTGCGGATTTACAGGATCTTGTTTTGTACAGCCTTATGGGGCTTTCCCAAGTGGCCCTGGAAGGGTTGCGTGTGGGCATAGAAGACCGTCATTACAAGGTTTTTACAGTGAAAGCCGCGTTTTCGACATTGACCAATGTAGACTTTGACCCCCGGCGGTTTGAGGATCTCATTCGCCAGGCAGTCACATTGCGCAAAGAGCTTGCGGAACGAATAAAAAAAATCAGGAAGCAGGATCTGCAGCTCCAGGAAGGAGCTGCCACCTTCCAACCGGCAGCCACCAGGGACGAACTGCTTGCACAGGCCGCCGCTGTGGGATTGTTTTCCTACCCGGCGGATACGCCGGATATTCTCTCATTGAAACACACGGTATTGTTCGGCATAAAAGGGGTTGCAGCTTATGCAGACCATGCCCAGATTCTGGGACAGGAAGATGATGCAGTCTATGATTATATTTTCAAGGGTCTGGCTGCCATTCAGCAGGTTGGGCTGAATCTGGATGACTGGGTAAAAATGACCCTTGACTGCGGCAAGGCGGCATACCGGGCCATGGAGCTTCTGGATGCCGGCAATACAAGTACCTATGGGCATCCAGTTCCCACAAAAGTGCCCCTGGGGCATAAAAAAGGCAAGGCCATTCTGGTCTCCGGCCATGACCTCAAAGATCTGGAAGCGCTGCTCAAACAGACGGAGGGAAAGGGCATTTTCATTTATACACACGGTGAAATGCTCAATACCCATGGATACCCGGAATTGAAAAAATATGCCCATTTTTATGGACAGTTCGGTACAGCATGGCAAAAACAGACCAAAGAATTTCCTGTTTTTCCCGGTGCCATTTTGATGACCACCAATTGTCTCCAGCGCCCCCAGAAAGCCTACCAGGATAACCTGTTCACATCCGGTATGGTGGGATGGCCGGGCATACCGCACATCCAGAACACCAATTTTCAGCCGGTCATTGACCGTGCCCTGGCCCTTCCCGGATTTGATGAAGATGCTGATATGGGGGAGGTCGTGACGGGATTTGCCAGAAATGCCATTCTGGATAAAGCCGATGATATAGTGGCAGCTGTCAAGGCCGGAAAGATCCGCCGATTTTTCCTGGTGGCCGGTTGTGACGGTGCCAAACCCGGCCGTAACTATTATACCGAATTTGTGGAAAAACTGCCTGAAGACTGCATTGTCATGACCCTTGCCTGCGGAAAATACCGTTTTTTTGACAAAGATCTTGGTGATATTGACGGCATACCGCGTCTTCTGGATGTCGGCCAGTGTAACGATGCCTATTCCGCGATCCAGATTGCGCTCGCCCTTTCCAGGACACTGGATACCAATGTCAATGACCTTCCTTTGTCCATGATCCTGTCCTGGTACGAACAGAAAGCGGTGTGCGTCCTTCTGGCGCTGCTTTATTTGGGGATTGAAGATATCCGCCTGGGCCCCAGTCTTCCGGCGTTTATCACACCCGGTATACTCGATTTTCTGGTGGAAAAATTTAATATCAAGCCCATCAAAACACCGGACCAGGACATCACGGAGATTCTGGGATAAAACATTCCGGGATAAACCGCTCTGGCCGCAAAGGAGAAACCAATGCAGGTAACAGTAGATGACATGTCTGTGCGATTTACACCCGAGGGCAAACTGTACATTGTTGATGCCATTGCAGCCCTTGCACAGGTTTACAAGGCAACCGATCTGTGGGAAACCTTACAAAAGGAAAAACCCCAGGTAAAACAATATATTGATTACCATCATGGTGAGGGCGATAAACCGCTGCCCATTACCGACAGTGAGGGATGGGACCATATCCAGGACCATTTGTTTGATCACCTGATTGAAACAGAGAGCTATAAAGAACCGGGGTAAAAATATCTGATTGTAAAAGATTTTTCATCTTCAAGCCCTCATTGCCCTCGAATTATTTTACCACGAAGGTCACGAAGAACACGAAGGAGCCATTTCTTCGTGTTCTTCGTGACCTTCGTGGTGTAAAAAAACAACACAAATCTGACCGGGGATGCTGCCTGTTGCGAATCCATAATACGTCGACAGACAGCACTACCCGGGAAAACGGTTTGCCGTGTCAGCGCAAAAACCCCTGGATGATGCGGTTGACGGCCTGGTCATAATCGAGGCCCAGGCTCATGAGCTTCATCAACTGGTCATTGGCGATTTTGCCGATGGATGCCTCATGGGTCAGTTCCGCATCCGGGTGCTGGGCACGCAGGGCCGGTATGGTCTGGTTGATACCGTTGTCCATGATAATGGCATCGCATTCAATATGGCCGTAACATCGGGCTTTTGCCGTCAGATTCACATAAAAATCCTGGGAGGAGCTGCCTTTTATCACAGAACGGGAAACAATATTGGTCTTGCTGTCTTCCCCGTCCAGAGTGATCTCATTGTTGGATTCTGCAGACTGTTCTTTTTCGGTCATCACCCGTTCCGTGATCAACAGCACACTGCCGGCACCGATAGTTGCCTCATTGAAACGTTTCGCCTCATCCACACCCCCCAGCTGGGTCAGTTCCATCTGTGCCTGGGCATTTTCTTCCATAAACACCTTTGTGGTGGGATTTAAAATGCGTTTGCCACTGCCGTCGCCAAGGGCAATATGCTTTTCCACATAAGTGACCTTTGCGCCGGCCTTGATGTGAAATTCATGGATGCCGGAATGGCCCTCGGATGCATCACTGCCGCAGTGAATGCCGCATCCGGCCACAATGGTGACATCGGATCCCTCTCCGATAATAAAGGTGTTGTACACCACATCATGCAGGCCGGCTTTGGAAAGGATGACCGGGATATGCACCGATTCATCCTTGGTGCCCGGCTTGATATCAATGACAATGCCATCCCCTTTTTCATTGGTTTCAATGTTGATGTTGGCGGAAACCTCCCGGCCTTCCAGTTTTCCGTTTTTCCGGATATTGTAGGCCCCTTTGGGGATACCTTCCAGATCAGCGACCTCTTTTAACACTTTTTTATCGATAGCATTGAGCATCATTATCTCCTTGACATAATTCATCAAACGTACACACACTTAAATCTTCCAGCATGGGCATGGCACCTGCCAGATCGCCGGTATAGGCGATTTTTCCTTTTTTGATCAGCAGGAGGGTGTCGGCCGCCTCCAGAAATGCTTTGTTGTGACTGACCACAATGGTGGTGGTGTTGTTTTCCTTTTGTTCGCGCTTGAGCAGATCCACCATGGGGCCGATGGTCCACAGATCGATACCGGTGTCCGGTTCGTCATAAATAGCCACCTTCGGGTTTCTGGCAATCACCGTGGCCAGTTCGATCTTTTTGATCTCCCCGCCGGACAGTTTGCTGTCAACGGGTTTGTCCAAGAAATCCATGGAACAGACCCCGACCCGGGAGATGATATTCACCAGTTTGTCCTCATCATCAGATCCCAGCGAAATGGACAACAGGTCCCGGAAGGTGGTTCCCTTGAACCGTGCCGGATGTTGAAACCCATAGACAATGCCGGCATTGGACCGTTCATTGATGGGAAGACTGCTGATATCGGTACCATTGAACATGATGTTTCCGCTGGTCAGTTCATTGATGCCCATGATCAGTTTTGCAATGGTGGTCTTGCCTGATCCGTTGGGACCGGTGATGGCATAAAATCCCCCTGGTTCAAAGGCAAAACTTACATCATTGATAATTGTCTGCCCGGAAGGCGGTTGTGTGCCGGAATCCGATGCAGGGACTGTAAAGGTAATATTCTCTAATTGCAGCATAAACACTCCCTTGGTTATGTGTTGTTCGATTTTAAATCACCTTCAACATAGCGGTGAATAATACCTGAGATCAAAGTTTGATAGGGCACTCCCATTTGCATTGCTTTTTTTTGGATGCCTTTATAGTCGTGGTCGTAAAGGCGTATTGTGACGCGTTTTTCTTTTTTAAAAGTGCTTTTGGCGGCAGCTTTAATTGCCATAATTTCTTTCTCAGAAGGCCTGATTAACGTCATTTTTCCAGAATCATAGGCTTCCAGAATTTCCTGTTCTTCTTCATTGAGTTTCATGAGCCGCTTTCCTTTTCTTTCAAATAATCTTTTGTTGCCTTTCTGCTTGGAATGATTGTTTTTAGAAAAATATATGTAGTCTCAACCACATGTGGAATAAGATATATATAGTTTTCAATGATTACAAAGTAGATTTGTTGCCCTGGATATTTCTTTTGGTTTGGATGATCGGCAGTCAACCAGATATCTCCTTGTCCAAGATGAAAAACAATCTCCTCAAATGAAATATTGCGATTTTCCTTTAGCCATTTATTTTTTTCAGGGTTCCATTCGAATTTCATGCTACTAATGTACACTTAAAAGATGTACAAGTCAATGGACGTAATTTTCGCTACACTTACATCTATAGGTGAGGGTCTAACTATTTTCAGTAGGGTCTATTTCACACTGATCGTTCAAATGCAGTTTGAAAACATATACAGCCAGTATCAGAAGCAGCACCGCCAGAATCTGTCCGATGATCGGCAGAAGGGTAAAACCCAGGATAACCATGATCAAGGCGGCAGCAATCAGCATCAGCCCAATGGCAAATTTTGAAATTTTCTGTGGCATACAAGCGGAAAGTTTCATGTCATACTCCTTATCTTTTTTTATTAACACGCCAGTCTGTATAGCAGTCTTCAGCCTGCGCATAAACGGTTCAGCCTTCCGGCATGATGAGGCATAAAACCGGCATGTATCAGCCTGTCATGTGGACAGCAGTTTGGCATTGACCGCCACAATGACCGTGGAAAGCGACATCACAACCGCCCCTGCCGCCGGCGGCAGCAAAAACTGGTAAAGCGGATATAAAACCCCTGCTGCCAGGGGAATGGCAATGGCATTGTACCCGGCTGCCCACCAGAGGTTCTGCACCATTTTCCGGTAGGTTGCCCGGGACAGGGTGATCACCGCGGTGACATCCCGGGGATCGGAGTGCACCAGTACGATATCGGCCGCTTCCATGGCCACGTCCGTGCCTGCCCCGATGGCGATGCCCACATCCGCCTCCGCCAGGGCCGGGGCATCGTTCACACCATCTCCCACCATGGCCACATGCTGATTTGTCCGCCGGATTTTTTTTATCTGGTCCGACTTTTCATCGGGCAGAATTTCCGCCATGGTATCATCGAGATTCAGCTGGTCGGCAACCGTTTTTGCCACAGCAGCAGAATCGCCTGTGAGCATCATCACTTTCAGGCCCATCTCCTGTAATCCGGAGACAGCTTTTTTTGCCGATTCCCGGATCATATCCTCTAAAGCCAGCGCTGCTTCGACCTGATCATCTTTCAGAAGATACACCAGGGTCTTTCCTTCATCGGCCAGGTGATCCAGTTTGTCCTGGTGGCTGTCTGCCACGGCAATATCATGTTCGTTTAAAAAACCCGGGCTCACCACTTTGATGTTTTTGCCGGTCACTTGTGCTTTGGCACCTTTTCCCGGAATGGCTTCAAAATTTTCAGGGTCGGGGATATCAATACTCCGGTCCGTTGCCGCCGCAACAATGCCTTTGGCAATGGCATGCTCGGATCGGCTTTCCAGTCCGGCCGCAAGCGTGAGGATCTCTTCTTCAGAAAGGCTCCCAAATCCCAGGATATCAGAAACCCCGAACTCTCCCCGGGTCAGGGTGCCGGTTTTGTCAAACACCACCACATCCAGGTTTTTTGCCCGTTCAAAAGCGGTCCGGTCCCTGATGAGCAACCCTTTTTTGGCAGCCATGGCCGTTGATACCGCCACCACCAGGGGCACGGCCAGGCCCAACGCATGGGGACAGGTAATCACCATTACCGTGACCATCCGTTCCAGGGAAAAAACAAATTCCCTGCCTGCAAAAAGCCATGCCCCCAGGGTGATGCCGCCGGCAGTCAGGGCGATGATGGTCAGCCAGAAAGCGGCGCGGTCAGCCGTGTTCTGGGCCTTTGACTTGGATTCCTGTGCTTTTTTCACCATGTCCACAACCTGGGAAAGATAGGTGTCGTCACCGGTCTTTTGTATCTCTACGGTAATGGCGGAATCACCGTTGATGCTGCCGCCGATGACCTCATCCCCGGTGGTTTTTTCCACCTGCCGGCTTTCACCGGTAACCATGGATTCGTCAATGCGGGTCCGCCCGTCTGCTATGACACCGTCGGTGGGGATTTTTTCACCGGGTTTGACAGCGACCCGGTCCCCTTTTTCAAGCTGCGACACCTTGACTTCTTCGGTATTCCCATTTTTGGTGATACGCAGGGCAGTGGACGGCATCAGTTTGACCAGTTCCTCCAGGGCACCGGAAGCCCCCATTACCGAGCGCATTTCCATCCAGTGCCCCAAAAGCATGATAATGATGAGGGTGGCAAGCTCCCAGAAAAACACTTTTCCCGCAAGACCGAATACCACAGCAGTACTGTAGGTGTATGCAACCATAATGGCAAGGCCGATCAGGGTCATCATGCCCGGGTTTTTTTGGGTGAGTTCGTCCACAAGACCTTTTAAAAAAGGCCATCCCCCATAGAAAAAAACAATGGTGGAAAAACCGAACTGGATATAAGCATCCCCCGTAAAGTCCCATTGGCCGGCAACCCCCATAAATTGTTGGATCATGGGAGACAGCAGCACAATGGGAACTCCCAGAATCATTGAAACCCAGAACCTGCGCCTGAAGTCGGCCACCATGTGGGCATGGTGATCAGAATGGTCGTGGTCCTGGTGGTTGCCGCCATGGTTCTGGTGATCGTTGTCGTGGTCCGACTGGCTGCTGTCCTGGTGGTTGTCATGGGCATTTTTGTTCATGGACGATCTCCTTTTGGGGGCACGTGCGCCGCAGACACATTTCACATTTATATGAAAGCCGTCAGCCGTCAGCCGTCAGTACTTAGCTAACAGCTAACAGCTAACAGCTTTCATAATTTGTTGTGCCCGCCAGGGCATGGGTGTTATTGAAAAATACGCTATTCATCTGATATGTACATGGCATTTGTCGGCAGCTATTATGTCCAGTGTCCAGTGCGGGCCTGTGATCAGTGCAGGCCCGTGCGTATCATTACACCTGATTTATACGCTGCAGGGGCCGGTCGGGTAAATGAGGGGTTTCACCCATTTGAAAGATACAAAACATGTATACGGCTGGGAAACAGGCATTTTTATAGGCCGGAAGACACAGACAGGATGAAAATACATGATGATGTATACCCATATGCATGGAATCATGCATTTTCTATTGCAGATGACAGGGTATAATACACCATCAGACATATGGGAAAAAAAGGGAAACAACCGGCATCTCCATCCGTGGGGACAACGGAAAGAAAGAAAATGCAGACAGCAAAAAGCAAGGGGATCATAAGAATGCACCCAAAAGGGGATGGAAAATCTGGAGACAAACCAAGCGGTGCTTTTTACAGGTATCGGAAAGGACCGGCATAGCATGGCGGGGATCATCGGCATCATTGCCGCATTGACCGTACTGGGCGTGTCCATGGTGATCATACGCCTGGCAAGCATTGCCCTGCATCTGACTGGATTGTCCTGGGAACTGGCCAGTTTTCAGGCCCGTTCCGCATTCACCGGAACCGGTTTTACCACTGGTGAGGCCGAAAAAATCATGGGAAATCCAGCCAGAAGAAAAATCATCACCTGGCTGATGATCGCCAGGAGCGCCGGTTTTGTCAGTATCATTATTTCACTTATTCTGTCTTTCGGATCCAATGGGGATGATCCCCAGCGATTGGTCCGTTTGTTGTGGCTTCTGGCTGGTGTGTTCACCTTGTGGTTTCTTGCCAGATCCCGACATATCGAGACCTGGATGAACCAGGCCATGAAAAAAGCCGTGGGCCGCTGGCAAACATTAAAAATATGGGATTTCACGGAACTGTTGAATCTTTCCGGAGAATATTGTGTCCGGGAGCTGCCGGTGGAACAAAAAGACTGGATTGCCCACAAAAACCTGGCCAGGTGCAGCCTTAATAAAGAAGGCATACTGATTTTGGGTATTCATCGTGATGACGGCAGCTATGTGGGGGTGCCAAGGGGAGAAACACAAATATATCCCGGAGATACCCTGGTGCTGTACGGCCGGGAAAAAACCATCTATTCCCTGGGAAAACGGTCAAAAGACAGTGAAGGGGAAACTGCCCACCACCAGGCAGTGAATGAGCAGAACAAAGAAAAAGCAGCCCAGGCCAGACAGGAAAATAATTATGCGCAAAAACGCAGAGAGCACAGCCAATGATAACCCGTATGTTTTTCACAAGTAGAAACTGGTTAAAAAGGATGCGCAACCGGGTTTCGCGCAACAAATGGACACTGCGGTTATTGAACCTGCCGGTCTGTGATACGACCCAAGAGGGACCGGGTGTGATTTTGATACAGCTGGACGGGCTGTCATTTACCCAGTTTCACAAAGCCCTGGTCACAGGCCGGCTGCCTTTTCTGGGAAAGCGCATAGCCGCAGGCAATCATGTGTACAAACCCATGTATTCCGGTATGCCTTCCACCACCCCGGCTTTCCAGGGAGAACTTTTTTACGGGGTCAAATCCTGTGTGCCGGCATTTGAGTTCATATCCCGCAGCGAACAACAGCGGCACATCAGTTTTTACCCCCAGACAGCCAACCGTATAGGAGATCGTCTGGAAAAAGCTGGTACCCCGCTGCTGTCCGGGGGGCATACCTATTCCACCATTTTTACCGGAGGGGCGGCACAGGCCCGGTACTGCTCCCAGACCATGACACTGGAATCCATTGCCCGCACGGTGAATCCGTTGAAACTGGTTTTTCTGCAGCTTTTGCATACAGGAAAGTTTGTGCGGATTCTGGCGGTGACCATCATTGAATTTTTTCTGGCGGTGACCGATTTTTTCCGGGGCCTTGTGCAGGGCAGAAAGTTTGTCAAAGAACTCGTGTTTATCCCTGCCCGGATTTTCATCTGTGTCATCCTCAGGGAACTGGTTTCGTTCCGGGCCAAATTGGCGGTGGGCAGGGGGGTTCCCATTGTATGTGCCAGTTTTCTGGGCTATGATGAACAGGCCCACCGCAGGAGTCCGGGTTCCATGTTCGCCCACTGGAGCCTCAAGGGCATTGATGACACCATCAAGGATATCTGCAGGGCAGCCGATCAGTCCAACTGCCGAAAATACGAGACCATCATCTATTCCGATCACGGGCAGGAAACGGTCTTGTGGTACGGCAGCCGGTACGGGGTTCCGGTGAAAGAGGCCATACGCAAGGCCTATTATGACCTGAAACCGGATGCAGCCCATGCGCATTCTGCATCCTACGACAATACCCTGGACGGGCTGTATAAAAAGGCCCGGGCATATGTAATGCACCGGCCGTTTTTGGAAAACCTGCAAAAAAAGAGCGGCCCGGTTTCCCGGGATAAAATCGAAATCACCACCATGGGCCCGGTGGGCCATGTGTATCTGCCGGGCACTCCCACCAGGGATTTTGTCCGCAAATTTGCCCAAACGCTTTCCCGGTCGGTTCATATACCGCTGGTGCTGTACAGGGACGACCACTCCATTGCTGCCGTTACCGCACAGGGGATCTTTGATCTGGAGCAGCAGTTTTTGATGGTTTTGGGAAAAGATCATCCGTTTGCCGCCCGGACGGCCGAGGATCTGGCAGGGGTCTGCCGTCATGCCGATGCCGGGGATATTGTGATTTCCGGATGGAATCCCACGGACACGCCCCTGTCGTTCAATATTGAAAATGGTGCCCACGGGGGACCCGGCAGGGAAGAAACGCGCGGGGTGGTCGTGCTTCCTGAATGCCTGAACACAAAAAAAGCGTATCTGCGTGCCCAAGATCTCAGACACCTGATACAAGACTATCGCAAGGGACAAATATCCCATGAACACCCTGAAAATTCTCAGTTATAATATTCATTCCTGCCGGAATATGGACCGCAGGTACAATCCGGCCAGAACCGCAAAAAAAATTGCAGGGTTTCATGCGGATATTATAGCACTCCAGGAAGTGGATGTCGGTCACCGGCGGTCCGGTTATATCAACCAGGCAGCCTATATCGCGGATCATCTGGACATGTCTTTTGATTTTTTTACCCTCAAGGAAAGTCCCAGCGGCAGATACGGTTTGGCCCTCCTGAGCCGGTTTCCCATACATGATCTGAACTGCGGCACCCTGCCGGCGGCGTTTGCAGCAAAGCCTGTGGAAAACCGCGGGGTGATGATGGCCCGGATTGCATCACCTGTGGGCCATGTACGGGTGCTGAACACCCACCTGGGCCTGCGGGGCAAAGACCGCAAACTGCAGGCTGCGGCCCTGGCCGGCAGCAGGTGGATCTGCAATGACCGTAATTCCAATGTGCCGGTGATCCTGTGCGGTGATTTTAATGCCGGCCCGGGATCAATTGTATATAAAACCTTTTGCAGGCACCTTGCCGACATCCAGAAAGTGTTTCAAAACAGGCGGTATCCACGGCCCACCTTTGCGTCCTGGCTGCCGGTCAGGCGGATCGATCATATATTTATTTCCCGCCATTTTTCCGTAAAAGATGTCAAAGTGCCCATGGATTATGAAACCCGCATGGTATCGGATCATCTGCCTTTGTACGGGGAAATTGCAGCCACGCCATCCTGATGTGATCAGGGCCACTTTTTTTAAA
>Ga0102940_1001492_pt1 | contig 14960 bp, 14 predicted proteins | sample SalPonR2_C_D1_MG_FD_78215 | JGI IMG/M metagenome (GOLD analysis project Ga0102940, IMG submission 78215) | Salt pond soil microbial communities from South San Francisco under conditions of wetland restoration - Salt Pond MetaG R2_C_D1_MG | ecosystem: Environmental > Aquatic > Marine > Intertidal...
CCTGGCGGACACGGCACCGGAACTCGTCATCGGCTTCTCCGCCGAATTCCACGAGCGGGCCGACGGCTTCCCGGCCCTGCGCGCCGCCTACGGCCTGGACTTCGCCGACACCGCGGAAATGGACCTGGGGCTGCTCTACCGGGCACTGCGCGAGGGCCGGATCGACGTGGCGGCCGGAAACTCCACGGACGGACGGATCCCGGCCTTCGACCTGGTCATGCTGCGCGACGACCGGGGCTTCTTCCCGCCGTACGACGCCGCCCCGGTCGTCCGGCAGGCCGTGCTGGAGCGGCACCCGGAGGTCGGCACGACACTGCGCCGCCTGGCCGGGCGCCTCGACGCGGAGACCATGCGCGAGCTGAACCGCGGCGTCGATCAGGAGGGCCGCTCGGCCTCCGCCGTGGCCGCGGAGTTCCTGCGCAGCCGGGGCCTGCTCGACCGGCCCTGAACAGCGCCGGACCGGAGTGCGGCGCCAGCTCAATCCAGGTTAATGCCCGGGCACGCCGAAGCGCTCATCCTTGAACGCTCATCCGAATCGATGGAGCGTTTCATGGAACACCATCAGGCCGAAGCCAAGAAGGACCTGTTCAATGCGAAGATCAAGCAGCAGTGGGGCGATCTCACCGATGACGAAGTCAAGAAAGCCGAAGGCAATCGCGACGAACTGATCGCCAGAATCCAGGAGAAATACGGCGAAAGCCGCGAAGCGATTTCCGAAAAACTGAACCAGATCATGGACTGACGGATTGCCCGAACCGATCGACCGGCAGAATGGCCGGCCCTCGCCGCAGCATGGCCGGCTTTTTTCATGGCGTCGGCAGCGACTCCGCAAGGACGATGGCTACGGCGTTCGCCGCCGCCTCTTGCTCTAGGTTAAGGGCAGTACGGGCGCATGCGCCTATCGTCATGGCCATGAACGGACCGGCAACAAGGCGGGCGTCGAACGGCTGGTCCCGCGACCGAGACACACCTGCCGCGCGCCCGACCGCATCGAGCCGGCGATCGCGCGCGGACCGACCCGAGGCGACGACCTGCGATGGACAAGATCATCGACCCGCTGTTCGAGCTGTCGCCGCTGACGATCTATCTGCTGCTCGCGGCGTTCTGCTGGACCGAGGCGGCGTTCTTCCTGGGCTTCATCACGCCGGGCGAACTCGCCGTGATCACCGGCGGAATCCTGGCATCGCGCGCCGACGTCGAGTTCGGGATTCTCCTGATCGTCGTCAGTTGCGCGACGATTGCGGGCAACGCCACCGGCTTCTTCCTCGGGCGGCGCTACGGCGATGGCGTGCTGGAATCGAACATGATGCAGCGGTTCCTGAGCCATCCGATTCGAAAAGCACGCGCGTTCATGCGCGAACGCGGCGAATGGGCCATTGTTCTCGGCCGAGTCTCGACACCAACGCGCGTGATGACACCGTTCCTGGCTGGCGCCTCCGGCCTGGCGTACCGGCGCTTCGTGATCTTCGACGTATTCGCCAGCGTGCTCTGGGCGACCTGCTTCCTGACGCTGGGCTATCTGCTGGGCGCGTCCTGGGACCTGATCGAGGACATCAGCGGGGCGGCCAGCGCCCTGGTTGTGCTACTGGTCTTCGTGGCGCTGCTGATCCGCTGGATCGCCACCTGGGTTGCGGCGCACAAGACGCGCGTTCAGGCGTTGTTCCGGCTCGCGCTGCGGGCCACCGGAACGCGCGGCCTGGCGCGCATGCTGGCGCCCGGCTTCCGCTGGACGCGCCGGCGATTCGATCCGCGGCTGGCCCAGGGTCTGAACCTGACGGTGTGCTTCGCCGCGCTTCTGGCCGCGATTGCCGGCATCGGCGTGGTGTTCAGTCAGAGTCAAGCCGTCTGGGGTCTGGCACGAATCGATTTTCCGGTCCTGGACTGGATGACCGACGCACGGACCGAGGACGCCGTTGCCGCCGCCCGGCACGTGCTGCGCGCATTCCACTGGCCCGGCGTTGTCGGCATCGTGGTGCCGGTCGTTGCCGTGGTCCTCTGGTCGACGGACTGGGCAGCGGCCATGCGCTTCGCGGCCGGAATCCTCGGCGCGACGGGCGGCGCCTTCGCGCTCGATCGCTTCGTGCTCGAAGGTCACGTGCCCAGCGCCGAGTTCCCGGCCGTCTCGGTCAGCGCGGCAGCGGCGCTGGTGGTTCATGCCACCGCCCTGGTCGCCCGCGTCCGCAGCTGGGGAGCCGGCGTTGTCTGCGGCGCCTTCGGAGCCTTCGGGCTCGTGCTCGTTGCATTGGCAGGCATCGTTGCCGGATGGGCCGCGCCGTCGGGCATCACGCTCGGTCTGGCGATGGGCCTGGGCTGGGCGGCGTTGCTGGAACTGCCGTGGGCGGCTCGCCCTGCTGCCGGCGCGCCCGAAGCGAGCGACGAGGACGGCGTCGATGCCGGGTCATCGACCGGAGGCGCGACTTGAGGCCCCGATTTAGGGTCGGAATTCTTCGAGGAAAGGACCTTCGATGCACGAAGGCCGTTTCCGTGACTCACCCTTGTGACCAAGGAGCTTGATATGGCAACCGCCACTGAAAAGGAACTGCAGGAACTGAAAGCCGAATTCGCGACGCTGAAGGAAGAGCTTGCGAGCATCGGCGACACCGTCGGACGGATCGCGCACAGCGCGAAGGACGAAGGACAGGAGCGCGTCCGCTCGGCCACGAAGCGCTCGCGCGAGCAGGCCCGGGAGACCCTGGGCGCGTTCGAGAAGGAAGTCGAGGAACGGCCGATGACGTCGATTGCCGCAGCCATGGGCATCGGCTTCATCCTCGGCAAGCTGCTGGACCGGTAACCCGCCCACTTTCGCGATCTGGAGCATCCGATGATCCGGAAAATCAAACAACGCGCCGAGACCGGCGTTCTCGCCGTCGCGCTGATCGTTCCCCTGGCGCTGTGCGTGTTCGCCTTTCTCGGCCTGGCCGGCTACTTCACATTCCGTGAAACTCTTCCGGCCAATCTGGCCGCGCTGGTGACGGCGGCCTGCGGCATCGTGCTGATCGCACTGGTGCTGGTGATCGCTAAGCTTGCGAACCTCAGGATCGGCGCATCGTCGTCGTCCGGCCCCGCCGGCGACGACGAGTCCGAACTCGGTGAAGAACTGGAATCGATGCTGCGGGAACACGCCGATCCGGTGCTGACCGACTGGATCCGCGACAACCCGGACAAGGCCGCGTTGACTACTCTGGCGCTCGGAGTCGCCGCCGGCTACAGCAGCCGGTTCCGGCGAGTGATGATGGACATGTACGCTCGCTACAGCGAAAGCGAGCGGAGCCGGAGACGCGGGTCGTCACCGTCACGCTAGTGGGGCATGCGGAGACGGCGCGATCGGCCATATCCGGATGGCCTCATCGCGATACGGAAGGTGTCACCAGAAAAGCGTCTCGAACACCGATCGAGGCAAACCGACCGCACGGCGACTGCAGTCGGCCGCCCCAGCCCGAAGCCCGCGGGACTCCGGCGTACGCTACCTCAACCGTGCCCAGGCAAGCCAGAGCATGGCCGCCAGGGCGATCAGCAGCAACGGGAACGCAGGCGCCACCGGAACGGGTGCGGCATCGGGCAGACCTTCGATCGCCGCATAACGGGTCTGAGGCTGCGAGAAGTTGTAGAAGCCGATCGCGCCATCCGGAAAGGTGCCGGACTCGTCCAGTTCCAGTATGCCGTCGACATAGAGCTGGACCCGGTCCGGGCCGTAGAAGAGGTCCAAGCGGTATTCATTGCTTTCCTGCCAGCCGGTGCTGCCTAGATTGATGCCGCGCGCCAGCTCCTCGACCACACCGATATGTCCGTAGGCATCCGGCCCCCCGAGATCGTTCACGCCCTCGGCGAAGATCGGCCCGGTCACGCGCGACAGCGCCAGACCGATTTCGCCGACGACGTTGTTCGCGGCGGTCTGCGTCTCCTGTTTCCAGTCGATCAGGTAGTAGTCCGGTGTCGCCGCGGAAATATCACCATCCTGGTAACCGAAGACCAGGCCGACGAAATCGTTGTCGTCGACGGTCTCCACTTCGATCGTGGCCCGGAACCACTGTCCCTGGCTGGGACGATTGTTGTGAAGGACGCTCGGACCGACGTTCAGCGTCTGCCGGGCAACGGTATCGGCCGAATCGAGTTGCCAGACGCCGGATCCGTCGCTCTGCCAGCCCGACAGATCGGCCGGTTGCGCCGTTGCGTACCCAGAGACCGCGACCAGGAGCAGTCCGATCATCAATGACGCAGCCCGGCGACCCTTCGGACGGGGTCGAGCGATCGACTGCCCGGGACATGAATGTTCAACATTCGACGTACAAACCATGAATCTACTCCTCAGCAAGACGATGTCGGCAGATCGCGAGCCCCCGGCCCGCGATCCTGTGGAATTGGTAAAGGGGTTCAGTACCGCCGCGGCTCGCTACGAACGGCGGATACCGACCAACGCGACCAGGAGAAACAACCCGATCAACAGAACGAGCGACCACGTCGACAGGGTCGGAACCGGCAATGCATTGAAGCCGCCCGGTGAGCCGCTGGCGGTCAGGAACCAGTCGCTGCCGATCAGCGACAGTTCATAGGTCACGCCGTTGATCTCCTGCATCGTCGAACCGTCCGGGAGCGTGAAGTCGCCCACCGACGTCGTCCCGGTCACTTCGACGACCAGCACGTCATTGCCGGTCGCCAACTGCAAATCGACCGAGTTCGGGCTGATCGCGATGCTCGAGCCACTGGTATCGCCCACGATCGACAGGACGTCGGCGCGGTCCGAACCGACGTTCACCCCGAGTTCCAACGCACCTGTACCGGCAACGTCGCCGATAATGGTCGCGGTGCCGGTAGCATCAGGACTCACCATATCAATCGTGCCATCATTCATGACATCGCCCGTCACAGCCAGTGTGTCGGTGAAAATGGCCGTACCGGTGGCATCAGTGCTGAAGGTTTCAGTGGTGAAATCAGTGGCGAACGACACCGCGGCGGAGTTGATCACGTTGACCGACTCCCAATTCACGAATTCCGGCGCATCGCCTGTGAATGTATCGAAATTCAGCGCATCGATCATGCCATCGGCAGAGTCGGCATCATCACCGCCATCAAGCAACCCGCTCACCAGTCCGTCGATCAGGTCGAACGTATCCGATCCGTCTCCGAAGACGAAGAACTCGCCAGTAATCTGGCCCGACAACATCTCGAAAATATCATTGCCCGACGAGGTAAAAACGCTACCGATCATCTGGCCGGTGTTGAAGATTGATGTGTCTGCGATAGCAGCTCCATCGATGAAGATTGCGCTCGAAAAATCCGCACCGTTGCCGATGATGCTGCCGCTGTTATCGATATTGACTGTGATATCAGGAAACGCGTTGCCACCGTCATCGAACAAGACACCAGCAACAGTACCGCCCGAAGCCTCGATCGTACCTGTGTTATCCAGGGTATGCGCGCCGGGTTGATTGCCAATGGTCGGGAGTCGCTGACGCATATACACACCAACACCAACCACCGCGTTCGAATTGCTGGTTGCTGCGTTGATCTGCCCGGAATTGTCGATGACAGCCGATACGGGTATCGTCGAGTCATCGAGAATTTCTGCAAGGATGCCTACAGAGAAGTTGGCATTCGGAACACCGCGTTCAACAGTGATCGAGCCCGAGCTGGCATTTTCTACCATCACGGTACTGTCGGCGCGTACGATCATGCCATAGATGCCGACATCATCACCGGCAGATGATGCTACGTTGATTTGTCCTTGATTGCTTGCAACCATTGCACCGTTCGGTCCGCGACTCTGTACCACCAAACCGCCGATAGCACTCGCGTTAGCCGACGCTTGTGCAGGGTCGAGACTGACATCGAGAATGCCGCCCGGCCTGTTGTAAGCTTCCGCGAAGGTTGCCTGATTCGTGTTGAAGAATTTGCTCATGGCGCCACGAGATGCATTGGTTGGATTGAACGCATCCGTCCAGTTCATGACTCCTTCGTTGATCAGTACTGAATCGGTCAGATCCGCACCACGGAAATCCATCAGAAACGTATCGCCGGCACCGTTCCAGGTGCCGGTGTTGGTGACCTGTACGCCGGGAATGTTGTCAACCTGGAACGGCGTTGTCGTCACGCCGGAGCAGGTCACGACAGAATTGGCCGGTGGGTTGCTCGGAAAGTCGCAGGCAGCTTGCGCCTTCGATCCAAGCATGATCATGATCGCGGCCGCACAGGCAATCCGGATACACCAGGCGTTACTACGCCGCACGAATCGTGAATTGTTCATTGCTTTCCCCTTTTTTTTTGCAACTTCGTTCCAGCACGAAGGGAGCATGACAACCCGATCCTCTGAAGATCGTATCCGCCGCGGACGCGCTGCCCCGGCGACTCGGCGGTCGCTCGCCTTCTTCCGGTTTTGCGCGACACTGTACCGGATCGCTTGCTCGAAAAGCGAGGACGGTCGCAAAATTTTTTTTAGAGTTTTCGCGTCCCGGGTTTGATTGTCAACCGCCGAGCCCGCTCACGCCGCCTTCGACAACTCGGCCGGCCTCGAGACCGCTCGGCCGGACACGGGATGCGCACTGGGCGGAAACTGCGTCAGGCCTCAGCGTCGCCTTGCCCGACGAAGGCCAGTCGTCGGGCCTTCGGGAAGCTGACCCTGAACGACGTGCCGGCGCCGACTTCGCTTTCGACTTCGAGCGGCCAGCCGAAGCGGCGGGCCAGCCGGGCAACGATGGCCAGGCCGAGGCCGTAGCCCTCGTTGGACCGGTCATGGGCGCGATAGAACGGCTCGAAGACTCGCTCCAGGTCTTCCTCGGTCATGCCGCAGCCGGTATCCCGGATCGTCACGGAATGGCGATCGATATGGACGCTGACCGTGCCGTCTTCGGTGAACGTCATGGCGTTGCGAAGCAGGTTGTGAAAGATGATTCCGAGCACCCGTTCCGGCGCTTCGGTCTCGAGCAGGCAATCGGCATGGAACTCGGTCTTCACGCTCGGGCGATCGATGGCCTTCTCGACCTGTTCGAGCTGGTCGGCGACCAGGTCGTTGAGCACCACCGACGACCAGGACAGCTTGGATTCCGATTCGCGGGCAAGCAGCAGCAACGTTTCGACCAGCGACTCCATGTCACGGACCGTGCGGCTCATGCGTTCGATGGTGGCAGGTAGCCGAGGCGACTCCGGATTCTTGCGCACGAGGTCGAGGTTGGCCTTCAGCACGGCCAGCGGCGTGCGCAGCTCATGGGATGCGTTGCGGGTGAAGTTGCGCTCGCGCGCCACGAAGCGTTCCAGGCGCGTCGTGAACTGCTCGAAGGCATTGACCAGCGCCAGCACTTCCGGATCGGTGATGTCGGCCAGTTCTTCGAACTGCATCTGTTCGAAGCGGCCCTCCTGGAAATCGAAGCTGCGCACGATCTCGGCGAGCTGAACGACGGCCGACACCGCACGCCGGCTCATGATGTAGCCCATCCAGGCCAGCACGTAGATCACCAGCAGCACGCCGGTCAGCGGCGCGATGCCGAAATAGAACGCCAGGTTCGAGACCTGGTTCTCGTCGAACACCAGGTACAGGCGCTGGCCGTTGCGTTCGGTCACGTGGAGAACCGGGGTATTGTGCTCGCTCTTGTGCACGCGCCCGTAGCCCGGCGAGTGCCCGGTCAGCCACTCGGGCAGCGGTGTATCGACCCCCGGCCCGGAGAGGTAGCCGACCAGGTGTTCGGTATTGGGCAGCGGGAACTCGGGGTTCTCCGCCCGGTTCTCCCAGAAATGCTGGGCCTCGCCGTTCAGCGCCTGCTGCATGAGCCCCCGCTCGACGACGACGGCCGCGGCGTAGACCCCGAGCACCGTGGCCGCCGAAATGGCCGCGACCTGCATGACGAACACCTTGACCAGCTTGGCCTTGATGCTGCCTTTGAAGAAGCGGTTCAGGGCGTTCATTGCAGCTCAGCGCTTCTGGAATCGGTAGTGTGCGACCAGCCACTCCGAGCCGCCGTTGAACGCGAACAGCTCCTCGCAGGCCATGAAGAACATCCGCCATCGCTGGACGCGGACCTTCGCCGGAACGTCGGTGCCGTCGTCTTCGAACAGCGCCAGTGCACGCTCGCGGTTGCGGTCCAGCCGGTCCAGCCAGGCCCTCGACGTCTTCGCGTAGTGGCGGCCATCGACCAGCCAGCGATCGGTGACGCGCAGGTGGTCCTGGAACCGGAAGAAGGTGTCGGCCGAGGGCATCAGCCCGCCGGTGAAGAAATGCCGCCCCATCCAGTTGTTGTCGCCTTCGGTTTCGAACGGATACATCAGGAAGCGATGGCAGAACACGTGGACGAACAGCAGGCCGTCGTCCTCGAGCCAGCCGGCGACGCGCTCGAGCAGCCGCCGGTAGTTGCGGACGTGTTCGAACATCTCCACCGACACCACCCGATCGAAGCGCTCGTCGAGTTCCAGCCGGTTGACGTCGCGGGTCAGAATCTCGACGTTGTCGAGTCCGCGTTCCCGGGCACGGCCGAGGATGTGTTCGCGCTGGGAGGCGGAATTCGATACGCCGGTGATCCGCGACTTCGGGTACTGCTCGGCCATCCAGAGCGTCAGCGACCCCCAGCCGCAGCCGAGTTCGAGCACGCGCTGGCCGTCGGCCAGCGCGGCGCGTTCGCAGGTCAGCGCGAGCATCGCGGCCTCGGCTTCGGACAGCGCGGTGACACCGTCGGGAAAGTACGCCGAGGAATACTTCAGGTGCTTTCCGAGCGCCAGCTCGTAGAACGCGGCCGGGACTTCGTAGTGCTGCTCGTTGGCGGCGTCGGTCTCGACAGCGATCTCCGACTCGCGGAGCTCATGGATGCGGCGCTCGAAGATTTCGCCATGGCGCTCGACGTCGTCGGCGAACTCGTCGACCAGCCGCTGGCGCAGCAGCCGGCGAATGCCTTGCCGGATCAACGCGTCCGGCAGCCAGCCCTTTTCGGCCCAGTCGATCGCACTCATCGGCAGACGTCTGCCGCGTGGGGTCGGGTTTCCATCATCCGTTCACAGTCTCTCGGTTGAAAGTTCAGGGGCCGGTTCGCCCGCGCCGCGGGATTCCGTAGCCGCCGACGTCCGGCTCGAGGCCGCCCGGTCCGCGCGCCGGGCCCGCAGGAACAGCAGGCCGGTCGCCAGGGCCCAGAACGGGCCGAGGGCCAGCATCACCAGCCAGGGAGCGGCGGTCCATTCGACGGCGCCGAGACGCGCGGCCATCGTATAGGAGAACGGCGAGGCGATGCTGGCGAGCAGCACCCACAGCCACCAGCGCTCCCGGAACAACGCCAGCGAGTGATGGACGGTCAGGGCCAGCGCGATCCACAGGCCGGTCAGCCACCCCGGCTGAGTGCCCTCGAACGGCACCGACGAGTGGTAGACCACCAAGCCGGACTGGACCCACAGCGTATCGAGTACCACGCCGACGACGACGAACGCGAGCAGCGTGCGCAGGTCGTCCGGGTGGCGGCGAACCGGGTGCAGCTGCCATGCCAGGAAGCCGCCGATCAGCAGCGCGGCCGGCCAGAGGACGCCGAACGCCGCCCCGACCACGCACGCCGGCCAGGCCAACTGGAAGAACGCCTGGTTGATCCAGAATTCGCGCCGCACGGGATCAGGCGCCGTGCTTACGATAGCCGGGCCGGGCCAGCAGAAGGTGCACATCGCTGATCGCGCGTTCCATGAACCCGCCCTCGCAGTAGGCCAGGTAGAACCGCCAGCGGCGCCGGAACGTCTCGTCGAAACCCATCGGTGCGATCCGGGCCCAGGCGGCCTCGAACCGCTCGCGCCAGGCCCGCAGCGTGCGCGCGTAGGAATCGCCGAAGTCGAACAGCTCGATCAGGCCGAGGTCGGTGGCCCGCGCCATCGACGCGGTGATCGCAGAGACCGACGGGATGAAGCTGCCCGGGAAGACGTAGCGCTTGATGAAATCCACGCTCTTTAGCGCATCGGCGTAGCGGAAATCCTCGATGGTGATGGCCTGGACCAGGGCCAGGCCGTCGGGCTTCAGGCGCGCCTGGATGGTGTCGAGATAGGTATCGAGATAGTCCGCGCCGACCGCCTCGATCATTTCCACCGAGACCAGCTTGTCGTAGCTGCCGTCGAGGTCGCGGTAGTCCTTGCGCAGCACCTCGACCCGGTCCTGCAACCCCGCGTCGGCAACCGCCTGAACGGCGTGGGCGTGCTGTTCCTTCGAGATCGTGGTCGTGGTCACGCGGCAGCCGGTGGTCCGGGCCATGTAGATCGCCAGCCCACCCCAGCCGGTGCCGATTTCCAGCAGGTGGTCATCCGGCGCCAGCGCCAGTCGCTCGGCGATCCGCGCCAGCTTGGCCTCCTGGGCCTGCTCGAGCGTGTCGTCGGGCGAGGCGAAGATGCCCGACGAGTACTGCATCCGCGCATCCAGCCACTCGGCGAAGAAATCGTTGCCCAGGTCGTAATGCGCGGCGATGTTGCGCCGGCTGCCGGCCAGGCTGTTCCGGTTCATCCGGTGAGCCACTTTCAGCAGGCCGGCATACAGTCTGGCCGCGCCCTTCTCCATGTCGGCCAGCGCGTCACGGCTGGCCGCCAGCACCCGGATCGCGACAACCAGGTCCGGCGTATCCCAGAGCTCGGCCATGTAGGCTTCGCCGGCACCCACGCTGCCGCCGGTCGCCATCATGCGCCAGAAGTGCAGGTCGTGGACATCGATCTCGGCGACCAGGCCGGTCCGGCGCCCGACCCGGTGCTCGCCATCGGCGTCGCGGATCACCAGTTCGCCGCCGTCCAGCGCGGCCAGCCGGCCGAGTACCCGGCGCCGGCACCAGCGCGAGACGCTCACGCCCCGGCCGCTCCGAACCGGCACGGATCCGGCGGACCCGGAGCCGGAGTCAGCGCCCGCCATCGAGCGGGTCAGGTTCGCGCGGGTGTTCGTGGAAGGGGATTCGCTTGACATACAACTTGAACGCTTGCCAGTAGATGCCGCCGGCTACTTTCAGCGCCAGCAGCGGAAAAGTCAACGGGAGGCGGCGCATCGAAGGTGCGTCGAGATCGGCCAGGCCCAGGCGCATCCCGACCTGCAGGCAGTCTCTTCCGGACCGGGTGACCCGCATGTGAACGGCCAGCCGGTCCGGCTCGAGCCGGAAGCGCCAGCCGTAGTCCATGTCCATCGGCAGGAAAGGGGAGACGTGGAAGTCCTTGGCGAAAACGAAATGATAGTCCGGGCCGGCCTGGCCGCGCGCGTCCAGCACGTAGGCGTGCCGTTCGGCCCAGGGCGTGTTGTGGACTTCGGCCAGGATCGCCATCAGCGTGCCGTCGGCGCGATGGGCGAAATAGAAGGTCACCGGGTTGAAGCACAGACCCCACTGGCGCAGGTGGGTCAGCATGCGGACCGGGCCGTCCGGACGTTCGCCGAGATTCGATTCGATCCGGTCGCGCAGCGCGTCGCCGAGCGATTCGGTCTCGGGTTCGAAATAGTCTGCGCGCCGGAACCGGACCAGCCCGAAGCGCCCCAGGGACCACAGCCGCGACCTCCGGAACCGTTCCTCGATCCGATCGACGTCCAGCAGGCTGAACCATAGCCGGTAGCGGAAGGCATGGTCCTTCGGCACCCGGCGGCGATGCCAGATCGTTCCCGTTCCGTACTGGTCCTCAGGCGGCCGCATGATCACGCGTCGTCTCCAGGTTGCCGATCGCGCGAACCGCCGAACGGACTGCGTCCTCGTGGAAGCCCCAGCCCCAGCAGGCGCCGACGAAGGACACCCGGTCGATCCCGTCGATCTCGTGGATTCGGGTCTGCGCCCGGCGCATCTCGGGGGTGTAGACCGGGTGGCGGTAGGCGCGGCGCTTCAGGATGCGTTCCGGATCGATGCGGTCGGTCTGGTTCAGAGAGACGATCAGCGGCACGTCCCCGGGCAGTCGCTGCAGACGATTCATCCAGTAGGAAATCGACGCCCGCTCTGCCCTCGCCTCGCCATCCGCGGCCGGGTCGGCGTCGCGGCGCACCGTCCAGGCCGACCACGCCGCCGGATGGTTCGGCATGCGCGACGCGTCGGTGTGCAGCACGGTGTCGTTGTTCTCGTAGTCGAAATGGCCCAGCACGTCGCGCTCCGCGGCCGAGGCGGACGGGCCGAGCAGCGCCAGCGCCTGGTCGGCGTGGCAGGCCAGCACCACGTGATCGGCGTCCATCTCGCCGTCGTCGAGCCGAAGCCGGACGCCCTGCCCGGCCCGGCGCTCGACCGAACGCACGGCGCTGTGCACGCGCAACCGACCGGCGAAGGTCCGGACCGCGGCTTCGACATAGCGCTGGCTGCCGCCGGTCACGGTACGCCACTGGGGCCGATCCTCGACCTGGAGCATGTCGTGGTTGCGCATGAACTCCAGCAGAAAGCGCATCGGGAACTGCCGCACCCGCGACGAGGGCGACGACCACAGCGCCGAGGCCATCGGCACCAGGTGATCCTCGGCGAATGCGCGCCCCGGCGCACCTGGGCTGTCGAGCCACTCGCCGAGGGTGACCGACTCGTCCAGCGTCTCGAGCAACCGGGGCGCCCTGCGGTAGAACTTCAGGATGTCGGCCACCATGCCGAGGAACCGGGGCGAAACCAGGTTGCGGCGCTGGCAGAACAGCGTGTTCAGCGACGTGGCGTTGTATTCGAGCCCGGTGATCTCGCAGCTGACCCCGAAACTCATGTCGCTGTCGTGGCTGGCCACGCCCAGGCGGTCCAGCCAGGCGCTGAAATGCGGGTAGTGGCGGCGATTGAAGACGATGAACCCGGTATCCACATCGATCGGGGTCGGCATTCCGTCGGCCTGGACGCGGTGGGTATCGGCGTGGCCGCCCGGGCGGCCGTGCGCCTCGAACAGCGTGACGTCGTGGCCATGGTCCGCCGCCAGATGCCAGGCGGCGTAGAGGCCGGCCGCGCCGCCGCCGACGACGGCGATCCGGCTCATCGTCGCAACCGGCGTGTTTCGCGGATCGCGACCGGGACCGGCTTGAGATCGGAGACCAGCCCGAACCACGACATCACCTTCAGCGTGAGGTAGCTGATGTCCAGTTCCCACCAGTAGAACCCCTGGCGCGCCGAGCCCGGGAAATGATGATGGTTGTTGTGCCAGCCCTCGCCCAGCGTCAGCAGCGCCAACCAGACGTTGTTGCGCGAGTCGTCGCGGGTGTCGTAGCGGCGTCGACCGAACTTGTGGGCCAGCGAGTTGATGGTCAGCGTGACGTGAATCAGCACGACGGTCGAAACGAAGTATCCCCAGACCAGCATCTGGCCGCCGCTGGTGCCCAGCCCGGGCGCGGCGCGCTCGAGCCAGGCGCCCAACCCGAACAGCGCGGCCGCGTAGACCACCGGCACGACCAGGTCGAAGCGGTCCAGCCAGCGCAGCTCGGGATATTTCGCGAGATCCGGAATCTGTTCCCACTCGGTGGCGAAGTGCCGGCGGCTCATGAACCAGCCCATGTGCGACCAGAACAGCCCCTTGCGCGGCGTGTGCGGATCGCCCTTGCGGTCCGAATGCTTGTGGTGACGCCGGTGATGGGCAGCCCACCAGAGCGGTCCGCGCTGCGTCGAGGCCGCGCCGATCAGCGCGAACACGAACTGGACGGCGCGCGTCGTACGGAACGCCCGATGGGCGAAATAGCGGTGGTAGAAGGCCGTGATCGCGAACATCCGCAGCAGGTAGCTCGCGATGCAGACGGCCGCCGCGATCGGCGACACCCCGACCCAGAACACGGCCAGACAGGCCAGGTGCAGCGCGATGAACGGCACCACGCGGGTGATATCGACGCGATGGCCGGCGGTTCCCGGCTCGAGTTGTGAAGTGTCGAACCAGGCGAAAACGGTCTTCAACATGAGCGATGCATTATCGATGTGCCGTGGCAAGAGTACCGGATGCTCGTCGTCCGTGGTGAACCGGTCGTGAAGCGGGTATGCTGGCGCGCACAGGCCGAGATGTCGTTCACCGCGACTTGACCCCGCAACCCCAGACTCCGCCCATGCTTCGAACTTTGATTCTACTGTTTGCCCTGGGCGCGATCCTGATCGCGCTTTGGATGTGGTGGGCTCGCCCCATGGAGGATTCCGACATGCCGGACTATCAGGACGCCTTGCGCCAGCACCCCGGATCCACCGCCGCCATCGAGGCCGGCCTGGCGTCATTCGGCGGGGTGTTCGCCGACCTGACGCGCGACGATACGGCCGAGCGGATGGCTGAACTGTACGCCGACGAGGTGTTCTTCAACGACACCCTGCTGACCCTGACCGCCGGCCGCGCCGTGGCCGACTACATGGGCGAGACCGGCGCGAAGCTCGACAGCAGCGAGGTCATCGTGCATCAGACGATCCGCGACGGCGTCGATGTTTTTGTCCGCTGGGACATGCACTTCGCGACCTCGGCCTTCGGCATGAAGATCGACTCGAAGAGCATCGGCATGACCCACCTGCGCTTCGACGAGGACGGCCGCGTCGTGCTGCACCAGGACTTCTGGGACGCCGCCGGCGGTCTCTACGAACACCTGCCGCTGATCGGCGCGGTGGTCCGGACGGCGAAACGGATGATGAAGTAGTAGCGCTTGGAGCCAAAAATCATTAGATGATTGGCGCGAAGACGCAAAGGCGCGAAGAGAAAAGCAGGACCATTTGAAGGGTGCAAATTGCTGCTGCAGGGTCGATCGGAGAGATCGGATTCCAGTCGCATTGCGGTGCGCAGAGCTCAACCGCGAATTTCAGATCACACGCTTTTTTTGCCTTTATTTGGCGCCTTCGCGTCTTCGCGCCAATCATCTACGCTTTTCGCTTTTCGGCGTTCCCAAGAACGCCCTTCCGATCAAAGCATCCGCGACAGCGGCCGATGGCTGGCTCGTTCGGGAAGTAGCGCACCGGCGATGTGCAGGGGCAGCAGGACGGCGACGGACCAGGCGCCGAGGTAGTGCAGGCGATGGAGGCGTTCGGACCAGTTGCCGACCGCCACCCCGTCACCGAACGGCGCGGGGCCGAGATGGGGGTCGAGCAGCCAGACGCCGA